>OJML01000532.1_pt1 | contig 22577 bp, 18 predicted proteins | sample 1597221 | NCBI WGS metagenome assembly OJML01 (sample SAMEA2452123, study PRJEB22498) | human gut metagenome | biome: human feces; feature: human gut; material: feces | place: Australia | collected 2012 | reverse complement strand
TTAAAGTGGCACGCGAGCTGGGTTCAGAACGTCGTGAGACAGTTCGGTCCCTATCCATCGTGGGCGTAGGATATTTGAGAGGTTTTGTCCCTAGTACGAGAGGACCGGGATGAACGCACCTATTGTGTATCGGTTGTCGCGCCAGCGGCATTGCCGAGTAGCGAAGTGCGGAGCGGATAAACGCTGAAAGCATCTAAGCGTGAAACCCGCCTCAAGATAAGATATCCCATGTCGAAAGACAGTAAGACTCCTTGAAGACAACAAGGTAGATAGGTCGGGGGTGTAAGTGCAGCAATGCATTGAGCTGACCGATACTAATAAGTCGAGGGCTTGATCACAAAACAGTATAGTTTTGGTGAATCGAGACCAAAGATATGTAGAGTTAAAGAAGAGACGTTTCAAGGAAGTGTTTTGGAAGATTTATATGCAGTTGTGAATGCGCGTATGGCACAAAGAAGGCTGAAGAAGCATTCGACATCGTGTAGCTAAAACGCATTTAGCCATTTGTGGTGATAATATCGCAGGGGTTCCACCCGTTCTCATACCGAACACGGAAGTTAAGACCTGCAGAGCCGATGGTACTTGTCCGGACACGGACCGGGAGAGTAGGACGTCGCCACATTTTTTATTCCTCAGTAGCTCAGCGGTAGTAGCACTCGGCTGTTAACCGAGGTGTCGTAGGTTCAAATCCTACCTGAGGAGCCATCTTTGTAGTGCGAAAAAGCTACAAAACATAAAAAGCACAAGACCTACTAAACCTTGTGCTTTTTTTGTTGCTATATTTAGTGTTTCACGCACTTCGCGGAATATTTGAATTCGGGAGCTGCATTTTGACCTGTTTTTCAAAAAACAGGACTTGAACTGACGACTTCGTTTTAATCCCCGCCTAACACCTACAATTTAATACAAAACTTTTAAGAGAGAATAAACGATAGCTCTCTTTTTTTATACCTTATCGAGGGTGGTTTTCTATTTTTGATAAGAAAAAAATAATAATAACAGAAAAAATGAAAGATAAATTATGAATATAAAGCTTGTTTGTATGAGATGTCTAGTAACTAATAAATAAGTTAAGTTTGCCTATGCTAACCACTTGTTTTTTTTGTTATCAAACTGTATAATATAATTAAAAAAGAAAATGTTTTTGGACAATGGACGGATTTTGCCAAAGTGTTAAAAGGCGATATTGATTGTCAATTCGTGATAGTTAATAAAACATATGGCACACTTACACAACTTACCACAACTAATGGCGGCAGTTATATCAATGTTGAAATAAACAATAGTGGGACTATTATTTTATGTATTCCCGGTGTAGCGTTTCATATGCCAATATGGGGATCTATATTGATTTTAGTTGGAGCAGTAGTAATCGTTGCAGGTGTTGTTGTGACTATTATAGCGGCAACAAAACGCAAAAAACAAAATATGAATTCATATTAAACATGTATGGTCGTAAAGCGGTCATCGGCATAGTAAAATAAAGAAATAATCGACAAAAAGAATAACACAGTATAGTGAATAATAGGAGATAAATATGGGATTTTTTGAAAATACACGAAAGCCACAAGGTTTCGGCGGAAAAATAATGGTGAAAATGATGAACAGCGGTCATAGTAAGTTGGCAAAGTGGGGCTTTACTAAAATTTACGCAAAGTCGAACGCCAAAGTATTGGATATCGGTTGTGGAGGTGGGGCAAATATTGCCAATTGGCTAGCAAAATGTACAAACGGACACGTGACGGGAATAGACTATTCTAAGGTTAGCGTAGAGGAATCGAAAAAACTAAACGCAAACGCAATCAAACAAGGCAAGTGTGATATCGTTTATGGCGACGTATCGTCTATGCCGTTTGACGAAGAGTCTTTTGATTGTGTTTCTGCTTTTGAGACGGTATATTTTTGGACAGACCTCGGAAAAAGCTTTGCCGAAGTAAACCGTGTTATGAAAAGCGGTGGTACATTTCTTATTTGCAACGAGAGTGATGGAACAAATTCCAAGGATGAAAAATGGGCAAAAAAAATAGGAGGAATGAATATTTACAACGAAAAACAACTACATACCGCATTAGAAAAGGCGGGGTTCTTCAATATTAAAAGTTATGCAAATGCTAAAAAACATTGGTTATGTATCGTTGCGAACAAATAAATGTTTAAGACAACTAAGTAAAGTAATTATTAACTATTGCAACGCAAGATTCTGTAGCTATTTCGTATTGAAAACACAAGTGTGATGGTCTATAAGTCTTTTCTTGTAGACCATAATTTTGTATTTTTAGGGGCATTTTCGACCATTTTTGAGCAATTTCATAGCAAATCACCAGACCGAGTAAGGGATGACCCGTTGCCCGGTCTTTTTTTTATGCCCCCAAAAAGCGTGATTTCACATGAAGTTAGGACATACAGGCTTGACTTTTGAGAAATTTATGGTAGAATGTAAAGGATAAAACGTATCATATATTGATACGCGGAACTTTTAACGCCGAATAATCTGAAAAAATGCGAAATACAGGCAAAAGGAGTTGACAAGGTATGACATACACAAGGCAATCGAAGACGAGAAAGTCTGCCTATAATTTGAATAAGGGTAACGGAATCTGACCGCACTGCTGCATAGGCTAAACTATGGGGCGGTGCGATTTTGCTTTTATAAGGGAAAAATATACAACGGTGCTAAAAGTCAGGAATTTTGCGAAGAAATTGTGAAATTTAATGGAAGCAGGATAAGTGCATTGGCACAAAAGCAGTAATTTTGGCACAAATTAGAAATCATATAAATATAATTTAGATTTTTTGACAAAACCTTGACAAATTTAAAGCAGTTTAGGTTTTAACCAATGAAAAACCTATCTTTTAAATCTTACTAACGAAAAAGTCAGAAGGAGGTGGAACATAATGAAAAAATATTTTGAGAAAACAAGTATTGCTTTAATAATTGCTATGATGTTCATTCTTGCTATTTTTGGTGGCGCAGCAATGAAAACTCATACAAACGCCGATAATGTAAAATATAAAACTGCCGTGAACGCTCAAGGCGTCATGACGGGAAACGGAACAAGAACTACAACGCAAGTAGAATTAGGGCAATATATAAGCCTTGGTAAGTACAACGGCAAGGATGTAATATGGAGATGCGTAAGCGTGGACGATAAAGGCTCGCTAATGCTTGCCGACAAAGTGATCGACACACTTCCTTATGACGCTAAGACCAACGACAATAACCGTTCTAAGTCGCACAGTCGCAACTATAATCGTGACACATACGGCTCAAACTATTGGAAAGACAGCAATATGCGTTCGTGGCTCAATTCTACGGCAGTGGCAGGTGAAGTTAAGTGGTTGTGTGGCAACCCGCCAAGGGAAGATTCTGTAAATGGAAATGCTTATGACCAAAAGGCAGGATTTTTGAATGACTTTTCAAAAGCCGAGATTGCCGCAATGAAGAACGTGACTCAACGCTCAATCGTATCTCACCCCGAATACAATTTGGGATTTCACGATGGCGAAGGTCGCTCTGACTTGGAGTTTAATAGGGACATTGAGAACGTTGCAAACAACTTCAACAGCGCATACGGCGAAAACTCGACCGAAAAGGTTTTTCTACCGGATGTTAAACAAGTCAATACCGTATGGAAAAATTTCGGCAATTATTATATAGCTAGAAATGAGCAAGGAGTGGCTTGGCCGTATTGGCTTAGAACACCTTATTCCAGTTGTAATCATTTGATGCGCTATGTGGAAAGTAATGGTTTTATTGAAAAACATTATCCGATGACGGATTATATGGGAGTGAGACCTGCGTTTTATCTCGACTCAGACTATTACGTAACAACCTCCGGCGATGGTAGTGCGAGCAATCCTTATGTTGGCTCTGCGCCTGACAAGGTAGAAGATGACTATACAGTAGCCGAGCCGGAAGAGGACCCAAATCAAGAGTGGGATATAAGCCTTGACCAAAGCCTAAATCTTACACTTGGTCCGTGGTATTCGAGCGACGGCAAGTATGCTAATCCTACCATCCCGGTTTATACCATTCAAAAGACAAGAAGTGACACAGAGAATATGGTAATTCTCATTTGTGGCGAGGGCTACACCAAGAGTCAGCAACAAAAATTTATAGAGGACGTCAAAAAGGTATGGGAGGGCGCAATGCAGCACGAGCCATATCGTAGTTATGCCGACCGCTTCAACGTCTATGCGCTTTGCACGGCGTCAGAGTCCGGCTTCAACAGTGGTGGCAGTACGTTTTTCGACGTGGTTATTGATAAAAAGAGCGGTCCGAGGATTTCAGGAAACAAGAGTGCTTGGAAAAACCATATTTTCGAACGCTGTATTGGACCTACATTTCTTGAGCAAATTCACGACGCTCATATCCCTAACAAAACTGATCCTGACACGTTTATTTGGGATGATGATAAAATGTATCCGCCATTTTATTATGTGCATAAATATATCAATCAGTTTGCTGTGCTAGTCAATACAACTCAAGATTTTGGTGGTTCACATAGAAATTATAAAAGTGGTATTCATTATCTTATAACTCCGGCTGATAGCCCACGTGCGCAAAAGACTTTTACGCACGAACTTGGCCACGGATTGCTGGAACTTGGAGATGAATATATGACTAGTGCAACAGAATCAACTGACTATACTTCTCTAAACGTAGCATACACGCACGATCCTGAAAAAGTAAAATGGAAAAAAATGCTAGGATTTAGAAAAACTTTTACTTGCCATACAAATCCTTCTTACACTGCATACAATTCGAGTTGGGAATGCCTTATGCGTGATACCACCTATGGATTTTGTGAAGTATGTAAGTTGCAAGGTAGCAAGAGAATGTCGCAACTCATAGACGGCAAGAGCCTCTATGTTGCCGACCCCGAAGTCAAGAAATATACCGGGCAGTATTCTCAGCCGTCAGAATTTGCGGATACCACATACAATGGATATGCTAATTTTGCATATTATCGCAGTGGAGTTTTGCTAAGTGGCACTGATAAAAATAAATTCAACACGAGTATGGCGGGCGAGAGAATTCAGCTCCGCACCATCGTACAAAATTTATCGGACACTACACAGCGCTATGTTACCATGAAAATGTGGATAAAGCGAGCTGATGGCGGTGTTGCCACCACGAGAAGTGGGGACAAACTTGAAAAATCGCAGACTTTCACCATTCCTGTATGGAGCGAAAAGAGCAAGTTCTGGCCGAAGGGTGCTTTGAGCTATGAAGGTAGCAATATGAATTCGGGATTGGAAAATTGTGAACTCATTTACCAAATCCCATCGGACGCATTGCTAAATCCCGGCGACACGGTTGCTTTCGAAGTGACTGACGAAAAGGGCAACGTGCTTGCAAACGATAACACCGAAACTCAAACTTATGCAAACATAAATATTGAGTACAAGTTCGAGGACGGAACTCCAATGCCTAATGCAAACAAAGCCAAAATACCTGTTGCGGTAGGTAGTAAGCTTAATTGGACGGCTCCAGCTCAACTCTATGGGCATACTTTTGTTAGGGCAGAGGGACACGACCAAATGGTGAATGGGAGCGGTCAAACCGTGACGTATTATTATACCAAACAATCCAACGTTCATACACACGATTGGGGAGAATGGGTGACCAACGGCAACGGAACGCATTCCCGAATTTGCAAGACGGATAATTCTCACAAGGAAACGGAAAATTGTGTAGGTGGCAAAGCAACTTGTACGCACAAGGCAGTTTGTGACGTTTGTCACGGCGAATACGGACAAGCAAAATCTCACGACTGGGGAGAAGTAAAATATACTTGGACGGGCACCGTTTGCAAAGCGGAAAGAGTTTGCAAGCACGACAGCACCCATATCGAAAGCGAAACGGTGACCGCAACAGGAACGACAATCACAGCGGCAACCTGCAAAGAAAAAGGCAAAATGAAATATACCGCTACTTTTGAAAATACTGCGTTTAGTATGCAAGAAAAGGAAGTAGATATTGATTTTGCCGAGCATGACTTTGATACTTTGATACCGGAAGTGCCTGCAACAACCACAGAATTTGGCGTGAAAGAACACAAAGATTGTAAGGTTTGCGGAAAGCACTTTGATAAAGATGGCAACGAAATCACCGAACTTAGAATTGCCAAAATCGGTACGCATAATGTAATAGTCAACGGCGAAAGTAAATTCTATAAGGAAGGCGAAAGCGTAACCGTAACGGCAGAAGATAAAGAAGGCAAAGTATTCAAAGGCTGGAAGGACGAAAGCGGTAAAATCGTCAGCACCGACAAGAGTTATAAATTTACAGTATCGGAAGAAAAAAACCTTACGGCTGTATATGAAGATAAGCCTTCGGGCGGTGGCGAAATCACTCCGCCTGCTAAAAAGGACGGTTTTTCGGGCGGAGCGATTGCAGGTATCGTAATCGGTTCGGTAGCGGTCGCAGGAATCGGCGGATTTGCCGTTCTTTGGTTCGCTGTCAAGAAAAAGACTTTTGCGGATTTAATCGCAGCAATCAAAGCATTGTTCACCAAAAAGAAATAAGATGAAATAAACAAAACAAGACCATCACTCGACAAAACGGGTGGTGGTCTTTTTTTATTTGCACAAGGTAGCAAAAAGTACTTATAGTCCGCCACACTCTCAAAAATCGCCCAAAAAACGAGATTTTGTCATACACACGCAAACGCATCGGTCTGTAAGTTTTTTTACAGACCATCATTTTTGCATTAAAGCGCGATTTCACACTTGAAGTCTGTCGGACGATAGCGTCGAGTAAACAAAAATAATAGAAGAATACGTCAAAAAAACTTGACAAATATCCGTCCGTTGTTTTATACTCATACTAACGAACGTTAGTTAGCAAGGTGCGACTATGAAACAAGAGGACACGAAAAAGAGAATTTTAGACAAAGCTTTGGAGCTTTTTGCGGCTCAGGGGTATGATTCCGTAAGCGTGGGAGAAATTGCGCATGCCGTAGGCATAAAAGCGCCGTCGCTTTACAATCACTATCCGAGCAAACAGGCGATTTTCGACGCGATAGTGGACGCCACGGCAAGGCAATACGAAGCCGACACCGATAAAGTGGATATTCATGTGCAGAACGTCGCTCGGGATATTCCCGTTTTCACCGAGATAGCGGAGGAGGCGCTTTTTGAAAAAGTAAAGCAGATTTTCGAGTATTCTCTGCACAACGAAAATATAAGTCGTTTCCGCAAAATGATGACCATAGAACAGTTTCGCTCGCCCGAGCTTGCGGCGTTGTACTCGCGGCGCTATGTGGAACGTTTGGTTGAATATCACGCAGGTATTGTTCGCGCGTTGATTTCTGCCGGCGAAATTACGGCGGCAGACCCCGACGCTTTGTCTATGATGTACGTCGCGCCCGTGCTGACGCTGATAAGCGTGTGCGACCGTCAGCCCGAAAGGGAAGGCGAATGTCTTGATAAATTAAAACGGCATGTGTATCTGTTCTATAATATGGTTCACGGCGGAAAGCCGAACGGGGGCGAGAACAAATGAAAAAAACGATGACGCAAAAGTTGGGACTGCTCGGCATTGTCAGCTTTCTTTCTTATACGGCTGCGGTGATTTTCGCTCCGCTTGCTTACCCCGATTACGATTGGCTCTCGCAAGCCGTGAGCGATTTGAGCGCGGCAAACGCGCCTTCACTTGCGCTATGGAATCAACTTACCGCGTTTTATAACGTTTGCGAAGCGGTCTGCGTAACGGTCGTTTGTATCGGAATACAGGGGCAGAAAACAAAACTTCTCAGAACGGGCGTGTATCTGTTTGCGGTTATGGAATGGATTTCCGCCATAGGTTACAGAATGTTTCCGCTTTCGGACAGCGGCTATGCCGGCGCGTTTCAGGACGTCATGCACATGGCGGTAACCGTGGCGGTAGTGCTTTTGTCCATTGCGTCGCTCACGATTATCATAATCGCCGGCGTAAAGAATAAAGATTGCCGTTCCTACGGCATCTGCGCCGCGGCTGCCATTGCAATGATGCTTGTCGGGGCGCTCGGAATGAAAATCGTGCCGCCAAAATATTTCGGCGTTGTCGAACGTTTCAGCGTGTTTGCGGCGACGGGTTTCAATGCGGCTCTCGGTATTCATCTTTTCTGCTCGGATACCGATAAAAACAATTTGACATTAAAGGAATATAATCATGACGAAAAATAACGTTATCATAAGAAACGAAACAAAAGAGGATTACGGAAAGGTAGAAAATTTGACCAGAGAGGCGTTCTGGAGCGTCTATCGCCCGGGGTGTACGGAGCATTATGTGCTGCATTGCTATCGCAATGACCCTGCGTTTGTGCCCGAGCTCGATTTTGTGATGGAACTGAACGACGAACTTATCGGTCAGGTCATCTATGTGCGGTCGGAAATCGATTGCGACGACGGCAGAAAGTTGCCGATTATGACTTTCGGACCTATTGGCATCGCGCCGCAATATAAACGGCAGGGCTACGGGAAACGATTGCTTGACTATTCGATGAAAAAAGCTAAGGAAACGGGCGTCGGCGCGCTCGCGATTACGGGCAATATTCTGTTTTACGGAAAGTCGGGGTTTGTCCTGGCAAAGACAAAAGGCGTGCGCTATGCGGACGACCCGGAAGCGGATTATTTTCTCATAAAAGAGCTAATTCCCGGCTTTCTTGACGGCGTTTGCGGTACTTACAAAGACCCGGAAGGCTATTTTGTTTGTGAAAAAAATCCGGAAGCCTTTGAGCGTTTTGAAGCGACATTCCAGAAGAAAGAAAAGAAGAAGCTGCCGGGGCAGTTGTTCTGAGCGGTGCAAAAAATGGTGTAAATAAAATGGCTTCGAGTAAAGAATTTCTGCGGTTTATTTTAGAGCAGTTATCGGGATTAAACGAAATTTCGTATAGACCCATGATGGGAGAATATATTATCTATTATCGCTGTAAAATCGTCGGCGGAATATACGACGACAGATTGCTCGTAAAGAAAACGAAATCCGCTTTGGAACTGATGCCTGTCGTCATTTGCGATTTTCCGTACGATGGGGCGAAAGAAATGCTGCTTGTAGACGAAATCGACAGCAAAGAGTTTCTTAAAAAACTGTTTGAAGCAATGTACAAAGAAAATACAAGCACACACCATGGTTGTAATTTACTGATCGAGTATAATTTTGGGCATTTTCGCAGATTTCTTTTGCCTTCTGCGCCAAAATATGATACAATGAACTAAATTAATACGAATGGGGGGCAGAAAATCGACTATCAATCACAAAAAATGTAGGAACGGTTCTTTGATAAGGATATAAAATCGAAGATTTACGAATAAGAGTAGGATTTCTATAAATTCAATGGAAAGGCTCAGTAAGAATGAGAATGTCAGTATGGATATATTAAGAAAAATCTGCTCTAAGTTTGATTTCGATGTTGCTGATATCATGGAAATCACTCAGAAATAGAAATGCCTAATAAATCTTAGATATTTCGATCGGGTGGAGATGGAGAAAATGAAAAAAAGGATGAGAGATAAATTACAAATGAATAAAATAAGACCTTTGTATTTATTTTTGCTTCTTATGGTTGTTTTTGTCAGTAGTCTGGTTTTCCTTATCGGATGTCAAAGTACTGATAAAAAAGAATCATATTTTAATATAACAAGGCTTGAATATTCAACATTTGAATATGATTCCAATACGAATAGAACAAGAGTTGTTTGGACCACAACGATAACAAATGATACAATATGGAATCTTAATAGTTTTTCTGTAGCATTTAATTTGTATCAAGATTCTACACTTGTGAGGACGGAAACCTACAACTATGATGTTGGCGTCCGTCATGGAGCAGATTATACTGGTAATTTTAACTTTTATGCGGACAGTAAAATAGATGGCATTGAATATGTATCGTGGACAGCGAACTATGATTCTTTTTGGGAAACATACAAAATTTGGCTTATTGTTATGGGTTCTTTAGCCAGTGCAGCTTCGCTAATTTATATCATAGTTATGATAGTAGAAGATTTGGAATTATCTGATACTTTTGATGCAATAGAAGATTTTTTTGAAGATTATGCGTGGGTAGCTGTTTGTATTTTAATTCCGCTTATTGGTGGAGGAATTTGGGGTATCATCGGTTCATATTGGGTGCCAATCCTTATCGTCTTAGCTGGAATTATTGCATTCATATTGATAGCTTTATTTGCACATTTAATTAAATTTATAATAGTGGGTATCGCCGATAATGTTTCTTTTGGAATAGGTGGCGGCGGATATTATAAAGCCGGTAAGAAAAGCGAAGAATATCTTGATATAGACAATGAAGAGATAGTTGATTATCTTGATGATAAAGATGGACTGATGTTATTCAAAGTGGAACAACTAAAAGAATATTGCCGTGAAAACGCAATTAAAGGATATTCATCGCTCAATAAATCAAGTCTTGCTGAACTTATTGTCAATAACGCCAATAAAGAAAATACAGAGATTTCCGACAAAAAAAATAATAGAGCAACCGTTCTAAAAAATGGCAATATCACTTTTGATCAAATTGCCGGTTTGGAAGAAGCTAAAAATGCTTTTAGAGAAAAAGTCGTTTACGCATTTGAACATAAAGATTTATATGAGAAATACGGCAAAAAAGTTGGGGGCGGATTACTATTATACGGATTGCCCGGTACAGGTAAAACAATGTTTGCTGAAGCTGCATCAAACGAAACTGATTCTTTGTTTATTCCTATAAAATGTTCTGACATTAAATCGAAGTGGTACGGCGAATCGGAATCGAACGTAAAAAAGATTTTCGAAAAAGCAAGAAAAGCGAAAAGAGCCATTATATTTTTTGATGAATTTGAAGCAATAGGGGCAAAAAGGACAGACAGCGATGAAAACGGAAATAATGATCTGGTACCGCAAATATTAGCGGAAATGCAGGGCATCGGATCAAATAATGGAAATTCTGTTATTATGGTTATAGCCGCTACCAATAAGCCGTGGGCAATAGACAGTGCTTTTTTACGCCCCGGGCGTTTTGATGAAAAAATATATATACCATTGCCGGACCTGATCGCTCGAAGAAAAATATTTGAGTTAAAGTTAAAAATAGTGCCGCAGGAAAATCTTGATTTTGATTATCTATCAGAGATTACGCAAGGCTTCAATGGAGCCGATATCGGAGCGTTTTGCGATAAATTAAAAATGCTTGCCATCAATAAAAGTATTGAAACAAACTCCGAATGCCCTATAACCATGGCTGATGTTAGACAAGTCCAAGAAACCATTAAATCAAGTGTATCGTCGGAAGATGTTGACCGTCTTTTAGAATTTAAAGAACAGTACGGCTAAAATTTGTATGATTAAAATCCTTTTAATCTGTAATCAAACGACTTCTGAAATTCAGAGGTCGTTTTTCGTTATACTCGGGCTGTTCTATATAGAATGTCCATTTAAGTGCTTGGATCCTTCAAGTACCGATTCCAGCAGAATTCCTTTGGCGCCGTCGGAGATGCGCTCTACGGCAGACATTACCTTGACGCCGTTCTTTTTAAGTAGTGCCTTGTAGTGAGCGGAGTCGTAACGGTTACGGGCAAAACGGTCGAGCTTCCAAACGATAACCAAATTGAAGTTGTGCTTTGCGCTGTCCTTGACCATGCGCTGAAAATCCGGACGGCGGTCTGTTTTGGCAGAAAAAGCACGGTCAATGTACTCACTGACAACCGAAATTCCGTTCTTCTTTGCAAAAGCATAACACTCCCGCATCTGTTCCTCAATGGATTCTTCGCGCTGATTTTCACTGGAATAACGGGCGTAAATCACCGCGACCAGCCATTCGACTTCTTTCTTTGCTATTGGCTCACTTCCTTTCTGTTTATAGTATAGGATTTTTATATTTTTCGTGCAAAGGTGCGGAAAGCGATAACGGAGCAAGAATCAGGCAATGCAAAAAATGGTGTAAATAAAATGGCTTCGAGTAAAGAATTTTTGCGGTTTATTTTAGAGCAGTTATCGGGATTAAACGAAATTTCGTATAGACCCATGATGGGAGAATATATTATCTATTATCGCTGTAAAATCGTCGGCGGAATATACGACGACAGATTGCTCGTAAAGAAAACGAAATCCGCTTTGGAACTGATGCCTGTCGTCATTTGCGATTTTCCGTACGATGGGGCGAAAGAAATGCTGCTTGTAGACGAAATCGACAGCAAAGAGTTTCTTAAAAAACTGTTTGAAGCAATGTACGACGAATTACCGCTACCCAAAATGAAATAAGATAGCTATTTCGTATTAGAAAGCCATCTTTGTAGTACGAAAAAGCTACAAAATACAAAAAGCACAAGATTTAGTAGGTCTTGTGCTTTTTGTGTTACCATATCTTGTGGTTCGCACACCTTGCGGAATATTTGAATTCAGGAGCTGCATTTTGACCTGTTTTTCAAAAAACAGGACTTGAACTGACGACTTTGTTTTAATCACCGCCTGACACCTACAATTTAATACAAATCTTTTAAGAGAGAACAAGGATAAATGTTCTCTCTTTTTTTATGCCGTTTCGAGGGGTGATTTCCTATTTACGGTGAGAAAAATTATAATAATAACAGTAAATCGAAAGGAGTTTTCAATGAAATACAAAGATTGGTTGTACGTATGGTTTGCGAATTACATAGAGCCTTCGTCTAAAACGAAAACGTGCGAAAGATATTCGGAGATTATCGAAAAGCACTTGAAGGTAAAGTTGGGCGAGTACGAGCTTGAGGAACTGTCGCCCATCGTCATACAGAAGTATATCACCGAACTTAGGCGTGTGGTTTTATTACGGAACATTCAGAAGGTGTTTCGAGTTTACGGACGGAATTTACGCGTTTAAGGAAAACGTAAACGCGATGAAGAGTTTCGGCTGCGAAATCTTTTTCGTTGAGTGTAACAACAAAAATTTTTGAAAAACACTTGACAAAAACACTTGACAAGGAGTTTTGCGGTGTGTATAATGAAAACACGAAGGGGAAGAGCGGCATAAACCGCTTGTAGATTTTTCTTCGTAACAATTGAATACTTGTCGGCAAAACCGTCGTGAGGCGGTGACGCAAAGCCAAGGAACTTTGTTATAAACGACGTATCGTCTTGCGGGAGACCGCGATAAGGCGAGCCTGCGTTTGATAAAAAGAGTACGCCCGGTTGCAATATAGTATCTTACGGATACTAAATTGCAACCTTTTTTTATTCCGAAAATCATTAGTAATGGCACCATAACCGTGCGGACGGGTGAAAAGACGGGCGAAAAAAGAACAAACAGGCTGCAAGCCGTTTGAAATAAGAAAAAATTTTTTATGGAGGGCGTCAGAAATGACACAACACAAATCCGAAAGGAAGAACAACAGGAAAACAGCGGTTATCGTGGCGTTATTGATTGCGTTGGTCGCGCTTTTGTGCTTTGGGGGATACACCTTCTCCAAGTACGTAACGCACGGCAACGGCACGGGTACGGCGAATGTTGCAAAATGGGGTTACAACGTAAACGTAGATACTTCCGGAATTTTCGGCGAGAAGTATAAGAAAGTAGCGGGTGATTTCAGCACGATAACCACCGCACCCGACGGACTTAGCGTTAAAGCGGAGAGTGCCGGCAGAAAACTCGTTGCACCCGGAACAACCGGTTCTATGATTTTTAGCGTCGGCGGCAAGTCGGAAGTTAGATCAAGACTTTATATGGGTATAACGCCTAACAAAGATGTCGTACTTAAAATAAAGAAAGGCGAAGGAGCGGAAATAGTTTATAATCCCGTTAAATGGACGCTTAAAAAGAACGGTAAGATCGTATCCGGTGCGGAAAACGTAACTCTTTTTGATATCGCCGATAAACTTAATCATGAACCCGTCAGCGTAGGCGGAACGTACGAAGCAGGTACCGAATTACCCGAAACGACTTACGAACTCAGTTGGGCGTGGGCGTTTGAGGGAACGGAAGCCTTTACCGGTATAACCGTTAACGAACTCGACACGATTCTCGGTCAGCGCGCCGACAAAGAAGATTTTACGTATGCAGGTTGGACGATTAACGAAGCCGTTACGAGCATTGAGTTTGTCCTTGATATAAAAGTAGAACAACTTGCTTCGTAATCGAGTGCGGTAAAAAAACAAAAGAACATTCGGGGGCGCGCCCGAAAAAACGGGCGCGCCGAATACCGAATAATAAAAGCGATTCGGGTATTGCCGAACGATTAAAGAAAACAGAAGAATGAAATATGACTTTAAGTTGACCAAAAATCCCCAAGCGGGCAATATAAAGACGGTGAAATGCTCTAAACGGGTTTTCAACCTTGACGGCGACTTATTGTGTTTTTTAAAAAGGGGCAGGTTATATGACCTTAACGCAAAGGTTATCGCGCCTTGCGTGAGCGTGAAAGGGCTTTCCAAAGAAAAGATAGCCGAAACGCGCGGATATTGCGAAGACGGGAAAAAAGTTTATTTTTACGGCGAAGAAACAGGGATAATAGAAAAGCGCGACGTTTTTATAGCCGTAGTGACGTTTTTTATCGTGCTGACGGCGGCGGCTATAGCGGCTCTATCGGTCGCGACCTGCGTCGCGGAGAAAAACAAGATTAAAGAAATCAGCATAATCGATAAAGACGGCGGGTGGGAAGCGGACGCAAAACTCGATATCTTCGGGGCAGAGCTGCTCAGACCCGGAGCAAAAGGAGAATATCTTTTCGCAGTGTACAATCCGAACGCGTTCGGAATGAAATGCGATATTAAGATAGGTTTTACATACGGAAACAAAACGGAAAATCTTCCGATAATAATATATGCGCTTACGGTGAACGGCAAGAAGACAGAGGTTAATAAAACGGAGAACGGATACTACGCAAACGACGTGGTTATAATCGAAAACGCAAGAAATTCCTTTATGCTTGCGTGGGAATGGCAGTTTGACGGCGAGAGCGACGAGAAAGATACCGAAACGGGGCGTAAGGGCGAAAAATACGAGTGCGGAATTTTTATAACCGCCGAGGAAATTTAAGGTGAACCGAGATGGTTGAATCAAATACTCCGACAAAAACGGACGGAACAAGCGAAAACAAGAATCCTCGCCGCAGAGTTTTTCCTGCTATATGGCGGGTGATGCTGATACTTCTCGCGGCGGTTTTAGCGATAACGGCGGGCGCGCTCGCTTACGATAAATTCGTGAAAAAATCTAAAATACCTTCCGTGTTCGGGTATTCCGTGCTGATTATAGCTTCGCCGTCTATGACGGGAGCGATAGAAGCGGGCGACGCGATTATAATAAAAAATTCCGATTCCTACGCGGTGGGCGACGTGATAACGTATTTCCCTGCGGACGAAAGTTTTTCGGTAACGCACAGAATAGTGAGAACGGAAGGCGACAAGTTTTACACTAAAGGAGACGCTAATTCGAGCGAAGACCCCGACCCCGTGTTAATAGAGCAGATAGCGGGAAAAGTCGCCGTAAAGCTGAATAAGGTCGGGTATTTTATAGAATGGCTTAAATCGCCTGTAGGAATAATTTTTGCGGCAACGTTCATAGTGTTGTTGATTCTGATAATAGTTATAGAAGACAAACGGCGAGGAAAGACGGACTCTGCTGATTCCGAAAGCAAGTGAAAACAAATTTCAGGGATTGTGCGGAAGTCGCGGTGATCATTCCCGAAAAAACCGAACCGCGTTAACGGAGAAAAAAGATGCTAAGAAACGAAGGAACAAAAATGAAAAACGGCGTAAGATCGGTTTTTGCGCTCATTATTCTTTTCGTAACTCTTCTTGCTTCGGCGAGCGGCGTTTCTTTTGCGAAAAACTTTTCCTCCTCAACCGGAGGCGGTAATGCGCAGGTTTCGACTCTGATTATAGATTTACGGGTGAGTTCTTCCGATAATCTGACGATCGATTGCGGACAAGGGATCACGACCGCCGAGTATAACTTTACCGTTGCGAACACAAAAGACGGGAAAACGGCGGAAACGTCGTTCAAATATGACGTGATCGTGACGTTGCCCGAAGCATTGCCGCAAGGCATTTCGATAACCGTGGACGGAACGAGCGGCACGGCTTCGTCGGACGGAAAAACGGTTACGTTTACGGAAGTCGGGCGTTTTGCGGCTGGGAATTCGCAAACGCACAATCATAGTCTTGTTTTTTACGTGGTTGACGCAGGTCTATTGTTGCAGAATTACGTTTTTGCGAATACAAGCGTTTCGGTGCGTGCCGAGCAGGTTTGTTAAACGAACGGAGAAAGTATATGAAAAACTTCACGAAAAAAATAAAACGTAAAAGTATACTCGTGTTACTCTCTCTGTTTACGGTGTTTTTTCTGCTTTCGGTAACTTTTACCATGAGCAAATACGTGATAGAAAAGCAAGCGGGAAATCTTACTTTAAACATAACGGGGGCGGCCGTTCTTTTGCCCGGTTTGCAGTTCAGAAACACTTTGGGCGAATCCGTGACGGAAGTCGTGTTCGGACGAAAGGAAGCTTACGAGCAAGAAATCGTCGGAATCGAGCCGAAAAACGTTGGCGTGAAAAAAGAGGATAAAATAGAACTGTACGCCGACGGGGCGAAAGCGTATATTCTCTCAAACCGAAAAATTTACGCTAATCCGATTTCTTTTCAGATGTTCTATAACCTTAAGAATCTTACTACCGTTTATTTTTCTAACTTCGATACCGGAATAGTCACGGATATGAGCTATATGTTTTTCGGCTGCGATAAGCTGACCGACATAAACGTTTCTTCGTGGAATACCGAAAGAGTAAAGACTATGCGTTATTTGTTTTACGGTTGTTCTTCTCTTACTTCGCTTGACCTTTCCCGTTGGAATACCGCAAAAGTAGAGAATCTTGACGGAGTGTTCTATGAATGCAAAGGTCTTACTTCGCTTGACGTTTCGGAATGGAATACTTCCGCCGTTACGAATATCGGCGTCGCTTTCTACAACTGTGCTTCTCTTACTTCGCTTGACGTTTCGAAATGGGATACTTCCGCCGTTACGAATATGCACTATATATTCTTCGGTTGTTCTTCTCTTACTTCGCTTGACCTTTCCCGCTGGAATATAAAAGGCGTCAAGAAGCTGGAAGGTTTGTTCCACGAATGTAAATCTCTTGAGTCGCTTGACCTTTCCGGGTGGAACCCAGCAAACGCAATTACTATGTTCAAAATGTTCGACGGCTGCGAAAAGCTTGCTTCGCTTGACCTTTCCGGGTGGAATACCGCAAACGTTACCGATATGAACGATATGTTTCTTGATTGCAAAATGCTTACTTCGCTTGACCTTTCCGGCTGGAACATGGCAAACGTTACGAATATGAAGTTTATGTTTCGCGAGTGCGGCAGTCTTACGACGCTTGACCTTTCCGGTTGGAACCCAGCAAAAGCAGAAAATCTTCACGGGGTGTTTTACAATTGTTCTTCCCTTACTTCGCTTGACCTTTCGGAATGGAATACTTCCGCCGTTACGGATATCGGTCTTGCTTTTTTCAACTGTTCTTCTCTTACTTCGCTTAACCTTGCCGGTTGGAAAATCGCAGGCATCACCAATCTGGAAAAAACGTTTTACTACTGTTCTTCCCTGACTTCGCTTGACCTGTCCGGCTGGAACACCTCAAACGTTACTAATATGAACAGTACGTTCTACGGTTGCAAAAAGCTTACTTCGCTTAACCTGTCCGGCTGGAACACCGCAAACGTTACGAATATGTTTTGTATGTTTCGCGAGTGCGGCAGTCTTACTTCGCTTGACGTTTCCCGTTGGGACACCGCAAAAGTTACGGATATGCAGTTGATGTTTCGCGAGTGCGGCAAACTGACCGGGATAGACGTTTCCGAATGGAACACCTCAAGCGTTACGAATATGTATTGTATGTTTCACAACTGTTCCTCCCTTACTTCGCTTGACCTTTCCGGGTGGAATACCGCAAAAGTTACGAATATGAGTCATATGTTCCATAATTGCGGCGGACTTGTTTCTATATATGTGGGGAGTGGGTGGAATACGGATGAAGTTTCCTCTTCCGGCAACATGTTTACGCTATGCAAAAATCTTTCGGGAGGGGAAGGAACTGCTTACGATGACGCGTATACGGATAAGGCTTACGCACGCATCGACGGCGGAACGGCTAATCCGGGTTATTTTACCGATATAGCGGATAAACCGTGAAAGCAGATTCGATTATAATTGCATAAAACCGATATTCGGCGGGAGTTTATTGCGGACTTTCGCCGATTTTTCGCAAAAATAGCGTTTAAAATTTGCAAAAGTTCGGAGCAGATGATATACTTAAAAGCAGAAGTCGAAAGACTTTTTATAAGGAGAATGTTTGGTGAAAGGGTCGAATTATAAAAAAATGACCGCAAAAGAGGCAGAGAAAGAGATAGCGTTTTACGGCGATCACGGCTACGTGTCGAGAATGATTACGGAGGACGATATCCGCACGATAAGAAAAGAGAGAACGGGGCGGTTCGGCTCGGAACGGCTCGGTTGCGTTTTTTTCGGGGAAGGCGGGTTTGTGTGTTCGCAGTGCGTTTCGGATATGGCGTTTTCTCAAAAATCGCAGGCAGCCAAGTTGGAATTTTCGGGCAAAAGCGCGTATTTCGTGTTAGCGACCTATATGGAAGTGGAAGGTAAGCCCTGCGTTCTCGAATCGGTTAAAAAATTCGACGGAAACCTTTTTATAGACTTCGGAGAAGGCAATTCGGTGCAAGACCTCGGCGAATACTACGAAAAGACTTATAAAGACGTGCTTACGGGTGCGTTTAACCGCCGCTTTTACGAAGAAAAACTTCGGCTTTATCCGCTTGACGGCGGGATCGCGATGATAGACGTAGACGATTTTAAGATTTATAACGACCTTTTCGGACACAACGTGGGCGACGCGGTTTTGTGCGCGGTCGCCGAAGCTCTTAAAGAACACGTTCGTAACAATGATTTTCTGATAAGGTACGGCGGGGACGAGTTTTTGCTCGTGCTTCGCCGCAGAGAAAAAGAAGAGTTCGTTGCGGAAATGAAAAAAATCGTGCAAAAAATGCGCGACGTCGCGGTGAAAGGTTTTGAAACGATAAAAATTTCCGTCAGCGTGGGCGCGGTGTGGGGTAAAGGCGAGCGCGCGGAAGAGATTGTCGGTCGGGCGGACGAATTTATGTACCGCGCGAAAAAAACCAAAGATTTACTCGTTGCCGAAGACGACGAGGGCAAACTCTCCGCTTCGGCGGAAAAACAACTCGTTCTCATCGTGGACGATTCCGAAATAAACCGCGTTATTCTTAAAGAAATTCTTCGTGGAGAATACGAGATTATAGAAGCGGCTTCCGGCGAAGAGTGCGTGAACGCGCTTAAAAAATACGGTACAAAAGTTTCGGTCGTTCTTCTCGATATCATAATGCCGGGAATGAACGGATTCGACGTGCTGGAATATATGACCTACAATCAACTTTTAAGCGAAATTCCCGTGGTTGCCATTTCGGGCGACGAAACGGGCGAAACCGTGAGAAGGGCGTACGAAGCTGGCGTTTCCGATTATATAAATCGTCCGTTCGACGCGAGAGTCGTTTACAGAAGGGTTAAAAACACCGTTAAAGTTTATTCCGAACAGAAGCGGCTTATTTCCTCCGTAACGCGCGAAATGCGGGAGAAAGAAGAGGCGACCAACGCGCTTATAAGCTTGTTCGGCGAACTGGTTGAATTCCGCAACGACTTCGGCGGCAATCACGTTAAAAACGTCGGTAAAATAACTGAACTGCTGTTAGAAAGGCTGGTTACAAAAACGCAGAAATACAATCTTTCCGAAAGGGATATATTTTTGATAAGCACGGCTTCCGCGTTGCACGACGTGGGTAAGTTTGCAGTGAAAGAAGAAATAGTGAATAAACCCGCAAAACTTACCGACGCGGAGTTTGAAGAAATGAAAAAACACACGATTTACGGCGCGCAGGTCATATCGGGCGCGAAAAATTTCCGTAATCGTCGGCTTATGGAATACGCTTACGAAATATGCCGCTGGCATCACGAAAGATACGACGGCAAAGGTTACCCGGACGGACTTTCGGGGGAAGAAATTCCTATATCCGCACAGGTGACGGGCGTCGGCGACGCTTACGACGCGCTCGTTTCCGAACGCGTTTACAAAAAAGCCGTTTCTCACGAACAGGCGATAGAAAAGATACTTCGCGGCGAGTGCGGCGCGTTCAATCCCGTTCTTTTAGAATGTCTTTCGGAAATAAGCGAGGACCTTAAAAAATTATAAAGGAGCTTACGATAAACCCGTTATGAAAAGGAAAGGAATAATAAAAACTCTTGCCGTGGTATTTGCCGCGATTTTTGCGACTCTTTTTGTTTTCTCGTTCGGCGCGTGCGGCGAGGAAAGCGGCGGCGAAGAAGCGGACGAGCGTTTGACGGTCAGAATCGGCAGCGACGATTATTCTCCGTTTTTTTATCGGGACGAAAGCGGCGATTTTGCGGGGATAGACGTAGAGCTTGCTACAGAGGCGTTTAAAAGGATAGGCAGAAGAGCGGTTTTTACCGAAATTGACTGGAGCGAAAAGAACCTTCGGCTGGAAAACGGAGAGATAGACTGTCTTTGGGGTTGCTTTTCTATGACGGGCAGAGAAGAACTTTATGCGTGGGCGGGACCGTATATGAAAAGCCGACAGGTCCTTGCGGTGCGTGCGGACAGCGACATAAATACTTTCGCGGATTTGAAGGGGAAAAGCGTTGCGATGCAGTATACGTCCAAAGCGGACGAGCTTTTTTCTTCCGGCGAAGACGAAAGAATTCCCGAACTATCGCGGATATTGTGTTTTACCAATTTCGAGAATATTTTCGCCGCGCTTAAAAACGGTTTTGCGGACGCTATAGCGGGGCATGAAACCGCGCTTAAAGAAAGAATGAAAAGCAATACCGGCAAGTATCGTATTCTCGAAGAAACACTTTTGTCCGTGGAACTCGGCGTGGCGTTTAAAATCGGCGGCGGAGAAGAGCTTGCCGCGCTCATAAGCAAAGCCCTTGTGGTGATGAGAAACGACGGGTTTACCGCAAGCGTGCTTAAACGCTACGGAGTAAATCCCGATGACGTTATGACGGGGGAAGTATGAACGAAACGAAAAGAACTTTTTCTCCGAACAAGGTGTGCCTTATAATAGCGATAATCGGCGCGATGATATGCGTGGGGATATTCGTGTTTGCGACGATAGGCGATACCGGAACAGCCGAAAAAACCATGAAAGGTATTACGGAATACGTTAAAACGCAGATCATTCGGTACGACGAAATAGTTGCCGAAACCGCTACCGACGACCTTGTAGCCGTTGCGGATAAAACGATAGAAATAAGAGAAGAACTCGTCGCGCGAACGGGAACGGAAGCCTATTTCAGAGAGGTTGTAGAAAAGAAAAGGCTTAACGGTATTATAACCTGGTCAAAAGAAGACAACGGCTACGGCGGCTATCTTCCGGAAAACGAAGGGTGGGAATCGTGGAAAAACGAAATAAAGATTTTTGCCTCCACCACCGAATGTGCCGAAAAGGTATATGCCGAACGAGTGTATGCGGGAAACTATTACTACGACTACGCGATTGTGACAAGAACGGACGTTAAGGGCGTTATTCTCGGATTTAAGCGCAGAGATATAAGCAGAGTTTCGAGTTCGCAGCTGTCCGTAAAAACCTTGCTCGAAGGATTCGAATTTCAAAAAAAAGGTAAAGTGGTCGTTACCGACGGAACGAACGTTCTGGCTTCTAACGAGGAAGAATACGAAGGTCTGCTTGCGGAAAACTGCCCCGTGGTACAAAAAATGAGGCTTTCCGATTCCCGCGGCATGATAGAAAAAGCAGACGATTTTTACGGCGTGCGCGAAAAGTGCAAGGGATATTTTATATACGTTTTCATTCCCGAAAAAGAAGTGTTTGCAAGCAGGTCTTTGTTGTTTGCGTATTCGGTATTGTTATACGTTGCGGTTATCGTCGTTATGACTGCCGTGCGTTACAGATTCGTAAGAATAAAAAAAGCCGAGCGCGAAAAAAGCGAAGCGGCGTATCGTGCGCAGCTGGATAAACTCGCGAGCGAAGCTATCCGCGCAAACGAGGCTAAAACAGACTTTTTAAGGAGAATGAGTCACGACGTGAGAACTCCGATAAACGGTATTCGCGGAATGATCAAGATAGGCGAATACTACGCGGACGACCCCGAAAAGCAGAAAGAATGCAGGGATAAGATATGGAAGGCTTCCGGCTATCTTATCGAACTCGTGAACGACGTTCTGGATATGACGAAGTTAGACTCGCAGGAAGTGCCGTGGAAAGACGAGGTTTTCTCGATAAAAGAGATTGTTTCCGACGTAAATTCTGTTACGAGTTTTCAGGCGAGCGAACGCGGCGTTAATCTTTTTATAGAAGAAAAAGAAGTCGTTCACGACGAGTTGTACGGCGCGGCGGTGCTGTTAAAGCGGGTATGCGCCAACCTTATAGTGAACGCGATAAATTATAACAAGCCTAACGGCAGCGTGAATTTTACCTTGCGCGAAACGGCTTGCGACGGAACGAAAGCGTTTTTCGAGATAACGTGCGCGGATACCGGCATAGGAATGAGCGATGAGTTTAAAAAGAG
>OJML01000528.1_pt1 | contig 22679 bp, 18 predicted proteins | sample 1597221 | NCBI WGS metagenome assembly OJML01 (sample SAMEA2452123, study PRJEB22498) | human gut metagenome | biome: human feces; feature: human gut; material: feces | place: Australia | collected 2012 | reverse complement strand
CAAATTTAGTATCTCACAACACGTTTTTTCTGCATAGACCCAAAACGCAGAACGCTCACGACAGGCCTTTTGGGATATAACGTTCCCTCGTTATTCCATAGTGTGGGTATCTGCAACTAATCAAGCTTCTCATACCCTCATACTTTCACGTTGAGGCGGAATAAGGGTACAGAGAAGCTTGCTCCTGTCTCCTGTGCCCACGTTGTGGCGGGAGATTTCCAGCAGAAAAGGACTGCTCCCCAGGGCGTAGATGCGGCGGAGACTGTGAGATTTTCTTGGAAAGTGGTTGGTCTACAGGGGCAATGCGAACACGATGTTCGCATTAGCCAAGCCATGCTTGCATGGCTTTTGGACGCCATGGATGGCGTCTGTAGGCGACCCCGTTATGATGAGAAGCACTTGGCCACTTTCCTTTAGAAAATCCACAGTTGTAGCTAGCATCCGAGTCCGGGGTAGGCAGTCCTTTCTGCGTGGATTTTACGGCAACCCTACGTTACGAGCAATGCACTCAATTCATAAATGTGTCGCAAAGAACGCTCCACATTTATTGGCAGTTCTCCGCAATGAGCCTCGCGTAACTTTCAAGTTACTAAATCTACAGCCATCCCTCGATCAGGCTCCTGGAATTGTCCACACTGCTTCCATGGATGGCAAGTCCTTCTTCCACGATCGCACCTTTTGCTGTCCTGCGGATATCGTCCTCGGTATGGGACAGTCCGCTGCCTTCATGAGTGCAGAAGGGATGAATGGTCTTCCCTGAGAAATCATAGGTCTCTAATCTGCCCTGGAATAAAATACTACTAATTTTGCCATCTTATGTTCTCCTTTTTGTCCTTTTTCCAGAATCACATCCATGAATCACTTTTTCTATTTTGGTATATTCTTTAACATTTTACAATCTGCAATCATAAGAAAAGCTACGCTGTCATTTTCTTTTTGTCTTCTCTGATACTCTGTCGGCAGAATACCGTATTTCTCCCGGAACAGTCTGGAAAAGGCCTGACTATTGGGAAAGCCGTTCTTTAAAGCAATTTCGCTTATGGTAAGATCCGTTTCCTTCAGTTCCTGCAGTGCATGTTCAAACCGGATGCTCCGCAGATAATCTTTATAATTGATTCTGCCATACTGGCGGAACATTTTGGATAAGTAGGTAGGACAATACCCGAATGCTGCTGCCAGTGTTTCCAGCGAAATTTCTTCCGCATAATGTTCCCGAAGGTATCCGGTGATTCTGTCAAGCCGCCCCGGCTGAATATTTCCCGGAACATATTCCTCCTTTTCCTCCGGTACCCGGTAAATAGTTACCAAAAGATATTTCAACTGATAAAAGGTACTCTGCATCAGCAGTTCATAACCGTACTCTTTCCTAAGCAGCTGCCTGTACATCCTCTCAAGTAATGCAAAAAGCTTTCCATCCTCTTCTCTTTTTTCACGGGAAAACCGCAGCGTCTGTTCTTCCGTTGGAATCTGTAAAACAATCGCCTCATTTCGTCCCGACGCATGAATAGAATGTACTTCATTACTGTTCACGATCACAAACTTTCCTGCCGTAAGAACATATTTTTTATCATTGAGGTAAAAGTCCGCTTTTCCCTCCCGCAGGGCAAATATTTCAATGCTATGATGCAGATGTGCTTCACGGATATATTTTCCTTCTCCGCCTTCGAAACGGAAAAGTTTAAAGGGCAGCCCCCGATCCGGCACCACTGTTTCCTGCCTGTATGTCTTCTCTTCTTTCATAGTCATCCCTAATATTCCACAGAAATACTGCTTCCCGTCTTTTCCGCCTTCAGGCAGGTTACCCTTTGACCGGTAAGTCTTTCACTTTCTTCATCCGGCTGCTGTCCACCAATGGCAATCAGGTATTCCCCGGGTCTTACTACGCAGTCTCCCTCTTCGGTAATATATGCGAAATCCCGAGGGGAAAGTGTAACTTCGACCCTTTTTTTCTCTCCCGGTGCAAGAGATACGCAGGAGACTCCCTTTAGTTGAAATCCCGGTTCAAAATCCAGTGCTTCCTTTCTCTTCACATAGACCTGCACCGTCTCCCATAGGGGATATCTGCTCTCATTTATCACACTGGCAGACACTTTCACATCCCCGGAAGTATCTGTCAGTTCTCCGGATACACATTCTTCTTCATAGCGGACCCTGCCGTAATGCAGACCGTATCCGAAAGGATACAACACGTTTTTATCGGTATACCGGTAAGTTCGATCTGCCATACTGTAATCCGTAAATTCCGGGAGGTTCTCTGTCCCCTGGTAAAAGGTCACCGGCAGTTTTCCGGAGGGTGAAAATTCTCCAAACAGCATTTCCGCTATCGCCTTTCCGCCTCTGGCTCCCGGATACCAGCAATTCACGATGGCCTTCACATTCGGGTTGTGTTCCGCCCATGACAGATCTATGGCACTTCCTGCCATTAACAGAACCACCACCGGTTTTCCCATCGCTGCAATGGTTTCCAGAAGTTCTTCCTGAAGTCCCGGCAGATTTAATCCCAGCTTATCTCCGCTGGCATATTCATTCCCGGCATCGCCCTGTTCTCCCTCTATGGTTGCATCCAGGCCAAGGCACACTACTGCCACATCGGCATGTTCCACGGCAATCACCGCTTCCTGCATGCGGTCTTTCCTCTCGCCCAGGCCTTCCACCTTATCCTTATACAGGCCACACCCCTGCGCATAGAGAACTCTTATTTCTTCTCCCACGTACTGTTGGATTCCCTCCAATGGAGTGATGTATTGTGAAGAGGTTCCCACATAATTGCCCACCAGTGCATCTCTGGAATTGGCATTGGGTCCGATTACTGCAATAGTGTGGATTCTTTCTTTCTCCAGCGGTAGAAAATCTTCTTCATTCTTCAATAATGTCAGGCTTCTACGGGATGCTTCCACGGACAGTTTTACATGCTCCGGGCACTCCACTTTTTCATAGGAAATATCCGCATAAGGAGAAGGATAATCCTCCATCATGCCAAGCCGGATTCGGATTTCCATGAGACGTTCTACCGCTTCCGTAATAGCTTCTTCACTCACCAGCCCCATCTCATAAGCCCTCGGCAAATGTAAATACGCATTTCCGCAATTCAGATCACAGCCGTTGTTTACCGCCATTGCGGCAGATTCCTCCGCGATTCCCGTTACATGATGGTGCAGATGGAAATCATTGATGGCCCAGCAGTCCGATACCACATGTCCTTCAAATCCGAATTCCTCCCGCAGAATGTCCTTTAGCAGGGTCCTGCTTCCGCATGCCGGTTCTCCGTTGACCCGGTTATAGGCTCCCATAACCGCTTCCACCCCGGCATCTTTGACGCAGCGCTTAAAGGCATACAGATAGGTGTCATATAAATCATGCTTTGATACCTTTGCATCAAATTCGTGGCGGAGGGCCTCCGGGCCGCTGTGTACCGCAAAATGTTTTGCGCAGGCCGCTGCCTTCGGATGTTCTCTGTCCGGTCCCTGTAATCCCCTGATATAAGCGCAGCCCAGTCTTCCGGTCAGATAAGGGTCCTCTCCATAGGTCTCATGGCCTCTTCCCCATCTGGGATCTCTGAAAATATTGACATTGGGAGCCCAGAAAGTCAGTCCCTTGTAAATTCCCCGGTCTCCTTTTCTGGAGAATTCGTTGAATTTGGCTCTGCCTTCGGTAGAGACCACATCCCCGATCTCCTGAAGCAGATTTTCGTCAAAGGATGCCGCAAGTGCAATTGCCTGAGGAAATACCGTTGCCACTCCGGCTCTCGCCACGCCATGCAACGCTTCATTCCACCAGTTGTAGGCAGGAATCCCCAATCTTTCAATTGCCGGTGATTCATACAGCATCTGGCTCATTTTTTCTTCCAGTGTCATCTGCGCTGTCAGCTTTTTTGCATATTCCCTGGTCTCTGTACTCATATAAAACCTCTCTTTTTCCTGTAATGATTTATTCTACAAAAGAAAATGACAGCAGATCCGCCGTTCCTTCTCCACGGAAGGTCAGGTATATTGCTCTCACACCATCTTCCACCTTTACTTCTGTCTCATAATACTCCCACACATTGGTAAAATCCACCGGAATTCTCCCACTGATGTCTCCATTCCATGTGGTCCGTACTTCAAAGATCCCTTTGGCATATCCCCTTACAAAAATCCCCAGCTTCCTGACACCTTTACATTCAAAATACCGGAATCCCACAGTCGCCCTATCCGTCATGTTGGTAATGTAGGCCGGATCCTGTTCTCCGTCCGGTACATATTCCCAGGACGGCAGATAGGGATTAAATGCCTGTTTTTTCATATCTTCCTCACTTCCGGTAGATCCTGTAATTCCCCGAAAGTGCCAGCATGGCAAACAGGTACAGGAAATTATCATAATATCGTCTGTCCCCGGTGCGGAGCGGAGTATTCCAGAAGCGGTCTACGCATTCCTTTATATGAGGACCGTCTGCTGCCAGTGATGCCTGTGCATTGACTGCTACAATGGCAACCGGATGCAGTGCCTTCTCTTCCAGTCTTGTTCCATCAATCAGGAACACACCGTCCCAGTGTTCTCTCTGCTCTTCACAGTAAAATCTCTGCAGCCGGTTTGCGATCTCCGTCTGCCACGGATCTTTGTCATACCAGAGATGATCCATAGCAATGTTGGCTATGGTGCGGTATGCATCACTGTAGTACCAGTCATGCTTTCCGAAGATCTCCTGATGCCCAGCATGGGGTGTCCCGTCATAGTCTGCGTATTCTGCGCTGAGACCGGTTTGTGGATGACATGCCTTATGCAGATATTCTCTGCTGGCTGCCGCAGCCTGTCTCCAGAATTCCCGGTCTTCTTCCTCCACCTTCTCCGCAAACATCTCATAAAAATGAGGCAGATGATATGAGGGGTCAGAAAAATCCATGTTTGTGACAAATTTGATCAGATGATTGGAAGGCTCCCACATAGGTTCTCCCGGATGTCCAGGCTCCCCTTTGTGGATACATTCCCGCAGGATTGCCTTTGCCTCTTTGCTGTAGGCAAAAATTCCTTCCCCATCCCCCCAACGGGCGGAGGCGAAAAACAATGCCATGGCAAAATACTCTTCTCCGTCCGGTGCCGGTCCCTCTGCATTGTGCGTTCCATCCGTGCTGCAGGACCAGGCAAAATAGTTGCGGCAGGGTCCTGCCGGAATATACATATAAGTCCGCACCCACTTCCAAAGGCGGTCGAATTCTGCCTTCTTATCCATCTGGACACAGACCATCATGCCGTAGGACATTCCCTCTGTGCGTACATCATGATTGCCGGTATCCTCCAGATACGCCATATCACCGCCTGCCTCATGATAAAAACGTTCTGCCTCCGTTCCGTAAAATATGGTTTCAAAGGTCTGTTCCAGTCTTTCCCCGATTGCGGTCTCATCATAACCGCACTCTTTCAATACATTTCGATAAATTCCAGTCTGATATGCTCCTGCCATTTGCTCGTTCTCCGATTTTTATTCTTTGACGCCACCCAAAGTAAGTCCGGCTACAAAGTACTTCTGTAAGAAAGGATAAATACAGATAATGGGCAGCATGGTAATGATCGTTGCCGCTGCACGCACGGAAGTCGGTGTTACGGTTCCTGCGGCATTCTTCATTGCCTCCGCTGAAGTTCCCTGATTGGTTACGGAGGATAACAGCTTCATCAATTCATACTGCAATGTGGTCAGATTACTGCTCATGCGATTGTAAAGCATGGCATCAAACCAAGAGTTCCACTGGCCTACCGCCACAAACAGGGCTACTGTGGCATAAACCGGCTTACACAGCGGAGAATAGATCTTAAGAAAAATAGTGCTGTAACCGGCACCGTCCAGCTGTGCGGATTCTTCCAGGCTGTCAGGGATTCCGTTCATATAAGTACGGATTACCAGCATATTAAACGCACTTACCATTCCGGGGATCACATATACCCAGAAGCTGTTGGTAAGCCCCAGCCCCTTATATAAAAGGAATGTCGGGATCATTCCACCGTTTACATACATGGTGATGACCCAGAACAGGGAAACCTCTCTCTGGAACAGGAATCTTTTGCGGCTGACAATAAAAGCAAGGATCGCATTGGCTGCCAGAGACAACAGGGTTCCGATCAGTGTTCTGGCAACTGTGATATAAGCGCCTGTGATCAGATTATCTTTATGTAAAACCGTCGTATAGTTTTTCCAGGTGAATTTTCTCGGCCACAGGTAGATTCCTCCCCGCAGGGCATCCGTACCATCATTCAAAGAGATTGCCAGAGTATTCAGCACCGGATATAACGTTACGATCACAAACAGGACCATGATGATGCCGTTTATGAACGGAAAAATGTCATTTTTTTTGGATTTGATCTTATACTTTGTATCTATCATTGTAATTACCATCTCTTTCTGTTTTAGAATAACTGCTCTTCGCCGTTATGTTTTGCAAACTGATTGGCCAGAACGATCAGGATGATACTTACCAGGCTCTTGAAAATACCTGCGGCTGTACCTATTGCATAATCTCCCTGGCTGATGCCCCATTTCAATACATAAATATCAATCGTCTGGGAGAACTTCTGTATCAATCCGTTTCCTAACAGATACTGAATTTCAAATCCTGCATTTAATACATTACCCACATTCATCAGCAATAAAATTACGATGGTCGGTTTGATTCCCGGAAGAGTAACATATTTAATTTTATTCCATCTTCCTGCGCCATCAATGGCAGCAGCTTCATACAGGGAAGGGTCAATGGATGTGATGGCCGCCAGATAAATAATGGCATTCCATCCTGTCTCCTTCCAGACATTTGCAAATGCTACAATCGGCCAGAAGTACCCAGGATGGGCAAAGAAATTGATCGGCTGGCTGAGCACATGCAGATTTACCAATACTTCATTTACAATTCCGGTACCAGACAACATATCATGCAGGATACCGGTTACGATGATCCAGGAAAGAAAATGTGGCAGATAAGAGATCGTCTGTACTGTCTTTTTCCCACCATTACTCTTGATTTCATTCAATAGAATTGCAAATACAATTGCGGTAACGAAAGTTGCCACAAGGTTGATCACGCCCATGGCCAGTGTGTTCCTGATGACCCGCAGGAATGTCACATCCGAGAATAACATCTGAAACTTCTGAAGTCCCACGAATTCGGAGTGCAGGATTCCCAACTGCGGCTTATAATTCTGGAATGCCATCGTCCATCCGGCTAAGGGAAGATAGTAAAAAATCACTCCATAGATCATCATTACTCCTGCCCAGAAAAGCAGAACTTTTTGCCTTTTGATTTCTTTCCATGTGATAGGTGTTCTGGTTTGTTTTACTTTTTGTTTCGATTTTGTTCTCGTTAACGACATATCCTCGCTCCTTAAAAAACGGGCAGATGAAATTTTACCTGCATCTGCCCATTCTCAAATTTCATTTATATGTTTTTATTTGAACTTTGCTGCCAGTTCCATTCTGCTGTCCAGTTCTGCCTGTAATTCACTGATAAAATCTTCCGGCTTGCAGGCATTATATGCATCCATATAATCCGCCCATGCTTTGTCGAAATCAGCTGCCATAACTACCTGAGGAAGATACTCATGCTTTACTTCACCGATCTTGGTCCATGCCATACCACCGGGTGTGCTGGTATTGAAGTTATTGGAGAAGGACCACATAGGATACCATTCACCGGGTGCTTCGTTGGTGCCCAGCATTTCCACGTAAGTCTCCGCACCGTATGCCTGGAATGCTTCCTTCACATCATCGTTTAATCCATCGAAGAATTCCCTCGCCTGGCCATCTGGCTTGTTTGCATTGATACCATCATCACTGGTTCCGTTGTACTGAGGGAAATAAGAATAAGAGCACATATGGGATGCCTTATACTCTGTATCGGAAGCCTGCATTCTCTGCTCCGGTGTTCTGTAGAATTCACCGTTCTCATCTACTTCATAGTCAACACCTTCCACACCCCAGAAACGAAGGTTATGGATATCCTGATCCAGCAGATCATTGATCAGCTTCAGTGCGCCGGGAACATCCTTACAGCTTACAGTAATTGCAAGTCCGCTTCCGGAATTGAATGCACCACCGGCATTATGCCACTGGTTTTTTACACTTTCATCAATTGTTATAGGCAGTGGAATATAGTCGCATCCCTGTGCATCCAGTCCTGCCTGCTTGATGGCATCGCCTGCTGTGTAAGCGAAATCCCACCACTGATCGATCATACCCAGGACACGTCCTGTAGAAAGCTTGGAAATATACTCATCATAAGACTGGGTAAAGGACTCGGGGTCTACAATGCCTTTCTTGTATTCTTCATTTAATTTTCTAAAATACTTTACTGCGGTATCGGAAGTGTTGTAATCCAGTACCGTCAGCGTCTCAGGATCTACCATACAGCTTCCGTCATTGGGATAACCATCCAGGAACTGAGGTGCGTTCTCCAGACAGAAGTATCTCCAGTCATCACAGAGAATGGTATAAGGAATATTGGCTGTTCCGTCTTCCATAGTAGGATTTGCTGCATTATACGCTTCGATCAGATCAAAATACTGATCCATGGTCCGGATCTCGGGATAGTCTGCCCATTTCAGAACTCTTGCCTGAATCCAGAATGCTTCATCATTATGTGCACATACCTTCTCTTCGTTCTTGATGCAGCTGAACTGCGGGATCCAGTAAATGTGGCCGTCTTCCTGACGAAGCTTCTCCCACTCCAGATCAGTAAACAGATTCTTGATATTAGGATAATCATCCAGATAATCATCCAGTGCTACCAATGCTCCTGCCTCATACAGCTGTGTGGTTCCAGTCTGTCCCTCAATGAAGTCCGGATACTCACCACCGGCGATCATGGTACCCACAGCTTCATCTGCAGTCTGTCCGGTCAGCCAGGTCTCTTTTACTTTGGCGCCTACCTTCTCTGCAATCAGCTGCTGTACTTCATTGTCGTCATTGATTTCAGATCCCGCTACCCCAAAAAATGCGGTGAACTCTTTGATACCTGCTTCTTCTGTGGTACTGTCGGTTCCTGCGCTCGTTGTACCATCTCCGGATGTCTGGTTACCGTCACTGCCACATCCGGTGAACAGTGCCGCTGTCATTGCTGACACAAGTAACATGCTTACAAGTCTCTTTTTGTTCATGTTGTAACTACCTCCCTTTCGATAAATCTATTTTACCTTTTTGAGAGGAACTAACAATCAGAGGAACTATAGCAAAAGACAGGGGAAATTATAGGTGGTTCTGTAATTTCCCCTGTCTTTTATTCTCTTACTCTCCCTGTTGCATCTTTTTACGGAATCTTGCGGGAGTGCAGCCCTTGATCTGAATAAAACGGTTCGTAAAATAGTCCAGATCATGGTAGCCCACATCTTCTGCGATCTGAACGATCTTTTTATCGGTACGCAGCAGGGCATCCGCAGCCTGCTCCATCCGGTAATTGTTCAGGTAGTCTTTAAAGGATTGTCCGTACTTTTTCCGGAAAAGCTGTCCAAGATAAGCACTGTTGACATAATACTTTTCACTCAGGCTTTTCAGTGTAATATTTGAAGCGTAATTTTCCCGGATCTCTTTTTCCACCATACCCAGAATTCCTCTGGATACATTCTTCCGCAGCTGTGACAGATAATCCGCATATTCGCAGGCAAATCTGGTCAGATGTGCCTTACTTCCGCGCTTTACCCCGGTCTCAAAGCTGCTCTCACTGATGACCCTTAAGATTTCCTCCTGGTTCACGTCATCATCCTGTTCACAGGCTAAGTGGATCAGCTGAAACAACAGATAATTAATATTCAGGTTCATCGTCTCCCCGCAAATACCGCGTTTACACATTTCTTCATAAAAGAAAGCCACCGCCTCCCGGATTTCCAGATGATTGTTCTGTTCGATTGCCTTCAGCAGGCCATCCAGGCTCTGCTTACACAGGATCAGTCCTTCCGGAGATACCTGGACCTCCTCCTCATAGAAATAGATATCCTTCTTTGTCCGAAACCCCTGAAAAGAACGAAGCATACAGGTATTGCCGTAAGACTTTGCTATGCTGCTGATATCCTGCACTTTTTTTCCTGCCAGCATCACCACATTTGTCTGTAAATTTGATGCAAGATATTCCCGGAATCGTTCCAGATACCGTTTTACATCCATCCCACTTTTTTCCGGAACATAATCAAACAAAATCAGTCCGATATCGTAGATTTTTTCATTGACAGAAACATCAAACACACTCAGATCTGCATCTTCTTTCAGATATTCCCTGCTGTATTCATACAGCCGCCTCTGTAATGTCCGCATTTCCCGATCTGTCGTTCCCTCATCATCATAGGATCCTTCCGTCTGGATCTCCACATATCTCACACCGGTTCCGCATCGCATGTGTTCATGTATATATCTGACATTCAGGTCATCAAACTTCCCCTGGATCAATGCAATCATATGTCTTGCCAGATAAGCCTGCTCCAGCTTCCGGTTCTTTTCATGATCCAGCTCCTCTCTGTTGCGCAGAGCAAGTACCTTATTCAGTACTTTGCACAGAATCTCGCTGTCTACCGGCTTTAGCAGATAATCCGTGCAGTCATTCTGCATTGCCTGTTGTGCAAAACTAAATTCCGCATATCCGCTCAGTATAACAAAATATGCATCTGAAATTTTCTCTTTACGGATGTGTTCCAGCAGTTCCAGTCCTGTCATCTGAGGCATTTTAATATCGGCAATAACCAAATCTACCTTTTCCTTCTTCAAAAAAGCCAGTGCTTCCATCCCATTTGCTGCTGTTCCCGCAATCCGAAAGCCTTCCTTCTCCCAATCTACTAAAAGTTTCAATCCCTGTAAAATAAACGGCTCGTCATCTACCAGCAATACTTTCAGCATCTGTTTTACCCTCCTGCAAACAGGGAATCCGTATCGTAACCGTGGTTCCCACTCCTTCTTCTCCTTCTACACGGAATTCCACTCTGTTTTCCGTTACCATTTTCAATCTGACACAGGCGTTAATAATCCCTACTCTTCCGCCGCCCTTGAGCATCTCAATGTCGGCATTGCACATGTTGTTCTGTAGCTCTGTAAGTTTGGCCTCCGCCATACCGCTTCCGGTATCTTCAATTTCTATCTCCAGCCCTTCTCCCTGACGGCCTATCCTTACAAATATCCATCCCGGACTGGATTTGCTTTCAATGCCATGCACACAGGCATTTTCTACAAAGGTTACAATCGTAAGCTTGGGTATCTTGAAGTTTTCACATTCTCTGTCTACTTCAATGTCATAATTCAGCCGTTCTCCAAAACGATACTTCTGAAGCGCCAGATAAGCTTTCACAAATTCAATCTCCTGGAAGATACTCACGGAATCATTGCCCCATTCCACATACTGTCTCTGCATCACCGCCAGTTTGGACACCATGTCGGCTGTCTCGTTTTCTTTTTTCAGAATGCTGTGCATCCGGATGCTTTCCAGTACATTAAACAAAAAGTGAGGATTGATCTGGCTGTGTAATGCCAGAAGTTCCGCATTTTTTCTTCCCACCAGTATCTCCTGCTCACGGATCTTATTCTTATATACAGTCTCGATCAGTCCATTGGTACGTTCCACCATGCGGTTATAATTTCGTATCATACTGCTGATCTCATCTTTACCGTCTTCACAGGGCATGGGAATAAGATGATCACTGTCTACCGATTTGAATACCCTGCTCAGTTCCGTAATCCTTTTTGTAAAGGAACGGTTGAAGATCTGAACGAACCAGAAGGGAAAAATAACGTTCGCCACAAGGAGCAGCAATATGATGGGAAGTTCGTTCCGGATGCTTGTAAGAAAACTGTTCTCTACCGGCTTTACATAAATCGTAAGATCTGTACCATACAGACTGATGGTATGTTCATAGGCATCTCTTATTGTTGCGTTATCCAGCCGCTGAAACTCGCTGCCGTAGCTGCCGTATTGTCCATTGGAAAGAAGGATCCGATCTCCTTCACAGATCAGAACCTCATTATCATAGTTCATGTTTTTAATGATGCGCACCATACTGCCATAATCAAACTCGATTTTTAAGTACTTTTCTGTCTCTGCATCATAGAAATCCAGCCGCTGTAGATAAATGACGCGCCGCTCCCTTGTGATTCTGGAACTGCTGTCATCATAGACAAAAAAGAGCCCTTTGCTTTTCGCCTCTTCGTTCAGCTGCAGATAGCTCTCTGTATTCCTGAGCTTATCCAGCGTATTGACCCTTCCTCCGTTTACAATGGTATCGTTATCCGTATACAGGGTAAATATCATACTGTTCATTCCCAGTGCATTTTCCAATAACGTCCCGCTCAGGAAATTCTGATATGCCGCCACATATTCTGCAGAATTAGTGTATCTTTTGGATAAGAACTCTTCAAAATCGCGATTGGTATAAATACTGTTGCCTATCTCCCCGGCATTTCCGATCATACTGCTCAGACTGTATTCCACCGCACTGGCAATATTAGACATCTCATGCTCCCTGCGTTCTCTGTCAAATTTTGCAGTCGTCAGGAACACAACACTGTCTGTTACAATCAGGGGAATCAACACACAGACAACATAGAAAATATAAAACTTTTTTTTGATGGTGAAATCATCCATCCAAAGATCCAGCTTATGTAATGCCTTCCCCATAAGATCCTCTCCTTATTTATGTGAAAAAGAGCAGACGTTTCTTGTAGCCTGCTCTTCTTTATTATAGGACATCTGCGTTCTGTCCGCAATCCGTTTTTATATGGCATTCTGCACAAACCAGGCAAAATCAGCATAGTTACTGCTGTCCTGTCCATTGGCAGATGCGTACATTCCTATCGTACATCCCACAAATCCCCCTGCTTCCTCCGTGGTATAAGGAAGCAGACTGATATCCTCAGCAATCAGCCTCTCCCTGCCATCCCTGAAAAGCCATATCCGTGCCTTCTGCCTGTCGCAATGCATTCGTATTTTAAAGAATTGCCTACCTTCTCCTGCCGGCTTTTCGGTAAGGATTCTCTCTTCCCCATGGATGCAGGCTGTCACAACAAAACAATTCTCTTCAGCCCTTTTCCGGATCTCCATGCGCAAATGATTTTCATGATTTTGGTACAACACCATTCCCGCAGTCTCACATTCCTGCTTCGGTTCAAATTCCATCCCGGTCTCTGCATAGAATGCATAATTTTTCTGACGGATTCCGAAATAGGAACAATGATTGCGGTCAGATATTTTTTCCTTTTTTGTATAGAGCCGCAGCATCCCCGGCCGGTGACTCAGGGAATAGTTTTCTTCACGGATTTCTTCTACACTTACCAGCCGTTTGTCCGGTGTTTTCTCCCAAAAACTGATATGATCGGAAGTACTGCTTACTTCCTCTGGAAAACGGTATTCCTTTGTGGGCAGTTCCAATGTATCTTCCAGATGCCCGACGCCTTCTGCAATCACCGGCCATCCATTTTCCCATGTGACTTTCGCCAGAAAAGTCTCTCTTCCCATGCTGCTGTGTCCTTCACAAGGTCTGGATGCCAGCATTACCACGTACCAGTTCCCCTTACCATCCTCCACCAGATCTCCGTGTCCTGCGTAGATCACAGGATAGTTTTTCCCCAGATTCCTGTGGGTGAAGATCGGGTTTCTGGGGCAGCCCTCGAACCACTGGAACAGCTTTTTACTTCTGGCAATGCTGATGCTGTGCTCCGGTCCGGTTCCTCCTTCTGCATGCATCAGATAATAGTAACCGTCGATCTTATAAAGGTGCGGTCCCTCCGGCCAGATAACACCTTTTACAGCCCCTTTCCAGATTGCCATGCTCTCTCCCACAAGCTTCATCTGCCGAAGATCCAGTTCCTGTACCCAGATTTCCCAGTCCCCGTTATAGCGGACTCCTTCCGGATTCGGTCTCGTACCACAGTAATAGCATTTCCCGTCATCATCGAAGAAAAGACTGGGATCGATCCCCGGAGCGTCTTCGCCGAGATAACAAGGATCTGACCACGGTCCCGCCGGATCTTTTGCCGTTACAATGAAATTGCCTCCGTAGCTTACATTGGTAGTGATCATATAAAACAGTCCATCATGGAAGCGGATCGTTGGTGCATAAATCCCCTGTGATATTTCACTTCCCTTCACCTGAAGTTGTTCCGGTCTGTCAAGAATATTCCCGATCTGCTCCCAGTGTGCCAGATCTCTGCTGTGGAAAATCGGAACTCCCGGTGCATACACAAAACTGGAATTCACAATGTAATAGTCCTCTCCTGCCCTGCATATGGATGGATCCGGATAGAAACCGGATAAAATTGGGTTCTTTGCTGTAACCATTTTGTTTTCCTCACTCTGTTCTATATTGTGTATCCAAATCCTAAGATTGTAAATTTTTTATTCTGGTCTTCCTCTGTCACTGTAATCCGTACTTTATGGGATCTGCTTTCTGTCTCCCAAAACAGTAATACAGCATTACAATGCAGCCAATTGTTCTTATGGGGATCCGCCGTCATACAATATACATCATTTACAAATACATCGGCCTTCCCCACATCCATTTCTCCGGAATCCTTAAATATAAGAAACAGTGACTTGCAGGTAATCTCCATTTCAAATCCCGGCATCTGCGGTCTGCTTCCATCATACATCCAGTTATACGGAAATTCCGGTGTCTGTGTAAGGCTTCCGTCCATTTCCACACTCTGCAATTCTATATCTGTGGAAGTAAAACTACCCGTCCGGATTTTGGCTCCTACATAACGGTTCTTCTTATCAAGCAAAAAAATTCTTTCAAAATCAGCACCGATCACTGCCGGTCCGAAAAGCTTTTCCGACAGGATCTGTTCCTCCGTCATTCCTTCCACAAAAGTCCCAACTCTTGCAGGTTCTGCTGCATCACAACGCTCAAACAGATATTGCAGGCAGTCCGCCATAATGGTATGTCCGGTATTATTGGGATGAAACATATCATAAAAGAACTGATTTTTAGATAAAATTCTTCCCTCGCCGCACTTTAATGAAAACTGTGGAGTGACCGCATTGAGGATGCTCACCATGGGAAGATCATAAAGATCCCCCACCGGCCTTAACCGCTCCTGTAAATTCCAATCATTTGCAAATACCGAAAACAGGAGAACCACTGCCGGCTTCCATGGCAGTTTCAACACTTTCCGCACCAGGCTTTCATAACAGACACCTTTTGTCTCATCTCCCTCATCGTTTACTGCAAATTCAATAACCACAATATCCGGTCGTTCCCCTTCCCTGAGCACATCCCGGTCAAACCGGATCATTCCCAGTTCTGAAGGTGTTCCGCCGACTCCGGCTTTGATAAACCTGACATTGTTCTGTGTCGAAAAACGATTCTGAAACAGTTGAAAGGACTTATATGCATAGCATTCCGTATGGATCGGTGTGGCTCCGGCTCCCTGCGTGATAGATCCACCGATATAGGCAAGCGTTACCTCTTTTCCTGCCTTAGATTTTTCAATAGCCTTACGGATACGATAAGGATTCCCCAGCTGCAACAGAGAGCGGCTGATCATGCCGCAGTATTCTTCCGAATGCATATCTATAACCAGATCCTCTTCCTCCGGAGGTGCTTCGTATCCGTCATTTAGGAAGAGTCTTACACTGACTTTTCCCATCCGCTCCGGCGCTGCAAACAGAATTTTAATCTGTCCCGGCACATGATCATCCTCTGTCCACCTGTAATCCGACAGATAGATTCTATGTTCCATGCCGTCACACTTAAGAGAAGTCGTAAGATTCGTTCCACCTCCGTACAGGTCTTTTTTCCCATACATCTGAAATACAAATTCTGCGGTTTCTTCCGGCCGGTCCGTCTCCACGCTTACGCCGATACTATGTACCAGTCTGCCAAATCCCTCTACTGTCTCCAGAAGTGTCAGTTCTTCCTTATCCGTAACATTTCCCGTGATCTGTGCACTGTTGATCAGCCGTCCGTCGCTTTCATAGATAAACTGGATTCCGGTTCCGTCCTTTTGCCGTTCTCCAAAAATATCTTTGTCTTTTAATATATAGAAAAAAGGTCTTGCCTTTTCCGGATCCTTCGGTGCTGCCGGTCCAGTCATTTCTATCCCTCCCGAACTTTTATCAGTTCTATTATAGTCCGGCTCTCCTTGCACAAACACCCGGGAAAATATAGGAAATGCAGGTAATAATTTTATATCCGGCAGGCTGCAAATCGTCTCCGGAAGGAATTCCAATCTTCTCCGTCGCTTCGTTCCATGACAATTGCTTTTGCTTTTTGTCCATCCGGAATATATTTCTTTATAATGTTTTGCATCCGTTCCGGTGTCTCTTCGGCATCGGTCATCACCAATATAGTCTCCACGGCTTTTCCTGCTGCCAGAAAATACTCCATAATGTTCGGTATTTTCCCCTGGTGCAGGAAACAGGACGCAGTTTCTGTGGAAAGTGCTTTTAAGATCATTACGCTCCGCTCTTTTTCCGCTCTTTCAAAATATGCCGGTGTATATACATAGATCGTACTTACTTTCTCTTCCTCCGCAAGATAATCATAATGTATATGCACCTGACCGTGCACTGTATCCGCCAGTTCTGTCAGCGGGAACTCCGGATCCGGCATTTCCAGATAGTTCACAGCCCTGTCTCCCGAGTATCCCACCGGAGCATCCGGGTTGATTACATCCGTACCATTCGCCCTGAAATACACATTATGGTATCCCGGCGTGATGTTGTGGATTTCCCCTGTCCAATATCCTTGTCTTTCCTGATCTTTCCTGAGTTTTAGGAATTCTTTTCCGTCCAGGGTGGCTTCTACCGAGACTGCCTCCGGTGCCTCGAAGCATACGACTGCCGTTCCCTGTTCCGTAATGCAGATTCCGTGAGGGATGTCCGGGTATTTTCCTGCAGGCCTCCCTGCTTCATCAGTCTCAAAGCGGATCTGGCGGTATACCGGATCAAACATCAGTATCTGTTCTTCCATGGTCTGTCGCTGTAGTCTCTGTCTTGTGATTCTGGCTGTTCTTTCCCCCGGAATGTCATCCGTTTCTGCCCCCGCTTTCCGGAACAATAACGGTACAAAATCATACAGGCTTTTCCTCCAGACATGCCATTCGTGATATCCCTCATATACTTTGGAAATGCAATACTTTCCTGCATTTTCAAACTTTTGTTCTATCTGCTTCATTCCCGTTCTGATCTGATCCTCATAGCATCCACAGGACATAAATACGACATCCAATGTTTCCTTGCTGTCGCAGATCCGTTCCATCTCATGAATAGCAACTCCGGAAAATACACCGGCAGCAGAAAATAACTTCATATTTTTTGCCACAATATCCGTAGTCTGCGCCGATCCCAGGGAAAGTCCCGCCATCGCCCGGTAATCTCTTCCCTTTCTCACCCGGAAATTATTTTCAATATAAGGAATAATGTTGTGGATCAGTTCACTCTCAAAATTCCCAGGGTAAAATACAGGTTTTTCTCCATCTTTGAAGGCATAGCCACTGCTCATGACCACGATCATTTTCTCGCACTTTCCCTCTGCGATCAGATAGTCCATGATAAAGTTCGTCTTCCCCTGCCAGATCCATCCGGTCTCGTTCTCTCCTACGCCATGCTGCAGGTACAATACCGGATATCTTTCATCTCCTTCTTCATATCCATAAGGTGTATAGACATAACATTCCTTCAGGTGGCTGCTCACCTTCGAAGCGTATTTACAGATGCTGACCGTACCATGAGGAATATCCTTTGCAAAATAGAAATCCACATTCTTCTCCTGCACCTCAAAAGTATTGATCGCAGCAAAACACCCATAAGAAATTCCGGCGTACGGATTGCAGATCCGGACACCGTCCACATACCAGAAATAATAATGCATCCCCCAGTGAAAATCTTGAACTTCCGCAAAAAATCCGCCCTGCCCATCGGGCATCAGATTTATTTTCTTATTTGTAAAATATCCCCCAAGTCCGGCAACCTGTACTATTTTTGCTGCCGGTGCATACAGATAAAAAATGACTGCGCCGTCTTCTTTCACTGTAACAGATGGTCTTCCTGCTCTCTTTTTTTCTATTGGATATCTGTCCAAAGCTCCGTTTCTCTTCTCGTTCATAAAAAAATACCCCCAATCCTTTTCTTTAGTTTAAAGGAATTGGGAAGTATTTTTCTATTTGTTTTTTATACTTTTTTGTGAAAAACTTATCCTTTTACTCTTTTTTCCACCTCAAGCTGCAACATCTGATAATAAATCTCAGGATTACAGGAATCATATGCTTCCATATATTGCTCCCACGCAGTCTCAAAATCTTCTGCCATGATCACCTGGGGAAGCCATTTGTGTTTCACCGCTTCCATCTGATCCCGGATCTGTCCCGCAGGAGAATTAGACGACAGGGATGTGGTATAACTGTACATGGGATACCATGCCCCGGGAGACTCATTGTTGCCGATCATATCCACATAATTTGTCACTCCGTAAGCAGAAAAACATTCCTGAATATCTTCCGGTTGATTTTTAAAAAATTCCGTTGTCTGATATTCCAGGGAAAATGCGTTGATCCCATCGGGAAGCTTTCCTTCCACTCTGGGAAAATAAGAATAAAAACAAAAGTGTTTTCTCTTTTCCTCCGAAGTCATCCATCGCTTCGCCTGCTCCTCAGTCAGGTAGAACAATCCGTTCTCATCCACGCTATAGTCGACTCCCTCTTCGCCCCAGAATCGCAGTTTAATGATCTCCGGTTCCAGCAGATTGCTGACAAACTGCAAAGCTCCGTCAATATCCTCGCAGGATACCGTAATGGATAAGCCTGTAGAGCTGTCCAGCTCTGCAGAGCGCGTTACATGCCATTGATTGGCGATTCCTTCCTCTCTGGTAATCGGAAGTGGAACATAATCGCAGCCCTGTTCTCTGAGCCCCTGCTCATCATAGGCAATTTGAATCGAATAATAGAACTGCCACCACTGATCCGGCATACCGCAGACTGCCCCTGTGGATAATTTTGCCAGATAGTCTTCATAGGTCTCTGTAAATACTTCTGCACCAAGAATACCTTTATGATATTCCTCATTCAGCTTTTTAAAGTACCATTTGGCAGTATCCGTGGTATTATAATCAATCACCTGTAACGTATCCGGATCTACAATACAGCTTCCGTCATTGGGATAACCATCCAGAAACTGCGGTATATTTTCCAGACAAAAATACCGCCAGCCATCACACAAAATCGTAAACGGAATGTTCGGTGTTCCATCCTCCATTACCGGGTTCGCTGCCACATAGCGCTCGATGAGATCAAAATATTCATCCACAGTATGAATCTCCGGATACCCCGCCCATTTCAGCACTCTGGTCTGGATCCAGAAGGCTTCACCTGAGTGGGTCACCTCCACATCTTCGCCATGGGTCACACCAAACTGTGGGATCCAATAGATATGACCGTCCGGTCTGCGGAATCTTTCCCACTGTTCTTCCGTCAGGTAATTTTTGATATTGGGATAATTCTCCCAGTATTCATCTAAAGGGAGTAATGCCCCTGCCTCATAAAGACTGGTATCTCCGGAAATAAAATCCGGATATTCCCCACTCACAATATAACTATTCAAGGCACTTTCCTTGGACTGTCCCACCAGCCACAATTCTTCACAATCCGCACCTGTCAGGCGTGTGATTTCTTTTTTCATATCATTATTCTGGTCAATGGCTTCTCCCTCCACCGCAAAAAAAGCTGTGAAATGCTTCACATTGTTCTGCGCCGCTGTCTGTGCATACGCAAAATATAATATTCCTCCCAAAAGTCCAAATACTGCTACTGCTGCGATAATCCTTTTTTTCAATTGTCTACCCTCGTATTTCTCTGCTTTTCAGGCTTTCAGCCATGCGATCTCCTGCTTATACGGTGGGATCGTCTTCTTGTCTCCGCCCTCAGCACACAGCCAAGGTGTCTCTAAGATTTTAGGCACGGCGGTAAACCGGTCGTCATGGACGATCCGGTGCAGCGTATCGTAGCCAATGGTACCCTGTCCGATGTTAGCATGGCGGTCCTTGTGGGCTCCTAAGGGATTGAGGCTGTCGTTCACATGGATCACTGCGATCTGGTCCAATCCCAGAATCTTGTCAAACTGCGCAAGCACACCTTCGTAATCATTCACCAGATCATATCCGGCATCGTTCACATGGCAGGTGTCAAAGCATACCCGCAGTCTGTCCTTCCGCTCTACTCTGTCATAGATCATGCGTAATTCCTCAAAAGTTCTGCCGACCTCACTGCCCTTGCCTGCCATGGTTTCCAGTGCGATATTGACCTCACTGTCATCCGCATCAAGCACCAGATTTAATCCCTTGGCAATCTGCTCCACGGATGCTTCCACCCCGGCACTTAAGGAAGAACCCGGATGCAGTACCAGTACCTTACTGTGAAAGGCTGCGGCACGCTTTACTTCTTTTGCCAGAAATTCCACGCCGAAATCAAACATTTCCGGCTTCTCCATGTTGCCTAAATTAATAATATAGGGAGCATGAATGACGATTTCCCGGATACCTGCTTTTTCGGCATAGGAAATCCCCTCATCAATTCTCAGCTCTCCGATTTCCTTGCGTCTAGTGTTCTGGGGTGCCCCGGTGTAGACCATCAGCACGTTGGCACCGTAGCTTTCCGCCTCCTTCACAGAGCCTAAAAACATCTCTTTTCCCGACATTCCCACATGGGAACCCAATAATATCTCAGCCATGATCTCTCCTTATCCGGAAATTCTTTTTTCAAAATTTATCATCTCACAGCTATCAGTTTGGCACAATCGGGAAGGTTTTACAAGAGTTTTTATTATACCGCCTATCTCCCATATTTCTTTCAATAATAGAATATCTTTTAAAACATTTTACGGTAAAATTGTTAGCAACTCTTCAATTTTTTTAATGTGGTAATCTGCTTTGGCGTACGAATATGCTTCACCAGTTCCTACCGCCTGCATATTTCCAGCCTTTGCTGCATCAATACCCGCATAGGCATCTTCTACAACAATACATTCCTCCGGTTGCAAATCAAGGTACTCTGCCGCCTTTAAAAACACTTCGGGATCCGGCTTTGATTTTGAGATATTGGTACCATCTGATATTGCATCAAATGCCTCTTCAAGTGCCACTTTTTTCAAAATAATCTTAGCTTTTCTACTGGATGAGCCCAGTGCTATTTTGTACCCTCTTTCATGTAAATCTGCCAACGTTTTTCGCACTGCATTGCTCACATCCGAAGGTACCATATTTTCAAGATAAATCCGTACCATACGATATTCCCAGCTGCTGAAAATACTCCTTAACTGCCATTATAGACCGGTTATATGTATAGATATCACTGTCAGAATCCACCCGTGCAAACGTTTCACTATCATAAACTGCCTGTTGCATTTCCTGATATAAATGAGAATACGATACCTCAATATTTTGCAGATATGCGGTTACGATATTGCTTTCCGCCCTTCTGTTCTTCCCCCGTACCCATTTCCGTCGATTCATCTTCTCATCCTTCTCTTTTCACTGACCAGAAAGGGGAACCTTTCCGCCTTTCGGTTTCAAAGTTCCCCTATTCAGGATTATCTTATAAAATTCGTTCGTATACGGCTCTCTTCTTCCGGCAGTTTCAATCCCATTTTCAGTCCCAGGTTCTTGCAGTTAATGAAAAATGCCATATTGTTCCCAAGGGTTCGCATGGTCTGCAATCCCTCCAGATCCTGCCGCACGTCTTCCGGGCAGGCCCCGTGTGCCATGTTCCAATACTGTGAAGTGACAATGGGCATCTGCATGAGACCGAAATACTTATTCATCTGGTCCCAGGTTGCTGTGGTTCCAGCTCTTCTGGCCGAGATCACGGCCGCTGCCGGTTTCAGCCGGAAGTGGCTGCTGCCGCCATTCAGATCCGCATAAAAGACTCTGTCCATAAAAGAAGTCATGGCTCCTGTGGCACCCGCCCAGTGAACGGGAGTTCCGAATACGAATCCGTCATAATCTCCGGCAATCTCCAGGAATTCATTAACCGAATCCTGGAACACACATTTCCCTGTGCCCTGACATTTTTTACAGGCAATACAGCCACTCAATGCTTTATTACCAATCCAGAAAATGTCCGTATCCACTCCGTTATCATTTAATGCTCTGGACACCTCACACAATGCGGTGTAGGTGCATCCCTCTCTGTGGGGGCTGCCATTGATCAACAATACTTTCATTGTTGCGCTTTCCTCATTTCCTTATTCATTCAGATTCAGAGAAGCCACCCAGTCTGCCGCATCTGCATCGGATGCACCGGAGCTAAATCTGTGACCTTCCTGCCAGTCACCGGTCCCTGCCATCTCTTCCAGAAGATTGCCGCTGTCACCCAGTCCGGAAGATGAAGAGGTGCAGAACGGAATCACGGTCTTACCCGTAAAGTCATTGCCTTTGACAAAATTGTCTACCGGCCATGCTGCGATTCCCCACCAGATCGGATAGCCTGCATCTGTCAAGACTGGGACAAAAAAAATTTTATTTTTTTCTGTACATATTCTATCAAACCCTTACTGATTTTTAAAGTACAGAATAGTTTATTACTCTTAACCTTTTCGTTACTACCCATAGAAGAAGCCAGCAGCTTTTTCACTACTGGCTTTCTATATTACTCATTTTGTTTACTACACTGCATTTCGGATAAAGTTCTCACCCTTAAACACAACCTCTAATCAGCGTATCTATTTTTGCTCCATTTACACCAGCTTCAATTTTCCGCAGAG
>OJML01000525.1_pt1 | contig 22726 bp, 27 predicted proteins | sample 1597221 | NCBI WGS metagenome assembly OJML01 (sample SAMEA2452123, study PRJEB22498) | human gut metagenome | biome: human feces; feature: human gut; material: feces | place: Australia | collected 2012 | reverse complement strand
TAAAACCTTCATTCAAAACAAAACTATTATCTAGAAATTAGAATGTACAATCAATAATGAATAATAAAATTCATTAACTGATTACGTACATATTATACGAGGAGGATTCATCATGAGCAAGAAACTACTAGTTGTTGTAGATTATCAGAATGATTTTGTGGATGGTGCACTTGGATTTGAAAAAGCAACCATGATTGCCCCTTATATCATTTCATTAGTAAAGAAATATGAAGAAGAAGGTGAAGATGTCTGGTTTACTAAAGATACACACTTTAATAACTATCTAGAAACACAGGAAGGTAAGAATTTACCTGTTCCCCACTGTATCTCGCAGACTAAAGGACATGAACTTTATGGAGAATTGCAGTCTTTAAGTAGAAATCATACAGTGATTGAAAAAAATACTTTCCCATCTTTAATGTTTGCGAACTTATTAAAGGATACAGCTTACGAAGAAGTAAGAGTAGTAGGAGTAGTGACTGATATTTGTGTTATTTCTAATTGTATTATGATTAAAAGTGCGCTTCCTGAAGCTTTAATTGAAGTAGATACAAAAGGATGTGCTTCTTTTGATGAAAACCTAGAAAAAGCCGCTCTTACAGTATTAGAAAAGAGTTTACAGGTTAAAGTGATTTAGTATTATTTTTCTGTTTTCCATAAATTATATAAATTGTTTTGTATTATTTCCTCATTTTGTATTGCATCTAGTAAATGATAGTACTATAATGAGAACAATTCTAAAGGGGGATTTTAATAATGGAAATCAAAGTAGAAAGAGCAAAGACTCTTAAAGAAAAGCCAGATCAGTCAAATCTTGGCTTCGGTAAATATTTTACAGATCATATGTTTGTATATGATTGGGATTCTGAAAAGGGATGGCATGATGCACGTATTGTACCATATGCTCCAATTCAGATGGATCCAGCTACAATGGTCCTTCACTATGCACAGGAAACTTTTGAAGGCTTAAAGGCTTATCGTGATCCTGAAGGAAATGTTCAGTTATTCCGTCCAGAAATGAATGCAAAACGTATGAGAAACTCAAATAAACGTTTATGTATGGCTGAATTACCAGAAGAAGACTTCGTAGAAGCTGTAGAAACTCTTGTTAAGTATGAACAGGATTGGATTCCTACTGCACCTGAAACTTCTTTATATATTCGTCCATTCATGTTTGCAACTGAACCAGGTGTTGGTGTTCATCCAGCGAATAAATATAAATTTGTTATTATCTTAACACCAGTAGGAAATTACTATCCTGAAGGTGTTGCACCAGTTAAGATCTGGATCGAAGATGAATTTGTAAGAGCCGTTAAGGGTGGTACTGGTTTCACTAAATGTGGTGGTAACTATGCTGGTTCACTTGCTGCTCAGGTTAAAGCAGAAGAACATGGTTATACTCAGGTATTATGGCTAGATGGTCAGGAAAGAAAGTATGTTGAAGAAGTTGGTTCTATGAACATCATGTTCTTAATCAACGATACAGTAGTGACTGCACCTCTTGAAGGTTCAGTACTTCCAGGTGTTACAAGAGATTCTATGCTTACAATTCTTCGTGACTGGGGCTATAAAGTAGAAGAACGTCATCTAAGTGTTGATGAATTAATGGAAGCAGGACGTACTGGTGCTTTAAAAGAAGCTTGGGGTACAGGTACTGCAGCAGTTATTTCTCCAGTAGGTGAATTATGTTATAAGGGTGAAGAAGTTCTTATCAACGACTTCAAGACTGGTGAATTAACTCAGAAATTATATGATACTTTAACAGGTATCCAATGGGGTAAACTTCCAGATAAGTTCAACTGGATTCATAAAGTAAAATAATCAAAAAAGCGCTTTGGCGCTTTTTTTTGTGCTTTTAATTGAGTGATCTAGAATAAAAGTATAGGAAACTCTTTTTCGAAATTGACAGGAGAATGCACGATTAGAGTCCATCAAGGAAAAACAGAACTATGTCAATAAGATGACCAAAAGACAATAGCACGTAAGCACAACAATAGAATCAATAACTACATGAACAAGGCTGCACGCATTGTGATTAATTACTGTCTTGATAATGATATAGGAATACTTGTTGTGAGCTATAGCAAAACATTTCAGAAGGATTCCAATATAGGTAAAAGTTATAATCAGAGTTATGTTGATATCACATATGAGATGCTTCAAGATAAGCTTGAATATCTCTGTAAATCATATGGCATCCTGCTTGTAATGCCGAAAAAATCGTACATCTCAAAGGTCAGCTTCTGGGATAAGAGTAAAGAATATCATTTCAATGGTAAGAGAATATATCGGTGACAAGTGCTGAATGCAGATGTAAATGGTGCATTAAATATACTATCTAAAAGTAACGTTGTGGCTACAAGTGGCCTATACGATAGAGGCGACGTAGACTCGCATTAGGTGAAAACTGAAATATTAAGCAACTAAAAACTCCGACTTAATTTTAAAATTAAGCCGGAGTGGTTTATTTGCTGTGTTTTCCAATAATAAATACAGCAGCTCCAATAATTATGATTAAAGAACCACATATTGTCAATAAATAGGAAACAACCATATATTTCTCCTTAAGAGGACAATATCCTTATAAAGATAGTAACATTTATTGGTTCAAAAGTGTAGTGTTTTTATTGAAAACAAAAGAAAAAATGCGATTTTAGTCGCACTTTCCCTATCTATCTTCGATATTTTTATATTCTTTAAGTTCTCCCACAAATTTAGTGGCAGGTCTAACAATTCGTCCACTATAAAGCTTAGATTCAATATTATGAGCGACCCACCCTACTGTTCTTCCAATTACAAAGAGTAATGTATAAAGATCTTCAGGAATACCAAGCATATCATATACTAAACCACTATAGAAATCGACATTTGTACAAACATGAATTCCTTTTCTTTTATAGATTTCCTCAATCGCAATAGCTGAGAATTTTCTATAAAATTCATATTCATCATGTCTGAATTTTTCATATGATAGTTCTTCACATTGTTTTGCTAAGATTTCACTACGTGGATCACTTAATGTATAAACAGCATGTCCAATACCATAAATAAGTCCTGTATGGTCATTAAAGTCCCCATCTAAGATGTCCTGGACTATCTGCCTAATACGAAGTTCTGAAGCTTGTATACCAATTTCGTTAATAACAAGTTCCATCTGCTTCTTAACAGCTAAATTTGCCCCACCATGCTTTGGACCTTTTAGAGAACCAATAGCACCAGAAATAGCTGAATAAATATCTGTACCAGTAGAAGATATAACAACATTTGTGAATGTAGAGTTATTACCTCCACCATGATCAGCATGAAGAATAAGTGCAGTATTAAGTACTTCTGCTTCCTTATTTGAGAATGTACCATCTCTTCTTAATAAATATAAAATCTGTTCAGCAATAGAATAATCATAATTCTGATGATGAATAATCATAGATCCCTTATCAAAATGATGGACCTTTGATTGATATGTATAGCTAACAATAACAGGAATCTTCGCAATCAAATCAATTCCCTTATATAATGTTTCTAATACGCCTACATTATCTGGATCATCATCATAGCTATAAAGCATCAATACTTCTCTTTGTAGCTTGTTCATGAGATTCTTCTCTGGATAACCCAAAATATTTAATTCTAGGTATCTTTCAGGCAAGGTATAATGATCACTAATCATCTTCTTAAAGTGCTCTAATTCCTCTCTATTTGGTAAATAGCCAAATAAAATTAAGAAGCAAACTTCTTCATATAAGAAACGACGACCTTTTCCATTCTCGATAATATCCTTTACATTGATACCACGATAGTACAATGTGCCATAGTCATCAACTTTTTCACCATCAACCTTCTTGTACCCCACTACATCTGATATATTTGTAAGACCAACTAATACACCAGTACCATCTTCATTACGTAAGCCTTTCTTTACAGAATACTTCTTATAAAGTGCGCTAGGGATAGCTGTCTCATCTAAAGATTTTTTAAAACAATCTTTTATATTCTGATCCATATCATCAACTCCTTTTTGAAGGTTGAATCTATTCTATCACATTATTCATAGATTGTATACAAGTATTCTTATTAATATCAGAAGTTTATTTAGTTGTTTTATAATTATCTATACATGTATTTGTGTTATATATAAAAAAAGAAGGATTACTCCTTCTTAATCAATCCATCCAAAATGACGACATGCATATTCTATACCATCATCTGTAGAATCTTTTGTGACAAAATCTGCTTTTTTCTTTAAGTCTTCTACACCATTACCCATCGCAATAGATGTCCATTCCTTCTTAAACATAACAAGATCATTCTCACCATCACCAAAGACTACAACATCTTTAATATCAGCCTTTAAATACTCCATCATCTTAATGATACCTTTTTCTTTTGCATCATGCTGATAAGTGAGATAAGGCGGTACAAAGCGGATATGACCCACTGTATCTCTTAGAGTAAGTTCTTCTTCTTTGTCTTCTGGAATCGCAATATAAATCTTATAAATATCCTTCAAATCATCATAGTTTAATGACTTATCAAGAATATAACGAGTTGGTTCCTGTCTTTCTCCTACCTGTTCAATAAAGCGTTCATCCTTCATCACGACATCAATACTATCATTAACAGCAATTAATATTCCAAAGCCTTTTTCATCTGCTTCATGAATAAGTGCAAGAGCCTTTTCTCTGTCTAACGGACTATTTGTAACTAACTCATCATTATAAATCAAAGCAGCTCCTCCATTAGATACAAGATTATGAATACCAAGCATCTTAGCTGTTTCTTTTGTTTTATAATAGGCACGTCCTGTCGCAATTGCGACAAAATGTCCTTTATCCTGTAATTTTTTAATTGTTTCTAAAGCACTAGGTACAGGAATACCTGTTTTAATATCTGTCAAAGTGCCATCAATATCAAAGAAAAAATATTTTTTATCCATGCTTCTCCCTCTTCCAACGTCTATATTCAGTTATGTTATCTAATGCTTTTGTAATAAGTGCGACTAAATAATAAGCAACAACACATTCAAAAGCTACTACTATAATAACACGTAAGTCCGTAATAGGATACATATAAAAATAGGTTGGAATTGCATAAAGACAACCAATAGTAAGTAGGATGTTTAAACCAATATTAAACTTTCTTAAAAAATTGAGTGGTTTAGAAACCTTAAATAATACAATAAAACTAATAAATATAGTCACTAAGAAACTATATGTAGAAAAGTATTTCGCATTTAAGAAGAACGCCCACTTTAATAAAAAATTAAGCAATACAAGCACTACAACACTTAAAGCACATGGAAGTGCTGTATGAATCACATGTGTTATGAAGCCCTTAGAACTCATTGTTGTATCGTGTTCAAGAGTAATAATGAATGATGGTAATCCAATTGCCATACCACTTACTAAAGAGAGCTGGAAAGGCGTAAATGGATAAGTTAAGCAGAAGAATCCAAAGATCAGACTAAGAATTGTAGAATAAATAGTCTTAGTTAGATAGAGTGAGCTGACCTTTTCAATATTCGCAATGATGACACGACCTTCGTTTACAATTTCCTTCATTGAACTGAAGTTAGAATCTAATAATACAATATGTGCTGCCTGCTTAGCCGCATCTGCTCCATTGGCCATCGCAATACCACAATCTGCATCCTTAATCGCAAGTACATCATTGACACCATCACCCACCATACCAACAACATGACCATTTTCCTGGAAAGCTTTGATAATCAATTGTTTCTGTTCTGGTTTAACACGTCCAAAGACACATGTTTCTCCTAATACTTGTTTCATTTCTTCTACAGTATCAGGGAGAGTCGAAGCATCCATATAATTATTTGCGTTATCAAGCCCTGCAAGGGTACATACACGAGAAACTGTAAGAGGGTTATCTCCTGAAAGGACTTTAATAGAAACACCCTGAGATTTGAAATAATCAAATGTATCATGTGCATCTTCTTTAATGATATCACTAATAGTAATAAGACAAACTGGAGTAAGAGAATGGTAATGTTCCTCTTCTAAATAATCTGCTTCTCCTAATAGTAATACACGTAATCCAAATTCAGAATAACCACTTACCTGATCTAAGATTTCTTTATTATCAGTCAAGAATTCAGGAGCACCTAATACAAAAGAACGATCATCATCAAAAGTTATTGCTCGATATTTACGTTCTGAAGAAAATGGCACTTCTGATTTCTTATGATATTTATCATTTTTAGTGAAGTAATTCATTAAAGCTTTCTGAGTTGGGTTGATATCATCGACTAAGAAAGCAAATGAACCCATAATATCGCAAATCATCTCACGCGTATATTGATCACTAATAGGAACAATATGTTTAACTTTAAGTTCACCTGTTGTAATAGTCCCTGTTTTATCAAGACATAGTACATCAACTCTGCTTAATGCTTCAATAGATTCCATCTGCTGGACAAGGGCTTTCTTTTTTGCAAGACGACCAACACCTAATACAAAAGATAAAGAAGTAAGAAGGACAAGTCCTTCAGGGATCATGCCTATAACACCGCCTACCGTTTTAACAAGGGCTGTATTAAAATCATTCGGCATAGCTTTATATTGTGCTCTAAAAAGTAGTATACCTACAGGTACAATAATAATACTCATAACCTTGATAATCTTCTCAATAGAATCTCTCATCTCACTAGATGCAAGATTCTTATGTTTAGCTTGGTTCACTAGCTTTGTAGAATAGTTCGCATTCCCTACACGAATTACTTTTGCATAACCACTTCCTGCCACAACGAAGGTTCCTGCATAGATTTCATCGTTCTCCTTCTTTTTTACAGGTACTGATTCCCCAGTCAAAAGAGATTCATTGATTTCTAATGCATGATTTTCTACAACCTGGCAGTCTGTGCCAATCTGATTGCCAGCTGTCAAGAAAATAATATCATCCATAACAAGTTCTTCTACAGGAACATCAATCAGCTGACCATCACGAAGTGTTTTAACTTTTTCTACTGTAACAACACTTAGCTTATCAATAGTTTTCTTAACCTTGAATTCTTGAATGATACCTAATATTGTATTAGCTACCATAACTCCAATAAAAGTTAAGTTCTGCAGCTGTCCTGAAATCACAATCAAAACAGCTAAAAATATATTTAGAAAGTTGAAATATGTAAGTGTATGCTGCTTCACAATTTCTTTTTTTGTTTTAGAAATAGACTGACCTGTATAATTCACTTGTCCTTGTTCTATTCTTTCTTGTACCTCTTGTTGTGAGAGGCCTTTTAATTCATTCATATCCACCACTCCTTAATCTATTGCACTATCTTAACAAAGAAAAGTGTATTATTTGTGTACTTTCACCTTAATTTTTTCTTAAATAATAGATATAATTAACTTATCATCCAATGAAAGGGGTTATATTTATTATGAAACATTTGTATATGATGTTAAAATTGGCTTGTTTCCTAGACTTTTTGCCCCTTGTTACTGATTCGTTACTAGTTTAGTACCTACATAGTGGCGCATCATATATTTTATAACGCTCCTTTTAGTATTAGAAACATTGAAATTAAAATGCAAAAACTGTCATTGTTTACTGATATTTTTTATATAATATTCTCATACATATATCAATATATATTGACATATGTATAATTTTATGATATACTATAATAAAGAAAGGAGGTAAGGAAAGTGGAAAAGAAGTTAAAAAAAATGCTTCGAATATTGGACCTATTCGAAGCGCTAGTGATTAAAATCATTTCCTTGATTGGGTGGATTTTGATTCTAATCAAACTATTTAACTAAGTAGGTTGAGGGGCTTGTTCTCTCTTCCTATCACTATTATAAAACCACTTTTCAAAGAAAACAATGAAAAAAATAATTTTAAAAGCTATCGAATTGATTGGACTTATTGCAGTATTAGTATTCTTGATTTCAAAATTATTCTAAGGGAGGTATAACCGTGTCAACTGAAGCACAGAAGAAAGCTAGCGCAAACTATGCTAAGAAGATGACGAAATGTGTCAATCTTGCATTCAATAAAAAAACAGATGAAGACATTCTAGAAAAACTTGATCATGTCGAATCTAAAATGGGTTACATTAAAAAACTTATAAGAGATGATATTGAGAAAGCAAAAAAGGACCAGAGCAAATAGCCCTGGTCTTTTCTTATGAATATAAATTGTTGTGTAGTCGAGATTTAGTCGAAATTAAGTCGAGTTTAGTCAACATCTTTATGAATAAACTCATAATAAAACTTAAATTAGACTTTTTTCAAGTATCTTTTAGCAACCCATCCACTAGGAATCTTTGCCCAATCTCCATCGAATTTAGACACAGTAACACGAGTGCCATAATTTAGACAGCCGTCCTTGTCGTAATCGTGGGCTTTAGCATTCTTAGTTAATTCCTCATATGTCTTTCTTCTACAGTTAGCTCCTGGTCCTGTTCTGACACTTAAATCACTAGCAGTAATCATATAAGTACCTAAAGTGCTAGATGCATTGCTCTGTGGCTTAGGTGTAGGAGTTTCAACGTGTTCATTAACACTCTTATTTAAGATACCCTCTACAATTGCCTTTGCGCACTTGTCAGCGTTCCATTTCACTTTATCAATAGCGTTGTCAACAAAGCAGCACTCAACAAGTAGTGCTGGAGAATTAGTCTTTCTCAACACATATAACTTAGTAGATGTTTTAACACCTCTGTTTCTAATGCCTAGAGTGTTAGAAATATTCTTGACGATTCTTTCAGCTTCATCTTTGGCTTTTGAGTTGTCGCTATAGACATATACCTCTGTACCTGTTCCGCCTCCAGCGTTGAGATGAATAGAGACATCTAAGTCAACCTTATGATCATTACACTTATTTACAATTGCTTTTAAGTTAGAATTCTGGTCTTTTCCATTATCATCAGTACAGTCATATACTGTATGTCCGTTTGCTCTTAGCAACTCAATGACTTTATTTTTAACTTTTCTGTCTTCATTGACTTCATCTAATAATCCACTTGCTCCACGACATTTTAAGCTATGTCCACCATGTACGTTAAAATTCATACTTTATACCTTCTTTCTTATAATTCAATTCCTTCGATTTCCGCTCTAATCTTTAGAGTGCGAATATAATTTCCTAAATGCTTTTTCTGCTCTTTTAATAGATCAAGCGAACATCTAGGAATGAATGTCAAGGTACGTGCCTCATACTTGACAGTCATATCATCTAATTTGTCATATCTGATTTTAGCCTGCCAGTATTCTGCCTTAAATCTATCCTTATAATCAGAACTATTCATAAGTTCTACAGTGTCTTGTAATTCCATAATTATTCTCCTTTGTTAATTGCGTTTTCAGCAACTTCTAGTCCTTTAGTTAGTACAGATGGTACGTTGTCTCCGGCTTCAACGAAGTTTTCGATGATGCTTCTAAGTTCATTAATGATTAAAGACGCTAGCGTAAACCATCCAATATAAGTAGTAATTGTTAGGTCAACATTGATTGTCTGACCGATTTCGATAAAGATTGCAGAAGCCAAGAAAGCAACTAAGACCATTAACCAGTATCCTAGTTTCTTCCAAACTCCCTTAACTCCCTTTGCACTGTTGTCTTTTCCTGTCAGTCTTGATTTTCTAACTCCTGTAATATAATCAATGATATTTAGGATTAAAAATCCTACAAATAAAAACCAGTGCGTGCCTAATGCAGCAGTTAACACTGCTACAATAGTGCCTCCGACTGCATTAATCGCATCCATGTATTTTAATGATGTATCATATAATTTCATATTTTCTTCTCCTTAAGCGTAGCAGTACACAAATGTACCGCAGATATATTGGTTGCTGATGTTGTTTGTGATGGATGTCAGAGTGAAATGGTTTGCCGTCGCGCCATTATGTATTGGATAGAATCTAATGACTAACCCAGCGTCAGAAGCACCATTTGGTATCGGTATGAGAATGTTACCTTTTGGCTTCTTATCGGCAGGAAACCCCGTCCACATGTAACCTTCGGTATTTCCAACAATCGTGGCATTTATGACCCCATCCCAGCTTACTTCACATAACTTAAATGCGTTATTATATCTGTATTGCAGCTTGACACCGCATCCGTTAGTACCGCATGAATACCAAGGAGACCAGCCAATCCATAAGTGCTGTATTTTCTCTTCTTTTTTTACGAGCACCCATGTATCTATTTGATTCTCTGTATCAAAATCAAATACATACCCATTAAATGACTGCGCTTCAAGAGGCATATCCACCTTTAACTTACCACTCTCTGCCTTGCATCCAACTCCAATCCCTCTGCCATCAGCAGAAAAATCAAGTAGTTTAAAAGAAGGAGCGATAGCAGCATAAGATGCAACACCATCTGTCGTAAAGTAATCCTTCACAAGCACTCTGAACGAGTAGGCATTATCCGTATTGAACTTGCCAGCAGATGATATATATACCTTGTTCTCGCCACTGTATGAATCTGTATAAGTTGCAAGAGTAGTCCATATTTCTCCGTTTTTGTACTGGATCATGACAGTCTTATCATTTTTATTTGCAACAGGTGCGATTGAAAATGAATAAGTAATCTTAACCGCTGTACCTTCATCGTCAGCTTTATTAGATGTCACATTCCAACGCTGGGCAGTTACATTCTTGACTGCTGGTGACCACCACTCTGTAACACTAATGTTTTTAGACAGTGTAGCCTTCTGACCTCTCGAATCTGTAACCGTTGATTTAAGAACAACTGTACCAGAAGACTTGAGTGGCTGTGTCGTAAAGAAACTGTTAGGGCCAGGTATGCTCTGTCCGTCAATCTCGTTTTGGTAGTACGTGATTGTAGCACCATTCTTCGTTGAAGTAGAGACATTGAATTTGACTTTCGAAACACCTTGTATAATTGTTGATGCTCCGAATCTTTTTGCGATTGTAGCATCTTCATTTGTGTATGTGATTCCTGTTACAGTTGGCTCATAGCCCGATGGCAGTACTAAATCCAATCGGCAGTAGTTAGTACCGATGTACTTTCCGGCACGATTGTATGTATCTACCTTGAATGTCATATATGAATATGACGTGTTAGTCATCTTACTGATCAGTGAAGTTGGAACTGTCCACTTAAATTCATCATTCCACTGATTATCAGCAATCTGTTCAGTCTTATCATAAAAGCTGTACGTGATTACATGTCCGAAATCAGATGATGCTCTAGGGGTCTTGATTGTTACACTGTTTCCAAAATAAACTGATGCTGGAGAACAGTAAGGCTTTGTTGCTCGAGGAATAACATCGCAGTCAATACCGCCCGAAGCAGATACACTACCTACATAACTGCCCGAAAGAGTTACCTTCAATTCCTGTGAGAATGAGAAATCAAAATGCTTGCCACCGTTGCTGTCATGAGGAATCTTGATATTCGTAACGGTAGCAAGTGTTTTTGTTCCACTACCTCCGATAGTCACTCCACCAGACCATAACAGTACGCCATTAGCCCACATAGAGCCGTATTTAGTAGCGCTTGAGTTAATATTCCACTTATAGTATTTAGTTAGTGTAGCAGTCCATAAATCATAGTTTCCGTCAACATTAACACCTGTTCGTGTCATTGTCATTGTGACATTACCATTGCCACCACCAAACGATGCACTGCATGTTGCATATGTTGCCATCAGTCACCACCTACTTTCTTAAGGGTTAAAGATCCATCGTGGTTAACAATGAATCCGAAGTTTCCGATTCTTAGTGAACTAGAAACTTCGATGTTTGAGTTATACATTCTGTTGTTAGCAAAGTACGCTACTTCGTCATTGTTCTGAAGAATAGAGTACTTGCTGTTTGTCTGTTTGGTTTTGAATTCAGATTCCTGTTTACCTATCTCTATGCCTTCTGCATTGAATCTGATATAAGTATTCAGCTGAGTTTGATTTTTTGATACAGTATCAGAAAGAGAACCAAAGTCTTCTTTCTTTACAAATCCCATCTGAATGCTTTCTGTTGTCTGCTGAATAGTAGATACAGTAGAAGCAAGGTTTGCGCCGTCAGAGGCACTGTAATAATTCTCTGATACTGTCTGTAAGATGGATGCCTTAGTCTGTTCTATAGACGAAGAAGCATCCTTAGTCGCCTGCTGCAGCTGACTGTTCATGTTGTTTATTCTGTTGCCGTAATCATCAATGATTGACTTTAAGTCATTCGCAAGAGTAGGCGTTGTAGTTGTATAAGTTCCATCATCCCATAGTATTCTTGATCTCACCCAGTAATAATGCTTATCAATATAGTCATCCGGAACACTTTTCCATCCGTCACTGTTTTCATCAGGCATTTGTGTTGAAGAATCAGACAAGTAATATTCTGGAGTGATTGAACGGATGCCCTGTCCGTCTTCTCCATCGTTGACTCTTGCAAGAGTTACGCTTGCTGATGCCTTAATCATGCGATTACCCTTCTAATTGAGCAGTGAATGTTGCACGGCTTTCAACATCACCAGCGCTGATTGTAATTGCGCTTCCTGTCTTATATACAGTTGAAGAACTATCCTTGTACCACTTAATAGTTCCAAGTGCGCTTAGTTCTGTGCCTGTCATTTCCTTACCGCCCTTGTATACATGAGCGCTTAATGTTGTTGCAATCGCACTATTCTTGAAGATGTTGCCGTTTGAAGAAATGATGACAAGAGTTAGCGCATCAGCACCCTTGTCTCCTTTATCACCTTTTGAACCAGGCGCACCTGTTGCTCCTGTTTCTCCTTTATCACCTTTTGCGCCTGTATCACCTTTCTGACCAGTGAAGGCAATAGAATAAGAGAATGTCTTATTCAACGTGACATCATCAGCAATGATAGGAATATTAAAAGAACCATTCTGTCTGACTGCTGTTGTCGCTGTAATAGTGACAGTAGGAACAGGGCTCTTGCCATCAGAAACCGCTGAAATTCCTGTTGGACATGTCATCTGTCCAATTTTGCAAGGTATCTGCTCGGTCCCTTGCATGACCATAATCTGTGTAGTTGTTGACTGTGTCGATGCTACTGAAGTTGTATTCCCTAAAAATGTATAGTTCTCATTTGTCATGATCACTGAAAACCCATCAGTAATATCAAGAATAGTCGTCTGATTACTTACTTTTACTGCCATCGTCTATCTGTCTCCTTCTAGTAATTTAGTTCGCAGCTGAACACTGTCTTTGTATCAACATCCCCAGGACTGATAGTAAAAATAAAGCCACCATCAGACAGCCTTGTATCATCTCTAGAGATTATTATATAGTCATTGCTTCCTAATGGCTTATACAGCCACTGAAGATATGCATCACTTCCGAATACCTGTTCTAATTTCTCTGAATTGTCTATAGTTGTATGACCTATGATTATAGTGACTGTAAGAGTGGTTGAAATGCCTGTATTCTTGAACAGATTGCCGTTTGAGGAGTCAATGTATAATAATATAGCATCTTCCCCTTTTGCCCCTGTGATACATACAGGAGTGCTGTACGTGACAGTATCGTTGATTGTTGTGGCAGTTCTCTGCCAGATATATATGCCATCATGCCATACTGGAGCATTTTCTCCCCATCCTGTATCAGGAGGAATAAGCCCATCTTTCGATTCAGCATATTCACATACGAATTTCTTAACAGAACCCTGTGCCTGTTTGATTGCTTCTCCTGCCTTTTCTTCAACTTCTGAAACCCTTAGCGATATCTTCTCATTAGACAGGCTTAATTGAGCCACCTTGTCATTGATGCCTTCCTGTTCTTTAGCAATAATATCTAGTTTCAAGGATTCCTGGTCCTGCTGGACCTGCAGCTTTCTGATTCTCTGTGTATTCGTCACTTTATTGATGATTTTTTCTTCATTCTTTGTAGATACCGTCCCATCCACGGTAGACATTGAAAATTCTCCGCCTTTGAATTCTACTGATAGATCTGTAACAAAGAAATTAAATTCATCATTATAGTTGATTATGCATCCAGGTTCTAGATCATCAATAGATATCATACTTACGCTCTGCACCTGGCTGAAAGTGATTCCGGATAGCTGTGTATATAATTGATCTATGATTGACTGATCATCACAGTACAGATTGTTGCCATCAACAAAAAGAGAGTTTCCTGTCTCATCACCTTTTTCTAGTGGATTCATTCCATTTTCAGCATATATCCTTGTTAATGTATAATCTTCATTCTTTTCATAACTGACAATATCCTGCGTAGATGCATATGCCGTTTTCGAAAGAGGCACAAATTTAATAGTTTCTTTCTCATCAGCAAATACATTTGCACCAAACAGTTCTGCAATCCAGCCTAAATAATTTCTTATAACAATCGTGTTGTCATACCATGCTACACTTTTTTTGAGCACATAGCTTGGTATATTATCTCTTTTAATAGAAAGACCAGTAAGAGATTCAATTTCATCCAACTGGTCTTTTATCGTTACTGGATATGAAAGTTTTGTATCATACGCAATATCTAACTGATAATTGCAGTCATACATTTTCAAAGTCAATTCTTTTGTATATTTCTCTGGCTGATCATAAATTTTGAAATACCTTTTTTTTGAAGAATCATTTTCCTGGGTTTCCCAGATAATATCTAGATCAAGATTGTCAAGAATACCATCATAATTATCGAACTTGACCTCAAGCTGTGCTGATGGGACATTACCTATCATACAGCCATCAGAAAAAGAGACAGACAGCTTATAACTTAGTAGTCTGTTAGTTACATCATTATTTCCATATTTAATAAGCATGGTATCACACCTCTATTAAAGAAACAGAGAATGATTCTGCTTTTATTCCTGTCTTAACTCTTTTGTAGTTATATTTTTTATTCCCTGCATACATTATCTTGGTTCCTCTTATGCCATGATCAGGGATATATAACTCGCAAGTAAAAGTCGATGGTGTTAATGCTTTAAGAAGTGACATAACATCTGTCAGAGGCGTTATTTTGTACGTTAAGGTCACTTTCAGCATATTTGCACGAATTCTGTTCCTTCTCAATACGCCAGTAGATACCGGTCTGACACTATCGCTATCAAGATCACTAATCTCTACACTTATTTCAGAAGGTGTAGGAAGTGCTGTACCATTAACTTTTATTTTTGCTTCATCTGCCATAAGTAGCACCTCCTAATAGTCAAATACAGGCTTTCCTGTACGTGCTTCATAATCTTTGATGTTATCAATTACCATTTTGGTAATAACCTTGCCATCTTCTAATACCAGATTAATAACATAAGTGGCATTTCCTCCGCCTTCCTGTACAGGCATTCTTTCAATAAGTCTCTCAGCAATCATATCAAGACCTCTTGTATTTCTCTGTAAAGGAATAACTGCTTCTGGTCCTGCCTCACCAAAGACTGCAGGGGTAGCTCTATCTACAACAGCACCTTTTGCAAGTCTAGGTATTTCCGAAATATGGAATCCTTTTCCGCCGACACCAGGAACCCAACTAGGGACCTTAATCTTATTAATCCCCCTGATGAACGTGTTAATCCCACTGATAATCGCATTCAATGGTGCTTTGAACATATTTCCCAAACCAGAAATAATGCTGTGGAATATTTGTTTTACGCCTTCCCACGCTTTTCTCCAATTACCTGAAAACACACCTTTGATGAATGTGATAATACCATTGAATACACCTTTCGCCATTTCCCAGATTGATTTCACTTTTGCCAGGAATCCATTTAAGCCGACCCCCAAAAGACCTAGGCTCTTTGTCCAATCTGTATAAAAGATAGTTTTGAGGAAACCACTGAAACCTTCAAAGATCTGTTGAATTCCCTTCCATGCTTTGTCTGCATCGTGCGTGAACACACCTACAAAGAAATCGATTAATCCTTGGAAAATTTTAGTTACAGATGCAACAATTTTTGAAATAATATTTCCCCACGTTTTGAAGGAGTTAGTTAAATTTCCTACAACAAAATCAACGAGAGGAGAAAGGATATTCTTCCATAAGAAATTGATCACATCACCTACCGTATTAATAACTGGTTTCATCGATTCCCACATCTCTATTACACCTTTTAATGCAATGCTGAGAATAGTTACAAGGAAATTAGCAAGAGGAGCCATAATATTCTTCCAGAATGATAATGCAACAGTTGCAACTGCCTCGACAGCTTTCACAAATACTTTTGCAAGAAATGTTGCAATAGGCACTATGATTGTATTGAACACATCAAGTAGGAAAGAGAATAATGGCTGAAGAATATTCTTATAAATATTTTTTAATATCTCCATCAATGCATTCAATGCATCAATCACAAGTTTTCTGAACGTTTCGCTTGTCTGATAAAGATAAACCAATGCAGCGACAACGGCACCGATTGCTACTGCTACAATTGCAGCAGCTCCTGCTGTTGTTCCTAATACTCCCTGAATAACAGACAGTACTCCCCAGTTTGAAACTGCCAGCCACAACTGCTGGAAAGGAGCAATAAGAGCCGTAACAGCAGAAACAATAGCTCCCCAATGCATTATTGTCTCAAATGCTAAAAAGCCGGCTACAATGCCAGCAATCAATGCGATAATAACAGGCTGATTTTCATCAAACCATTTTCTTAATTCCTTAAGTTTTTTCAGAATTTTATCTACTGCTTTCGAAATCTTATCACTGCCCTTATCAGCTTTATCTTCTCCTTCTCCCCAATCAATTCCACCAATATCATAGCCACCATCACCGACACCGCCGGCGCCGGCGCCTCCGTTTCCTCCTGAACCGCCTGCTCCTGATGAATCTGAAGAATCGATATTATTTATCTCATCTATTGAGGCCAGTGTGCCTAAAGCCTTGGCGGTCTTTTTGGCCTGTCCCTCTGTTCCTTTAAGCGATTTATTTAAACCCTTAGAAGAGTTGCCCGCAGATTTCATAGAACTTCCTGCTGATTTTGAAGAATTTCCAACAGAATTAATTGCTTTTGTTGTCTGTTTTGTACTAGCTTTTGCAGAGTTGGACTTTTTACCAAATAATTTGCCAAAAACACCCGCAATAACATTTGCTACAGTAATAACCTTCCCGATTACTGTATTGAGTACTCTGATAACAGGTGTAAAAGCTGCAACAAGACCATTACCAATAATGCCAAGAAGCTGTTTCCATTGTTCCTGAAGTATTCTGACCTGGTTTGCCCATGTGCCACTTGTTCTTGCAAAGTCTCCTTGTGCAAGTGATAACTGCTGCATAACATAGTTATATCTTAAAGTAACAAGTTCTGCCTGACTCATATTGTTGATATTTGTTGTAATACCTTGAGATAGTGCATACTGCTGCAGATTTGTCTGTGTCATTACGATGCCAAGATCTTTTAAGGTCTCAGTTTCTCCAGTGAATACAGATTTCAATTTCACATCTGCTAATTCTTGTGAAATATTATAGAAAGATGCAACGTCTCCTGTTAATCCAGCAAGCGATATTGCCATGTCACTTGCTTTGTTTGCTCCAAGGCCCATGCTTGAAGCCATTGCCATATACGTAGAGGCCGTTTTCTTTGCACTGAGCTCACTCATACCGAACTGCTGAATAGAGTTGCTGGCAAACCTTTCAGCTTTCCATGACATATCACCAAATGCTACATCAACAACGTTCTGTACTTCGGTAAGATTGGATGCTATGCCTATTGCCTGTCTGCCTAATCCAATCAATGCCTTAGTTCCTTTGTATGCTGCTGCACCAATTGCAGCAAAGCTGAATGCAGATTTTATTTTTCCGAAAGCATTATTTATGATATCGGTTTGGTTATTTATGTTTTTACTTGCGTTTTTTGTCTGATTGACTGCATCATTCAATGAAGAATTGAATTTGCTTGTTTCAGCGGAGATTATAACTTTAAGTTCCTCTAATGTCATCCATTTTTACCTCCACCATATTTTCTGTTATGATAATTTGCAAACTTTCTTCTCTGCGCTTTGAAGTTTTCAAATTCATTGTACTCCTGCTGCTTTTTATGCTTTTCTTTCTCTTCTTCAAACAAATCAGGATAATAATCCCAAAGACCATGCATTTCTTTTTGATTATCATTTCCATTAACAATAAGATTGATGCCTTCTATAATCTGTTGAGCAAGGTTATGAGCATGTATTGCCTGTTGTTTCTGTTTGTATTTCTCTCTTCTTCTGTAAGAATCTATTTCATCTATAATATCTCCAAAAGATGAATTCCAGAATGCATCAGTGCTTATACAGCAGTCAAGAGCGATAGGATATAATTCATTGATCATATCGCTCAGTGTCTGATATTCTACATCTGCTCTTTTGCTTCCTCGATATTTTTGTTCATCGTATCTGCCTGAGCCTGTGAGAAAAAACCACTTACCTGAAATATTGGAAGAAACACATCAGTCATAAACGAAAGCTGTGAGCCACCTTCTTCTTCGTATTTATCAAATAATTCAATTACATCTTTTTCTTTGATACCATGATTGTATTTCTTTATCGCACCATGAGTGATAAGCAGCATCACTTTGAGCGGTGGCATCTCATTATTTTCAGTATTTGAAGAAATAACGCTTAGTAGATTTGCATTGAACAAACTTTCAAGTCTGATAATTTCCTGAGTTGTGAGTTTTAATTTATATTCAGTATCTCCTACCTTCCACAAAGCGAAAGGCTGTTTTTTTTCTTGTTTCTTTACAGGTTCTTTTTCTTCTTCAAGAATATTTAAACCTTCTGATAATGCTCCCATTTTATGCCTCCTTTATCCAATAATTGGGTCAGTGATTGTAAACGCAGATGATAATGCAATGTTCATATCAAATTCAATTACACCATTGACTCCTCCACCTGTTCTTTTTAATGAAATCTGTCCATTGAATTCTGTGGTAGTACCATCTTTTAATGTTTCTTTAAAAGATAATTTTTCTCCGCTCTCTTCATATTTTCTTAATACTCTATACGGACTGTCTGTTTCTGTATTATCATATTTGAATTTATATGTAATATCTCCTGGATCTCCGATACCCATTTCATAAACTTTCTGTGTATCATCAAGATCACTATTTTCTACTTTTTCCGGTTCAACACCAATTTCTGGTAATTCTTTTAATCCTTTTAATTTTGTATAGGTTGATACCGTCTTGCTTTTGAATTCTAACTTAGCACCATTTGCTAACATAACAATTCCTCCATTAATTTAATTTGTATGATAGATAAACTGCTTCTTGCAGTCTATGATTGCTTCATATCTCATCTGTTTATGTTTTAATCCGCTTGGGTCAGGAACATCCGAACATGATGTTCTCAGGAATCCTAATGTCGTCATCACGTCATCTATTTCACATGCAGTCTGACTGGTACTGTTGTTATCCCATATGTCAATTCTGTAGCGGATATATGATGACTGTTCTTTATCATCTGTGAACTCTTCAACCTTATTTTCTTCTTCAACAAACTGCACAGCGGGTAGCATAGACCAGTTGTGCGGATATGCATCACTCGCATATTCAGAAACCTTAGATAATTCTTTATATACGATGTCTTTTACATTGATCATTTTATATACACCTTTCTTTGAGCTTTTTCATAAGCAATTTTTTAGCGTTTTCATTTATCTTATCCTTGTTGTCATGTGCCGCTGGATACATGAACGGTCTTGCATATTGCCCTTTTGTGAGATATCCAATAGGCTTATCACCTTTATATACAACTTTAAAACCATATTCTTCTGCTCTATCAGGTGTCATCGCATCACCAGGTATCATCCATCCCTGTTGCTTATAATGCACATTAACATTTGGTGAAATTTCATTGTGATTTGCTTCACCATTAGGCCCTGTGCCGAATTCATAATAAGCAGCATAAGGAGAATTAGTATAAACAGTTGCTTCTGCACCTTTTGATGTACTTTTGTTTCTTACTTTCACAGATCTTATTAGATCACCACTTACATATGTAATAAGAAGTCTTGCTTGTGCCTGTACCAATAATCCGCCTTGTCTTACAGCCTGTGTGCATACTTCCGATGCGTCATTAGCAGATATCTGCTGAAGTTTTGAGATAAGTCTATCTGCATTTTCTAGTTTACTCATAATCTTTCAATCTCTATGTGCTTAAAACGCTTATATTTCTGCACACTGACGACTTTATAATTGACACCCTCATAAATAATCATGTCGTGAACATTTATCGTTAAAATACCATAATAATGCATATTCATGATTGCATGGATGCGCATCCCATAAAGTTCAAACTGCGTTGAACTACTTGCTGGATAAATAATCGCTTCATCATCGTATCTTTTGGATTCATATTCTTCGATATTATTACCCTCAGAATCTTTATAAGGTTTGTATCTTCTAAGAGTGAACTTCTTCAGACTTTTTTTCTTCATCTCTTCTTCTCCTTGCTATTGGTGTTAGGCGATAATTATCTACTGCTGATAATATCTCATCTTCTTTCAGATAAGATTCGTTTTCTCCACCTTCACTATATGATGCAAGTCCTTCATTACCTCTTCTTTCGTATCTTGCAAGTGCAAGAGTAAGAACATGATCATAAAGAGGTTCTATAAGTTCTGATCTGTTTGCTCTCATAAGAACTCTTTTAGCAGCATTAGAAACAAAAAGAGAGACTATATCATTATCAGTCTCTCCAGTAAGAATTTTAAAATCTCTTTTGATGCTATCCATTCTTGTTTGCCTTGATTACAGCAAAAAGCTCATCTTTTGTAAGAGAGTCGTCTGCATCAATATTCATTTCTTTTGCTAGTTCTTTGAGTTCTGTAATATTCATCTTGCTTAAAGGTTTGTTCTTCTTAGCTGATTTTTCTTCAGATGATTCAGATGATAGCAAAGCTTCTAAGCTATCTTCTACGATATAATTAAGCGGATCTGCTTTACATACTTTTATCACATCTTTATTGATACATTCTGTAGTGATACCCGTCTTAATATTTTTAATAAAGCTCATTTAAATCAGTTCCTTTCTTCTATTCAGGATTAGCAGTCAATACAGCAATGCATTTAGACTGAAATACCTTTGCACCATATACATGTAAGCCTTTAACTGCATCAGAGAATCTTTTCTCTGGTCTGTATGCTTCCGTCTTTAAAATCTGTTCTGCATATGAACCAGCTTCTTCTGTACCACCAATGATCTTATACTTTGTCTTTGTAGTATTAGGTACATTGTTTGATACGTAAACCGTGAAGCCTGCTGCATTACCTACTTCACCGCCTTCTAGGATTGCTTTGTTGTAATCTGTACCATTGCCTACAAAGCGCTGGTCCTTTAATAATAAGCCATGATACCACGCTGGAATGACTACCCAACGTCCCACTGTAGGAACATTCGCTTCTGTTAATTTAACTCCAAGATCCACCAATAAATCATAAGCAGTTTCTTTTGTCGGCACTTTTGGAGTTGTATCATCACCAATAGTATTATCAGTATGTACATTGATAGCTAATAGATTGGCTGCAAATGCATCTACCACATCATTCATTGAATATGCTGCACGCTCCATGGCTTTATCCATTAGTTTTGGGTTTGTTTGAGCGTTATCAACATCATCTACTGCAAAGTTAAAATACTTTGCCTGGTCAATTTTCAATTCCTGCTGTTCACCATCCAAATCGTCCGGTGCATCAATATCAGTTCCTTTTGCATAATCTTTGATAGTGATATCACCAATTTGGTTTACTTTTACGGTATCACCGAAGTTTTTGATTTCTCCTTCATAGTCTCTATTAAGAAGATTCAAATACACGTGTCTCTTATCTAAATGGTTTAATAATCTTGCACTCCAAATCTGCGGAATAAATTTAGTTACTGACATATTCTGTTATTCTCCTATTGTTTCATTAATTTTTGTATTTCGTCCCAGTTGTTGTTGATTTCTTGGGCACTCATATTTTTTAAAGAATCCATAGTAATTGCACTGTTCTCCGGTGCCTTTTTAGGTGGTTCTTTTCCTTTGATGCGCTCTTCAACAGCCTTTTCAACAGCAAACTGAAAAGCCTTCTCAACTGTATCGATGGACTGTTTACACGCATCAGCATCTGTTAGATTAAGAATTTCAGCTAATTCTGTAGGAATACCCTTATCAGCAAGCTGAACTTTTGCCTGTGCAGTCAGTTCTCTTCTGGTAATTGCTGCTTCTCTGTCATCGAGTTCTTTTGCTCGTTTTCTTTCCTGGTATTCCTTTTTCTCTTTTTCACTCATATTTTCAAGCTTTTGAGCTTCTGTTCTCTGATCTTCAAGATGCTTTTCCCAGGACTTTCTTTCTTTTGCAATTCTTCCTTGAACAATTTTATCAACATCTTTCTGGGTAAACGTCTTTGGTTCCTGAGTTGATCCGTTGTTATCCTGAGTGTTCTGATCCTCTTGACCATCGCCAGTATTCGCTTCATTTCCCGGGTCTTCAGCAAATAGCTGCAGATTAAGAGGCATCATTTTGTTTTTATCTTTCATTACACTTCTCCATTTAAGGTCCGTATGACCATCCCATCTTTTTATGTCATAAGTTTTTGGACAATAATACAATGCTTATTTTTCTTTCTTAATATCTTCTTGGCAAACAACAACAGCTTTCAGTTTGGTAAGTTCTTTAGCTCTTTCTTCATCAGCTTCAAATACTTCACCGACATATCTGACAACACCACATTGCTTATCAATAAGATTATGAATAACTTTTAGCTTCATCTTTTATCTCCTTTCTTCTTATTTCAGACAAAATAAAAAGACATCTAATAATGAACCGCCCCTGTCAAGTAGACAGGTGAAATAATTAAAAACATGTACCCTTGCC
>OJML01000520.1_pt1 | contig 22842 bp, 21 predicted proteins | sample 1597221 | NCBI WGS metagenome assembly OJML01 (sample SAMEA2452123, study PRJEB22498) | human gut metagenome | biome: human feces; feature: human gut; material: feces | place: Australia | collected 2012 | reverse complement strand
GACGGAGCATGACAGGAGAACAAGCGTGGATAAAGTTGAAGGCAGACTTCAAGTTGCAGTATCAAAAACTGATGATGGTGCAGAAAGAAGAATTTACGAGATTGATGCCAATACGGTTGAGAGAATGGGCGAAGGCGGTGGCTCTTCTGCTCCTTCAAACCAAAAATTCGGAACAGAAGAAATCGTTAAATTTGAATCAGATGATATGTCTAATGAATTGATTAACGAAGACGAAATTCCGTTCTAAAGGATGACGAAATAAAAAAGTGTAGTATAAAATAAAAAAGGCTAGAAAGGCTAATTCGAGAAATGGCAAGACAAAATAACGATGACAAGAAAAAACGTAAAAATTGTTCACTTTGTGCAGACAAAGTTGAAGCAATTGATTACAAAGATGCAGCAAAATTAAGAAGATACTTGACAGAAGCAGGAAAAATTATTCCTCGCCGTATCACAGGTAACTGCGCTAAGCACCAAAGAATGATTGCAACTGCAATTAAACGTGCTAGAGAAGCTGCTATCATTGATTACGTTTTTGACTAATCAATATTGCAAGATACTACAAAAACTGTCCAATTCTATAGTTTATGAATTGGGCAGTTTTGTTTTTATAAAAACTTTGCAGTTTTGGATGTTTTGCAGTTTTTTAAATCTTTAGGAGTTCCGGTAAATATAATTTCACCTCCGGCCTCTCCTCCTTCTGGTCCCATATCCACAATATAATCTGCATTTTTTATTACATCCAAATCATGTTCAATTACAATAACAGTCGCCCCATTATCTATCAAAGTTTGAAAAACCTTCAAAAGTGTCTGTACATCCAACGGATGTAAGCCTATTGTCGGTTCATCAAAAACAAATACAGAATTTGACTGTGATTTTCTCATCTCACTTGCCAGTTTCAATCTCTGTGCCTCACCACCTGACAAACTCGGTGTTGCTTCCCCAAGAGTTAAATAACCTAAACCTAAATCCTGCAAAACCTGCAATCTTTGCTGAACCACTTTCAAATTATGACATGCCTCAAGTGCCGTATTTACATCCATTTCCATCAATTTCGGTAACGAATAGTTTTCATACTTAATACTTTCTGCAACTTTAGAATATCTTGAACCGCCACATTCCGGACAAGGGATTTCTACATCAGGCAAAAATTGGACATCTAAATTTATTACACCGGTTCCATCGCAAGTTTCACAACGCAATTTTCCTGTATTATACGAGAAATCTCCCGCTTTATAGCCCAATTCTTTTGCTTTTTCAGATTTTGCAAAAACTTTTCTCAACTCATCATGAATATTTGCATATGTCGCAACAGTCGAACGAACATTAATCCCAATTGGTGTCGCATCAATTAACTTAACCTGTTTAATTTTTTCAGCCTTAATCTCTGTAACATGTTCTGGTAATTTTTCTCCATTTATAAATTTTTCCAACGCCGGAACAAGACTTTCCAAAACCATTGTAGTTTTTCCGGAACCGGAAACACCTGTTATAACAGTTAATTTACCTTTAGGAATTTCAACTTTCAAAGGTTTTACAGTGTGAATTTTTTCTGTTTCCATATAAATTTTGCCAAATTCAAACAACTGTTCTTTGGAGCTTTGATTTCTTGTGACTGTGTTTTCTTCACCTGATAAAAATTTACCAATTACAGATTTTTCATTATTTTCAATATCCTTTACACTACCTTCTGCAATAACATATCCGCCATTTGCTCCGGCTTGAGGCCCCATTTCAACAATCCAATCAGATGTTTTCAAAATTTGAGTATCATGATCTACCAAGATTACAGAATTTCCATCCGCAATCAAATCCTGAATTACACCTTGCAAACCAATAATATTTGCAGGATGTAAACCGATTGACGGCTCGTCAAGGACATACAAAACCCCTGTTGTACGGTTGCGCACCGCTCTTGCCAATTGCATTCTTTGTCTTTCCCCAGTCGAAAGAGTTGATGCCGCTCTATCAAGTGTCAAATAGCCCAATCCTAAATCCATCAAACGTTTCGCAACAGTTTGAAAAGAAGCACAAATACTTTCTGCCATAGGTCGCATTTCTTTAGGTAACAAACTAGGAACTTTCGCAACCCAATCTACAAGCTCTGACAATGTCATCTGACAAGCCTTATCCAAAGTTATCCCCATAATCATTGGCTCTCTTGCTTTTTGTGACAAACGAGTCCCTTTGCAATCAGGGCAAACACCTTGTTTAAGAAATTTTTCAACACGCTTCATACTTTTTTCATCTTTTACTTTTGAAAGCGCATTTTCTACTGTATAAACTGCATTATAATATGTAAAATCAAGTTCTCCGGCTTGATTTGTATTTTTCGCTTTATAAAAAATATGTTTCTTTTCAGCAGGACCGTTATAAACAATATCTTTTTCTTTTTCACTCAAATCCTTGAACGGAACATTAGTTCGTACGCCCATTTCACGACAAACGTCAGTCATAAGCGACCACATCAAAGTTCCCCACGGAGCAACTGCTCCATCGTCAATCGTAAGATTTTCATCAGGAACAAGTGTTGATTTATCAACTGTTCTGACAATTCCTGTCCCACTACAAGTTTTACAAGCACCTTGACTATTAAAAGCTAATTCTTCTGCTGATGGAGCTAAAAAATGCGTTCCGCAAACAGGACAAACAATTTCCTGTTCAGCGGCAACCGCAAGTGTCGGTTCCACATAATGTCCATTTGGACATTTGTGGTTTGCAAGCCTTGAAAACATAAGCCTTAAACTATTTAAAAGTTCCGTTCCGGTTCCAAATGTACTTCTAACTCCCGGGACAGACGGTCTTTGGTGTAATGCAAGAGCGGCAGGAACATATAAAACCTCATCAACAAGAGCTTTTTCTGCCTGTGTCATTCTTCGTCTTGTGTAAGTTGAAAGAGCTTCCAAATATCTCCTTGAACCTTCCGAATATAAAACTCCAAGCGCAAGAGACGACTTGCCGGAACCTGAAACCCCAGCAATACCAACAATTTTATTTAAAGGTATATCAACATTTATATTTTTTAGGTTATGAACTCTTGCTCCACGAACTTTAATTTTATCAACCATAAACCACCTGCGATTTTCTCTGTTTTAATTATAAACTAAAAATTTAAAATTTTATTCATGATACAATACCCATATAATATTTGATATTGTTAGTTTCTACAAAAGGAATAATGAATGAGTTTAAGCAAAATTCTTGATAAAATAATCACCAAAATTTGTCATAAAGAAAATACGACAAAAAACACGTATAATTTGCAAGAACTATTTAGCTATAAAGCCACTATTAATTTAGAAAATAAAGTTGATATTATTATTCCAATTTATAACGGTTATGATTATTTAACAAACCTTTTTGACGGAATTAAAAGCAACACAGATTTGAATTATAGACTTATTGTAATAAATGACAAATCTTCCGATTTAAGAGTTTTGCCTCTATTAAATAATTATCAAGAAATATTTGGCTCCAAAATGTTATTGGTTAATAATGAAGAAAATTTAGGTTTTGTAAAAACAATAAATAAAGGGCTGAGTTTGGCAAAAGAAAATGTTATAATTTTAAATTCAGATGTTATTGTGCCTAAAAATTGGACAAGCAGACTTTTAGAACCAATTATTAAAAATGACAAAGTTGCAAGTGTAACTCCTTTTAGCAACGCTGCAACTATATTTTCATTACCACAAAACAATTTTGATAATGACTTTAATGAAGATTTAGAGCAAGTTAACAATAAAATTCAAAATATAAATTTACCTGCAGGAAGCCTAAAATTTCCAACAGGTGTAGGCTTTTGTATGGCAATGAATAAAAAGACTATTAAAGAAATTGGAGGGTTGGATGAAATTTTTGAAAAAGGTTATGCAGAAGAAAATGATTGGTGTCAAAGGGCAATAAAAAGAGGTTATATCAATACAATTGCTCCAAATTTATTTGTATGGCACAAACATGGTGGAAGCTTCAATAATAAAGAAAAACAAGATTTATTAAAAAGTCATTTGAAAATTTTGAAAAAAAGATATCCTAATTATTCAAAAAGTATAAAAAATTTGTTGAAAGATGGAAAATACTTATCTATTCGTTTTTGGGCAGAATTGTTATACATAAATGCAGTTGCAAAAACTACAGAAATCTGGTTCGATCACATATGTGGCGGTGGTACAGAAACGTACACTTTTAACAAAATTAATGAATTAAAAAATGAAACTTTGATTATCAGAATACAAAATGGTTGGAATAATAATTTTACAATATCATATTATTATAAAGAGTATAAAAACAAAATTATTATAAATAGCTTATTTGATATTGAAGTTATGCTTAAACAACTAATCCCAGATTTAATTGTTGTTAATAATCTCGCAACTTACAAAAATATTTATGAAACATTAAATTTTATTAAAAAAATTAAATCTGATATAGGTACAAAGATTTCTTTCAGAGCGCACGATTTACAATTCATCTGCCCTTCTATAAGAATGATTAATTCTGAACATAAATATTGCTACTGCACTGATACAAAAATTTGTCAAAATTGTTTTAAACAATTCAAAAAACTTCCTATTTCAATTGACAATATTGAAGAATGGCAAAAAAATTGGTTCAATTTTCTTAATGATATTGTTGACGAAATTATTGTTTTTTCAAATTCGACAAAAAAAATTCTATTGACTTTTTGTCCTAACACAGAAAACAAAATTTTTGTTATTCCACATTCTGTAACTCCATTAAGAAAAGTTACTATAGAAAAGCATGACAAAATTAACATCTGCATACTAGGGAAAATAACTATTGATAAGGGTGCATTGATAATAAAAGAAATTGACAAATTACTTCCGCAATATCCAAAATTAAATATAAAAGTTTTAGGAAATGTTAAAGGTTCTATCCGCAGACATCTAAAAAATGTAAAAGTTTTGGGTAAATACAAAGTTGCAAATTTATCTAATTTAATTGAAAAAGAGCAAATAGATATTGTTTTTATTCCTTCGGTTTGGCCTGAAACCTTTTCATACACAACTGCTGAGGCTATGAGTATGGGGTTGCCTGTTGCTTGTTTTGATATTGGTGCGCCGGCAGAAAGAGTTAAAGAAAATAATTCCGGATGTGTAATAAACAATATTGATGCAAAAGATGCACTTGATACTATTTTACAATATTTTGAACAAAACTTATAAAAAAAATGACTTCTTTTTGAAGTCATTTCCTTTCCAAATGTATTGTTACTAAGTTTATTAAAAATTTCTAAGATGAAGTTTTATTTGATTTGTATTTATAACTCAACAAGCTATATGTGTCGGTTGAAGCAGAACTATCCCCATAAAATACTGACATGTCAGTTGCTTTACGGTTATTAAAGTCATCTTCAACTTCCATTCTTGCACAATTTACGTCATAAGCTGAAATTTCAGCACTTGTAATTCTTCCATCATGATTTGTATCCATTTCATCAAAATGTTCCAAAATTTTTGTCATAGTGCTATCAGATAATCCGCTTGAACCAGATGCGTATAATTGAGTTAATTCCTCTTTTGTCAAACCTTGTGTTGAAAGGGTATTCGACAAATTATTCATTTCTTCTGACGTAATTATCCCATCACCATTTTTATCAATACTGGAAAAATTAGTTTGCAAGTATGAAGCAAATGATTGGTTTAAAACATTTGTGTTAGAAGTCTTAGTTCTTGCCTCACTAATGTTTTCCAGCGTCAAACCGTTTGGATACTGCGATGCCAACAAAGAATATGTTGAGCTTAATCCTGAATATATTCCGGATAAAATTCCGTTGTTATTATTAGCCATATATTTACCTCTATTCTACCTGAATACATGTTAATGATTTTTTTAGCATTGTCAAACCTTCAAATAGATGATTTGTAAATATATGTAACAAACTGCTTTAAAACATTAAAGTTTTTTCCAAAATTGTCCGATACATAATTTGTTACTAGAGTTATAAGGAGTGTGTACTCATGGATGAAAAAAAATTACAGGATATGGAAGATTTGATGCTTGATTACGGCGAAATGACAAGCTTCAATTTTAATTCAATGGATTATAAACAAGTTCAGGAATTGCAAAAAATTGCCGATAGTGAATATGCTAACCAACCATATACTTTCAAATATGGAAACTTTGATTTAGTAGACATGATTCATTCATTTATTATTCAAAATCAAAGAGAAAAAGCATAAAAACAAGATTTTTAGATTTGTTCGGTGAGAGTTATTTTTGAGATAAATAACTCTTGCCGAAAGTGAAGGAGTGTATCTTATGAATAATAAAGAGCTTTTTGAAAACAACTGTTTTCCTCTATTTTGGTGCGAAGATGAAGAACATTTCGCCCAACCACAACAGCCACAACGCAAGGACTTGACGACATTGTTGGCTGAACTTGAAGATATTCAAAACAAAATAGATGACATCAGTGCAAGAGAATGGCATCTTGCAAAACTTGTGAAATTTCACAAAGAAGGACTTGCTCGATAACAGAGTAAAAAAGTCCGCCCCGCAGTTAAGAATAGGCTGCCGAGATTTGGGATAGCAGATATTTTAAATATTAACAATACATAATCGTTGAGAAAGTTCCCAACGATTTTTTCTTATTCTGAATAATTCTGTTGTCGGATTAGTAAATCCGACCTACTTTTTCTTTTACTTATCGCCCTATAGTCTTATCGCCTTATTGTCTTTCTGATACAGACTTTGCCTCTATGCCTCTTAGCATCTTTTATACGATTTTATAAATCAAATAATAAATAATTGATGAAATAATCATACATGCCGGAATTGTTACAACCCAAGCGATTACAATGTTTCCAACAATTCTCCATTTAACGGCATGCGCATGGAATGTTGAACCAACACCCATAATAGCAGTTGAAATTACGTGAGTTGTACTCAATGGAATACCAAAATGTGACGCTGTCAAAATCAAACCTGCAGCGGATGTTTCAGCAGCGAAACCGTGAATTGGTTTAAGTTTAATAATCTTATGCCCCATTGTTTTGATAATCTTCCAACCGCCGTTCATTGTTCCGGCAGCCATTGTCATCGCACAAGCAATAATTACGTATAGAGGAATTTCAAACCCACCTGTCGGATCTGGCTTCAAAACTCCGCCTGCTAGTAATGCCAAAGTAATTATACCCATTGTTTTTTGGGCATCATTTGAACCGTGACTTAATGCCATCAAACCTGATGATAAAAGTTGCAATTTTCTAAACTGTTTGTTTACTGTATTTGGAGTTTCTCTCAAAACAATTACAACCCAAGCGATTAATAGCATTAACGTAAATCCCACACAGAAACCTAACATTGGCGATGTAAACATTGGAATAATAACTTTATCCATCAATGTATGAACATGTACAACGTTAATTCCGGCTTTTACAATCGCAGCTCCTAAAAGTCCTCCAATTAGTGCGTGAGAAGAACTTGATGGTAAACCTAGCCACCAAGTAAACAAGTTCCAAATAACCGCAGCAAGTAAGGCACAAAAGATTACTGTCAACGTAATCATATCGGAATTAACAATTCCAGAACCTATTGTTTTAGCAACGTGAGTTCCGGTCAATGCTCCGAGAAATTCAAGGCTTGCGCCAAATAATACAGCTTGTTTTGGTGATAGAACTTTTGTTGACACAACCGTTGCAATTGCGTTTGCACAATCGTGAAATCCGTTAATAAATTCAAATGCAAGAGCTACTACTATTACGGCTATTAATATTAAAATTGTTATCATTGATTTTTATTTTATCCTTAATTCTTTTAATTTACAGTGCTTATCGTCATCCTGGGCGATTAGCGAAGGATTTTATTGGTACTTTAACTATGATTGTTTCAAAACAACATTCAAAATCGTATCTGTAACATAGAAACAAGCATCAAAAGCGTTTTCAATCTCTTTATACATATCTCTAAGTTTGATAACTTCAAGAGCTTCATATTTGCCAGAGAATAAATTTCCCATAGCACGACGGTGTATTTCATCACCGTGAGCTTCGATTTCTTTCATTTCAATGTTCAATTTTGTAATTTTTTCAACATCAGAAACCTTTTTGAAAAGCTTAACAATTTCGGCAAGTTTGTCAGTTGCTTGAACTAAAGTTAAAGCCTGTTCTTTCATTTCATCAGTGTAATCATTTAATCTGTACACTTCTAAATTCAAGCAGGCTTTTACGATTTTTTTAGTAATTTTATTTAATTGTACCGCAATTGTTTGAATATCTTCTCTTTCAATCGGGGTTATAAAACTTTTGTTCAACTGTTTCAAAACAGCTTTATACGAAAGTTTACCTTTCTTTTTATATTTCAAAGCTTTTTCTTTGTATTCGTCAGTCAATTTATCGTGCATAATTTTGTCATAAAGACGGGCTGTTTTTTGGCAAATCTCTGCGCTATCCTGAAAATATGTAAAGAACATTTTATCTTCAGGCGGCATAATATATGACATTAAGTTAAATTTTGGCATATTTTTCACACCTTCCTTTGTTAATAATGTGTTTGTACACACACGCTCAGCATACTTTAAACATGAAACTTTTAAAAGAGTATCGTAACAATTTGTAATTTTTATTTAATCACTAAGGCAACAAGTCACCAAGCTACTTTCGAGAAATATTTTTGTTCTTTTCCGGTTCGGCATGGATAATTGTATTACAATTTCCAAGATTTTTTTTCAAAAGATTTTCAATATCGTCACAAATTTTGTGGCAATCAGAAATTGTCATGTTTTCAGGAAAAAGCATTGTTATTTCTATATCCTTAGAAGGTCCGGAACGCCTTGCTTTTAAATCTTTATATCCTCTCAAACACTCATTATTATAAGAATTTATAATGTTTTTAATTGTTTCAATATCTTCTGTTGGCAAAGTACCGTCAAGTAAGTTATTCAATGTCTTTTTTGATATCTCAAATCCAGCCTTTAGAACGAATATCGCAACCAAAATTGCAATAATCGGATCTAAAACAGGAATTCCTGTAACCTTAATTAAAACCAATCCCAAAAGTACACCTAATGATGAAAAAACATCTGTTCTCAAATGTTCTCCATCGGCATGCAAAGAGACAGAGTCTGATTTTTCCGCAACTTTAAACAAATATGAACTTACAAAAATATTCGCAACAACGGCAAAAAGCATTACGCAAATACCTAGCGTTGTATCAACTTCTACAGTCTGATGGAAAATAATTTTTTTAAGAGCTTCCCAAATAATATAGAACCCTGCAAAAATAATCAAACCACCTTCAATAAATCCTGACATATCTTCATATTTTCCATGCCCGAACGGATGGGTTTTATCTGCAGGTTCAGAAGATTTAATTACGGCAAAAAATGTTAAAACAGATGCCAAAAAGTCACTAAGAGAATGGATTGCTTCTGAAATTATACTTATACTGCCCGAAATTGAGCCGGCAATAAATTTTAAAATAATGATAAAAGCGTTTGAGGATATTGACAACCCTGCTGCTAATTTTTTTTCTTTAATTAGGTTCATAACTACCTTCTTTTTAAACATTTTAGCATGGTTTTGGCACTTTTATCAACCCTTAATGATTCACAAATTTTCTGTATTCCTTTATTAAAAGTCCAATTATCTAACTTCGATTTTTTCAAATATTTTAAGGTTTTTTCAGGAAACTTAATATAACATATCGACAAAGCCCACGCACAAGCCATTTGCGCATAATATCTGTCATCTTTAAATTCGTCAATACATTTTAAACATTCATCAATATAATTTTCATCAACAAAATATTCCAACAACATAACATACGCTAACCGAATATTATATTCCTCACAAGATTTAAAATATGGTTGAATAAAATCCCAAACAAGTTTTTTATTTTTTTGTGTAAATTTTAACCCTGTACAAAAGCAATCGCACACTGACCAATTATTGATTTTTGGCACAAAATCTTTTACCATCGCAAGAATATTTTCAGGACTATCTTTTACAAGCCCAATAACCATTGCCTGCAACATTGCTTCTTCCATATATTCAAAATCATTTTGTTTAAGAAAATCTTTCCAATTATCAGATTTGTAAATTTCTTTTGCAATCTTACGCAAAACAGGCAATCTTACCCCTAGAACACTATCAATATTAGGAATTAATGATTGAGAGAATTTTCTATATTTTTCTTCTGCTTTTTCTAATAATTTTTGTTTTACGTTCATCGAACAAATCCTTTCAACCACAGACAAATTTCATCACAAAGAAAATCTTAAAATCAGCACCCACCTAACCTCCCTCAAAAGGGAGGAATTTCACATTATAGGCTTAGCTGCTTCGCTGCTTAACTTCCCTGCTTCCAACTACCTACACTCTTTTCATCAAAACAACTGCCTGCGCTTCAATAGCAAGTTCTTGCCCTACCGCATCCATTTTTTCATTAGTTTTAGCTTTTATTGAAAGTCTATCAGTTTCAATTTCCAAAATCTTGCACAAAACCTCTTTCATCTTAGGAATATATGGCATCATTTTCGGTTGTTGCGCAATAATATTACTATCAATATTTTCTATTACATATTTTTTCTCTTTAATTAAATTATAAACATCTCTCAATAATACTGTACTATCAGCATCTTTATATAATTCACTCGTATCAGGAAAAATTGTTCCAATGTCAGAAAGAGCCAACGCTCCTAGCATCGCATCAATAATCGCATGAATTAAAACATCTGCATCAGAATGACCTAACAACCCCTTTTCATGAGTAATTTTTACCCCTCCAATTATCAAATCTCTGCCTGTCGTAAGCTTATGAATATCATACCCTATACCAATTCTATACATATTTTATTTTTCTCCTGTTAATTAATTATCAATCTATCCGTTCAACAATTTTTCAACCCATTTAATCAAATTTGAGATTTCATAAGGTTTTGGAATATATAAATCCGCTCCGGCAGTCAATATCAATTCTTTGTCATGTAAAATTGAAGTTACAATCAATTTTGTCTTGTCAAAATCAGAATTTTGCCTAATCTTTTTACAAAGCTCAATTCCTTTCAACGCATCAATACTGCCTGCATCCAAAATTATCAATGCCGGTATATTTTTCAAAATTTCATCATAACTTTTTACAACACTTACTTCATACCCTTGCAAATCAAGAATAGTCGTCAAAAGTATCGTCATCGCCTCGTCATCTTCTACAATAAAAATTCTTTTATTAACCTCATTACTTACTGAATTTTCTGCACTAATTCTTGGTCTCTCTGCTAAATAATTTGATTTAGTCGGCATATCCGCAAGTTTATGTATTTGCATTAACGCTCCCAATAATTGCGAAGAATCCTGATATTTCAAAAACTCATTTGTCACAATTCCAATCGTTGTATGCACAAAATTGGATCTTCTCCCCGCAAATTCATCCCCGTGCATAAGCATAAAACCTCTACGAATATCTTGTGGAGAATAAAATTTATTCGCAACTGAATCAAACGCAAAAGTTAAATAATTTGCAATTTTTTCAGCCTTAATACTATCGGTAATAATCAAAAACTTATTTTCAGACAACGCACCCAAATAATCGCTTTCAGACAACGCTGAATTTATAATTGCACAATATGTCTGAACCAACTTATCAGAAGCAAGCTCCGTATATGTTTCCTTATAATTTTCGAAATTTTCAATACTTACAAGCATTGCAGCCCAAGATTTATCCTCACTGACAATTCTTTTCAATGCTCTTAAAGAATAATTTTTTCCTGCAAGAATATGCTTTGCATCCATATTAGATTCAAGCTCTCGACGCAAATGAGCCTTTATCCTCATCAAAAATTCATCAGAATTAACCGGTTCAGAAATAAAATCGTCAGCCCCGTTCTCCAAAACTTCTAATCTATCCTGCAACTCTGCAGATTTAGAAGTCGCAATGATTATAGGGCGCATATTATAAGTCAAAGCCCTGATTTTTTTACAATAATCCGACAAATCACCTTCTACGCTATCAGAAATTATTATTAAATCAGGTTCTTTATCCTGAATAATTTTCATTGCACCAATCAAATTTTTGCTAATCAAAACCTTATTGTTTTTGTTCTCAAGAATTTTTTTATACTTAATGGATAGTTCACGTCTTTTGTCGATAATCAATGTTACTGCTTGCATTTTTCCCTCGCTTGACGCTCTATATTTCCAGCCGGCATACTAACACTAAATTTAGTAATCCCATTTCCTGACGTAACAAAAATCTTTCCCCCCATCTTTTCAACAAGGCTTTTGGTTATATAAAGCCCTAGCCCACTTCCCTGAACTTTTCTGGTCAGCGGGTTATCAATCCTTGAAAATTTAGTGAAAATCTTTTCGTAATCCTCTTTTGGAATTTCTATTCCACTATTAATCACTTCTATACATACATTTTCAGGCACATAAACTGCCCGAACTTCAATAACACTTCCTTCATCTCCATACTTGGCCGCATTTTCCATCAAATTAGTCATAATCTGCTGAAACTTATCCTTATCGACCAAAATATTAGGAACTTTAGAGCTGATATCAATCTTAAAACTCTTATCCTTATATTGGTTTTTCACAATAGATGCAATCATCTCAACAACAGGTTTAATAGAAACTTCTTTATAAATCAAATTTTCTTTAGCTCCTTGCAACTTCGTTACACTAAGCATGTTCTCAACAAGATTAATAAGCCTATTAGATTGCTCTACAATTATTTTCAAAAACTTTTTTTTGCTTTCATCATCCAATTTGTCCCATGATGCCAACATAGTCTGAGAAAATCCCCTAATTGATGTCAAAGGTGTTCTCAACTCGTGACTTACTGTAGAAATAAAATCTTCATACTCGTTCATAAATTTATTATATCAAATTTTTCTAATTTTACCAGAAAATTAATAATGTATTTATTATTCCAAACTTTCTACATCAAATAGATGAGATTTTTATAAAAAACAAAAGTTTTAATTTCCCATCGCCGTATATAAAAGTATTAGATATGAAAAACATTAGTTTTTCATACCTCCTCCCCAAGTCTGGTAGCCGTTCTTACTAAAGAATGGCTTTTTTTTGCAGGCGAAGCCTGTTTCCCACTGTAACAATATTGGTCTAAAGTACTTCATACTTTGGTGTATAGCATGTGCCGCTCGACCCGCCATTTGTGACAAAATTGGTTCATACTTCATATATTGATAAAAGTTCTATGCACGTAGCCCACTGCGACAATATCTGTATCTATTTCATATACTTCGGTGTGTTGTTAAAGCCCGTTTCCCTCTGTGGCAACGTTAATTCATACTTCATATATTGATAAAAAGTTCTACGCACGTAGCCTTAAATTGTCTTTACGAGCAAACTTTAGTTTGCGTAGTAATCTCATTATTTTTAATATGGATGGGATTACTACGTCGCTTCGCTCCTCGTAATGACATATAAATTAACCTTCCTTGAAAAGGAAGGGGGACCGCTTGCGGTGGAAGGATTAATAATAATCAAAAATCTATTCAGACCAAATAGCAGAAAGCTCAATATTTAGAACCTTACAAATCTTGACGACAATTACAATAGTTGGATTAGCTTTTCTGTTTTCAATCATATTAAGATATTTTGTTGAAATATCAACCATCTCAGCAAGTTTTTCCTGCGAAATCCTTTTTTGCAACCTAGCCAACCTTATATTGTCAGAAACCTTTTCTAATATATTTTTATCATCCATTTTTTCATTCTACAAAACTTGACAAAATATGAATATCTAATATAATTCATGATATAGAAATATAATTCATAAATATGGAAGGATATATCATGATAAATGGCAAGTTTAACGATAAGATCTATTCACCATTCACGAATCATCATTCACTAAAACGACCAGGTGCTACGCACGTAGCCCATTGGAACAATTCTCGTAAAATAGCCTTTACATTGGCGGAGGTTTTAATCACTCTCGGTATTATTGGAGTTGTTGCGGCTTTGACTATTCCAACACTTATGGCAAATCACAGAAAACAAGTGGTTGAAACAAGATTATCTAAATTTTATTCTACAATGAACCAAGCTATAAAAATGGCTGAAGTAGATTATGGCGATGTTAAACAGTGGGATGAATTAGAAGGTGGCTTTAATGAAGATGAAGATGGAAATCCTACAACTTCAAAAGCATTAGCGTGGTTTGAAAAATATCTGAAACCATATCTTAAATATACAAAATACGAAGTAGATAAAAATTTCGAAGGGAAAGTAGTGACATATTTCCCTGATGGAAGTTTAGCACTTATTTCGGCAAGCAGTATAATTTTTTATCCTAACGCTAAAGATTATGAATTATTAAAACAAGAAGACGAAAGCTCTGACAGAAACAGAAATGTCAGCGGAACAAAGTATTTTACTTTTTTGTTTAGACAAAATAAGAACCTGAAATATCATTACGGAAAAGGAGTTGAGCCATTCAAAGCAGACGGCTGGGATGGAACAAAGGAAATGCTATTAACAAATAACAATGTTGGGTGCAAAAAAGAAGTAAGTAACGAAAGAGCTTATTGTACTGCTCTAATCCAAATGAATGGCTGGAAAATCCCAAAAGATTATCCGTTGAGATTTTAGGTGCTACATACATAGACTTAAATTTGCATAGTAATCTCATTATTTTCAATATGAATGGGATTACTACGTCGTTTCACTCCTCGGAATGACAGTAAATAAGTCAATTGATTGCGCAACAAGTGCGCAATGACATGTATTAGAAACATGAACCAAAACAACTTTAACGATAAAGTCTTTTCACGTTTCACTTTTCACTTTTCACTTAAATTTCAGCCTATTGTACTTGCATTTCTTTTTCAAAACCAAACAATGAGCTAACAGATTCATCATCATGTATTCTTGCAATTGCAGTTCCTAATAATGGAGCTACTGACAATTGTTTGATTTTTGCAGGCATTTTGTCCATATCTAATGGAATAGTATTAGTTACTATACATTCTTTGATTGGAGCATTTGTCAATCTTTCAATTGCAGGGCCTGAGAATACAGGGTGAACTGCGCATACATATACTTCTTTTGCTCCTTCACGTTTCAAAAGTTTTGATGCTTCGCAAATTGTTCCTGCAGTATCAATAATATCATCAAACATTACACAAATTTTGTCTTTAACATCACCGATTACGTGAGATGCAATAGCTTCATTGTGTTTGTCACGACGTTTATCAATAATGGCAAGTGGACAACCAATTGATTTTGCGAAATGTCTTGTTCTTTGAACTCCACCTGTATCAGGGCTAACAGCGACCATGTCGTCAGGGTTCATTTTTAAACTTTTAATATAATTTGTAAGGATTGATGTTGCAAAAATATGATCAACAAGAATATTGAAGAAACCTTGAATTTGACCTGTGTGCAAATCCATTGCAAGTATTCTGTCTGCACCGGCGGTTGTTAACAAATCTGCAACAAGTTTTGCAGTAATTGCTTCTCTTCCGGATGTTTTTCTATCTTGTCTTGCATAGCCATAGTAAGGAATTACGGCAGTAATTGTTTTTGCACTTGCACGTTTAAACGCATCAATAATAATTAACAATTCCATCAAATTTTCATTAACAGGATTACATAACGGCTGAATAATAAAAACATCATCCCCTCTGACACTTTCCTTTACTTGAACGTAAATTTCTCCATCAGCAAAGTTTTTTACAACCATAGGGCCAATAGATGTACCAAGATAGTCGGCAATTTCTTGCGCAAGTTTTGTATTAGAACGCCCTGAAAATAATTTAATGTCATGTGTTGGGTTAATTGTTCGTTCTAACTGTTGGAATGTCATTTCTGCAACCATTATTTATTCCTTTCAAATTTTCAATGCAAAAATATTATATAATTTATGAGGAATAACCTCAACAATTTTTTAAGTAATATTACCAAAACATGCACAAAATTTTTTTTGCGAAATAGTTTTTATTTATCAATCATAGAAAAATTTTTTGGCAAATCATTTTCAATCAGTTTTATAAATTCAGACGGTTTTATGTTCAAAGCCTCTGCGAGTTTAAAAACAGTTGTAAGTTGCGGATCCTTCATTGCTCGTTCAATTGTGCTGATTATAGAAACAGAAATATCATTTTCGCTCGCCAAAATAAACTGACTTCTTTCGCCACGAAGTTCTCTAGCGTGCTTTCCTAAAAGTTTTAATATTTGTTTTTTATTTTTATCAAGTTGCATTTAACAATTTTATATGTATAGTGAAATAATCGCTTTCACGAACGAGATAGAAATTGAGGCATTTTATGCAAAATAAAAAAAAGAAAATTCTTTTGGATTTAGATGGAGTATTAAATACATACTCAGGAAACTTTGATGCAAAGTTTATTCCACCGATAAAAGAGGGAGCAATTGAATTTTTGCAAGAGCTTTCAAAATCTTATGAAATAAAGCTTTTTACAGTTCGAAATATTGAAATTGCGAAAAAATGGGTTATAGAAAACAATATTCAAACTTTCATAAGTGGAATTACTAATACAAAAGAACCGGCGTGGCTAATTGCAGATGACAGGTGTGTTTGTTTTAATGGTTGTTACGACAAGCTTTTATCCGACATAAATGAGTTCAAAGTTTGGCATAAAGGTTAAACTTGCCGATTGTTAATATTTGGTTAAAAAAACGAACTTTTTTGCAAAATGGGACAATAATATAAGTGTTGTTGATAAGAAGTTAATTGAAAGGAAGTGTCAGATATGAAATTTTTAGTTAGAAAAGCTCCGGAAAACTTTATTAGAACAGTAAATGATGAAATTAGTTCTTTGTTAAATCGACATTTTGATAGTTACTTTCCAGAAGCAGCTTATTGGGAAGATATGGACAAATTTTCAATGCCTGTAGAAATTTCTGATAAGGGCAAGGATTATGAAGTAAAAGCAGAACTTCCGGGTGTAAAAAAAGAAGATTTAGATATCGACATTGATAAAAACTATATTGTAATCAATGCTAAAAAAGAAGAAGAAAAGGAAGAAGACGAAAAATCATATAAGAAATCTGAATTTAGATATGGAGAATTTTCAAGAACAGTTTACTTCCCAGACGAAATTGATGTTGATAAGACAGAAGCTAAATTAGAACATGGTGTATTGAAAGTACATGCGCCAAAGAGATTTGCAGAAAAAGATGCAAAGAAAAAATTGTCTGTAAAATAATCTAAGCTTGGCAAAAAGTATAAAATGGCGGGTCTAAAAGCCCGTCATTTTTGTAAAGAAAATAAAAAATTAGAAAAAGGGCTTGATTTTAAAAAATGTTCATGCTACATTTAATCTTGCTGATAAACACCAATTAATGAAAGATGGGCTGCTAGCTCAGGTGGTTAGAGCGCACCCCTGATAAGGGTGAGGTCGGTGGTTCGAGTCCACTGCGGCCCATATAAAAAGGATAGTGACATTTGTTACTATCCTTTTTATTTTGTTGTAGTAGGGGGAGAACCACTTTTTGGTTCGGAACGAGTGAGCCAAGTGCGGAGCCTTGAGCCTTATTAGTAATAGGTTTCTGGGACATTGAGACGAGGAAAATTTAATAAAAAATCAAACAGACAGCACGATTGAGGCTGTTTTTTAGTATTGAGATGTATGGGGCTTTCCTTGCACTCAAGTACTCATTTTTTGCACTCTTTTGCACTAATTTTCTGTCACCCTGAATTTATTTCAGGGTCTATCCTGCTCACAAAGCCTATCTTAGCCCAGTGCAAGAAAGTGCAAAAAAGTGTAATTTTATTTTTGCTTGCAAATTGAGATATCCCAAATTATCAATGAGATTTGGATATTTATGCAATTTCTAATTCATAACCTAATTCATGGAATATTTTTACAATGGTTGAAAATTTAGGTTCTTTTCATTTTTAAATAAACTGTATAAATGAGTTCTGGACATTCCAATTTTTTTTGCAAAAACTGAAATTGAATTTCTTGATTTGATGGCAATTTCTAATGCACGATAAAAAGAATTAAAATCACCATCTTCAATATAATCTTTTAAATTTTACGCATTTTATCTATTATCAATAACTCATTAAATTCTATCATTGCATAATCTTGGTCATTACTATGTAATGAATTTGTCATTTTGCTACTTTTTATGTAATGTGTTGTATGTTAGTATATTTTATATTATATAAATTTTTTCTTAATAATTCTTTGTTTCTGTTAATTTATGCTATACTATCCTTATAGGAATCTTTTATGGCTACTGCAGAACAAATAAAAACATTAATAAAAGCTTATTTTGAAAATAATAATGAGAGATTTGTTATTACGGCATTACAAGTTGCTGCAAATGAAGCAAAACTTGGGCATATAACTTTTGCTAATGAAATAAGAAAAATTATAGATAACTCCAATAAGAATAATAAAGTAATTAAATTTACTCCAGATTTATCTGACTTAATATTATCATCAAAAACAAACAATATTTTAGGAGATTTAGTTTCTACTTCCGAGATTAAAGATAAAATAAAAAGAATTTTAAAAGAATATTATCAAAAAGATAAACTTCTAAAGCACGGTTTATCAAATAGAAGAAAAATTTTACTCTCTGGTGCTCCAGGTACAGGAAAAACAATGACCGCTTCCATTATTGCCAATGAATTACATTTACCATTTTATGAGATTCAAATGGATAAAATAGTAAATAAGTATATGGGTGAGACTAGTGCAAAATTAAGACAAATTTTTGATAATATACAAGAACGCAAAGGAGTTTTTCTTTTTGATGAATTTGATGCAATTGGTGCTGAACGTGGGTCTGATAATGAAGTTGGAGAAATGAGAAGAGTCTTAAATTCATTCTTGCAATTTTTAGAACAAGATAATTCTGAGAGTATAATTATAGCAGCGACAAACAATATTAGATTACTTGATTCGGCTTTATTTAGAAGATTTAATGATATTTTTATATATGAAAAACCGAATGATTCTGAACGAAAACAACTATTTTGCCAATATTTAGCATTATATCCAAATACTGAAAAATGGATTGATATATGTGTTAAAGAGAGTATTGGACTAAGTCATTCAGAAATTACACAAGCTTGTATTGATTCAATAAAGGAAACTATTTTATCTGATAAAAATTATATTAATAAAAAAACTCTATTAAAATCAATAAAGGATAGGAAAACATTTATAATGGAGATTAAATAATTATGACTAGTAATCTGCCGCATATTATGTTTTCAGAAGAACAAGAAAGATTCGATTATACAACTCCTCGGCCTGCCAGAGGTCATTCGAATTATCTAAACCGAAATGAAATAGAGCATGGTAAAATCATAAGTCGAAAATTAGCAGAAGCAAAAGAAAAGTATGATAATATTTCAGCAGTTGGAATATCATATTTAGATACAATTGTTTTAGAATTTGATAGTGCACCTGGTTATGATTTAAAATCAATAAGTTTAGAAGATATGAGGGCTGGAATTCGCCTACTAAATATTCAAGAAGTAAAAACAGATAATAATGAAACAATAACAAAAGCTTTAGTTTCTATTCCCAAAGATAAAATTAATAAATTTATAAAAAAAATTGATGATTATAATAATACAGTAAATTCGGAGAAAAAGACTAAAAATAAAGACTTAATAAATAGTATAGAAGATATAAAATTAGCTATCTTACAATCTTTTTGGAGTGATAAAATCTCACTAATTCCCTCAGAAGGATGCTTTGATTGGTGTGAAATATGGTTGATGGATCAAAATTCAGAAAGTTCTATAGAAAAAGATTTTTTTGATTTTTGTGATAATCAAAATATTGAATATAGAAAAGATGAAATCTTAACTTTTCCAGAAAGGAAAATTATTCTAATAAAAGCTGACAAAGAAATCCTTAATAAAATTATAAAGTCTTTTTCTGGTATAGCAGAAATAAGATTATCAAAAACTCCAACTAGATTTTGGTTTGATTTAAATAAAAAAGAGCAAATTGAATGGGGGCGTGATCTATTATCAAGGTTAAATGTTGCTCCTGAAACACAAGTTTCTGTCGTTGTTATTGATACTGGTGTTAATAATGGACATGAACTCTTAGCTCCAATAATAAGTGATGAAGAATGTTTTAATGTAACAGATAGTTCTGAGCTAAATGATAAAGATGGACATGGAACTTTGATGTGTGGGTTAGTATCCTATGGTGATATCCAAGAATGTTTAGAAAGTACTAATCCTATTAATATTATTCACAATATTGAATCAGTAAAAATTTTTAATAGCTCTGGAACTGAAATTGAAAAACATTTATATGGATATTTTACAGAACAGGCAGCATTGTTGCCCGAAATAAAATTTCCAGAAAGAAAACGTATTTTGTGTCTTGCAATTACTGCTGAAGAGTCCCTTGTCGGACAACCATCTTCATGGTCAGCCGCAATTGATAAAATAGCTAGTGCTGCTGATGAAGAAGTTTCTTCTTCAAGATTATTTGTAGTATCCGCAGGGAATATTTATAATAATGAAATTTATAAAGCATACCCCCAGGGCAATTTACATATGCCTATTCAAGACCCAGCTCAATCGTGGAACGCATTAACTGTTGGAGCTTATACGCAAAAAACAGTTATAACAGAAGAAATCTTTAAAAATTATAGGCCATTAGCACCCGCAGGTGGTTTATCTCCATATAGCAGAACCTCTTTCGATTGGGATAACAAAAAATGGCCCATAAAGCCAGATGTCGTATTTGAAGGTGGAAATTTAGCCCAAAATAATATTGAGATTGATTCTCCAACGGATTTGTCAATTTTGTCAACATCAAAAGATACACAGACTAAATATTTTGACGTAATAAATGCTACAAGTTGTGCTACCGCAAAAGCATCTTGGTTTTGTGCTCAACTTTATGCAAAATATCCTAATTTATCTCCAGAAACAATAAGAGGACTTGTTGTTCACTCAGCTAATTGGAATAATACAATGCGTAAGCAATTTTGGGATAGTTCCAAAACAACAAAAGATAATTATAAAACTCTTCTTCGAACATTTGGATATGGTGTCCCAAATTTGAATAAAGCACTATATTCCGCTAGAAATAGCTTAACCTTAATTGCGGAAGAAGTTATAACGCCATATTATAGAGAAGGCTCTAGTAAACCCAAAACAAAAGATATGCATATTATAGAACTTCCTTGGCCACAAGAAGTTTTGTTATCATTACCGTCAGAAACGATGTTAGATCTTAAAGTAACGTTATCCTATTTTATAGAACCCGCACCAGGACAACTTGCTTGGAAAGAGAGATATAGATACCAATCTCATGCACTTAGATTTGCTTTAAATTTACCTGGTGATAACAAAGAGACTTTTAAGAAAAAACTAAGCGTTGCGTCAAGAAATGAAGACGAAAGCATTCCTTCTACCACTGATAATAGATGGGAATTGGGTGTTAATAATAGAAATACCGGCTCAATACATTCAGACTTTATAAAAAATATATCTGCTGCAGAGTTAGCAACCACTCGTTATGTTGGTGTATATCCAGTTACAGGCTGGTGGAAAGAACGTCAACATTTAGGGAAATTTAATAATTCAGTAAAATACTCGTTGATTGTCTCTATTGACACTCCTAATCAAGAAATTGATTTATATACACCTATTAAAATTGCTTTAACACAACAAATTCCTATTTATTAAGTTTTTTACAAGGATGTAGTGATGAAAAAATCTGAAAAACAGAAAAAATATTATGAAACTTTTGACAAAGCACTTGATTATCAAAACAAGCAGCAATATCGTAAAGCTATCTTAGAATATGAAAAAGCGAGCCAAATTGATCCTAAAAATTTTTTACCAATACATAATATTGGTATTGCTTACTTTTATTTAAAAGAATTTAACAAATGTGAAAAATATTTGTTACAGTCTTTTGAAATGCAACCAGATAACAAACTTACTGCTATTAATATAGGGATGTTCTATAGTAGTCAAAGAAGATATAAATCAGCTATAAAATTTTACAAAAAGGGAATTGATAACTATTATAATAATAGCGGTGTTTTAAATTCTTTTTGCGAAACTTTATATAAGTTAGGTCGTTATAAAGAAGCAGCAAAATATTTAGGGCTAGCTCTCAATTCAAATAACATTGATACAAATTTGTGCATAATGTTGATAGATAGTTTAATCCAATTAGAAAAATTTAAAGATGCCAAAAGTTTATTAACCAAAATTACTGTAGCAGACCCCAATGCATCCAAAGCCCAAATGCAAAAATCACTAATAAATGCTGGAACAGAATATATAAAAAACATAAAAATCAAGAATAAAATAGTAATTAAATCCTTATGTGATTATATTGAAACTATAAACATAATAAAAAATAATTCAGAAAATGTTTTTATATATCGCGGTCAAAATAATAAATATTTTCCTCTTTTGCCTTCTTTGTATAGAAAGACTTCTTATGCAATTAACGAAGAAAATATTATTCAAGATTTTAAATTAAAAGCTGAGGCATATTTTAATCAAGAAATGGAATTATTTGATAATATTGATATGATTGCATTAATGCAACATTATGGTATCCCTACGAGACTTTTAGATTTTACAGAATCTCCATTAATAGCTCTTTATTTTGCATTAGAAAAAGTTACATCTGACATGTATAATGTTGCACCATGTGTATACTGTATTAACATAAATTCTTTTTCACATAATAAAAATGGATGTATTTTTTCTTCTAAACAAGTTCAGGCTCAAGATATAAAGAAAATTTTTAAATATACAAAAGGTACCTGCGTATTTACTCCCAAACTAAAAAATAAAAGATTAACTGCACAAAAAAGCATATTTGTTTTATTTAATGAAAATACCCCTCTTGAATTAACCATTAATAGTGAAGAT
>OJML01000512.1_pt1 | contig 22986 bp, 19 predicted proteins | sample 1597221 | NCBI WGS metagenome assembly OJML01 (sample SAMEA2452123, study PRJEB22498) | human gut metagenome | biome: human feces; feature: human gut; material: feces | place: Australia | collected 2012 | reverse complement strand
GACAGCTCCCCGTGGCGAGATTGTCATCGTGCTGGCAGGTGCCGACAAAGATGCTTGTGACAAGGTGGCTGTTGCCACAGCCAACCAGCGCGATGAGCGTGCAGCCAAACGTCAGGCGCGTGAAGAGCGTCGCTTGGCACGCGAAGCAAAGAAACGTCGTGAGGCTGAGGCTCTGAGCGATGAGGCCGACGACGAAGAGACATAAAACACACATCAAAAACAACATTTATGACCTTGCCTCAGACACAACAGCATTGTCGGGTGGGTCGATAGAAAACTCTAATTTTATAAAAAATCTGGTGTCGCTCTATCGTTGCTTCTTGAGAAGCGCTGAGAAGACGGTGCCGAAAAACTCAACAACTATGAGAAAATTATTTCTGTTTTGTATCTGTCTTTCCTTGTTTGCTGTTGTAGGCTGCAAGAAAGAAGCGAAAGCCCCTATTGAGTCGACATCGCAGCAGAGCGATTCGTTGCAGAAGATTATTGCCGAAAAGGACAATGAGATAAACGATATGATGGAGACCTTCAACCAGATTGAGGAGGGATTCCGCGAGATAAACGAGGCTGAGAACCGCGTGAGCATAGTGAAGGATGGCGAGGGTGCCGACAAGAAACGTCAGCTGCGCGAGAACATACGCTTCATCGCCAACACCATGAAGGAGAACCGCACGCTTATCGCGAAGCTGCGCCAGCAGTTGCGTGAGAGCAGCATTAAGGGTGAGCAGCTGAAGCGTTCGGTAGAGAACCTTGTGGCACAGCTTGAAGAGAAGGAGCAGCAGCTGCAGCAGCTCCGAGCCGAGCTTGATGCAAAGGATATTCATATCTCTGAGCTCGACGCTACCATCAACACGCTGAACACCAACGTGTCGAGCCTTCAAGAGGAAAGCTCAAAGAAGACCGAGACCATCAACGCTCAGGACAAGCAGCTCAACACCGCGTGGTTTGTGTTCGGAACGAAGAAGGAGCTTAAGGAGCAGCGCATCTTGGATGGTGACAAGGTGCTGGAGTCGAATTTCAACAAGAGCTATTTCACAAAGATTGACATTCGAGTGGAGAAAGAGATCAAGTTCTACTCTAAGTCGGCCAAGATCCTGACAATGCACCCCTCAGGCAGCTACACCTTGCAGCGTAACGCGCAGAAGCAGTATGTGCTGCGCATCACCAATCCGCAAATCTTCTGGTCTACAAGCAAGTATCTTGTAGTGGTGGTGAAATAAAAAACGCTGTTGGTTTCGGCCAAGCAATTTAAAGAACGCTGCTGGTTTCGACCAAGCAATTTAAAGAACGCTGCTGGTTTCGACCAAGCAATTATAAACAAAAAACGAAACATAAGCCCCGCTCTACGCAGACTGTTAACTGTGGAGAGCGGGGCTTGCTTTTCCTCTTTTTTATTTCCTTTTTTATTTCCTTTTTTATTTCCTTTTTTATTTCCTTCTCCTCAACCAACCTTGTCTATAGGATTTTTCACTTTTCGTTTTTCACTTTTCACTTTTCCTTGTAGAGCAATCAACCGCTATCTGCGATCTTTAAAAAACTGCTGCATCAGTTGGCGACACTCCTCTTCAAGCACGCCCGTTGTCACCGTGGCCTTAGGGTGAAAAGCCTTAGGTGCATAGAGAGCGTAGCCGCGTTTTATGTCTTCAGCACCGTAGACGATGCGTGACAGTTGGGCCCAGCCAATGGCGCCAGCGCACATGATGCATGGCTCCACGGTGACGTAGAGCGTACAGTCTTTAAGATACTTGCCGCCCATGGCAGAGGCTGCCATCGTGATGGCTTGCATCTCGGCATGTGCGGTGACGTCGCACAACGTTTCTGTGAGGTTGTGGGCACGGGCAATGATGCGTCCACCAGCCACGATGACCGCTCCCACAGGAATCTCACCCTCGTCATAGGCTGCTTGTGCTTCTGCCAAAGCTGCCCTCATGAACCGTTCGTCCTGTTGTGTCTCCTTGCTTGTACCGTTGGTTTGCGTTGTCGCTGTCTTGGTTGTTTCTAATGTCTCTTTTGTTTCTCCTTGCTCTATCATGTCTTTGATGTGTTTCTTTGTTTTTGTTGCAAAGATAACCATTCTCTTTAACATTCTCCATGTGTAATGAAAAAATCTGTTCACATAATGTTTCCATTCGTTCAATCTGCCGGTTGATGCTTTAGCCTGCCACTTGGTTGCTGTTGCAAAACAAAAAATTATTGCTACTTTTGCGGATGACAAACGATGCGGACGAGAAAGTCTACGGATGAAATAATTTGCTGATAACAAATATTCAAAATAAAAACAATTAAAACCGAACAAACTAAAGATTGAATTATGCTTAAGAAAATGCTAATGTGTTTTTGCTTGTTTGCCTACATGCTTGGTGTGTCGGCTGGCACAGATGGTGTGGTGGAAGATAACAAGAAGGGTGACGTGGCTGTGAAAAACCTGACGCGAGCCATGACGCTTTTAGACAACACCATAGACAAATGTTTTAAAGGCTCAGACCTTCACATGTGTGACCTCTACCATCTTGGCAACGGGCGACAGGAAGGCACGGCTGACGTGTGGCCTTACACAGCTGCCATGGAAGCGGTGAATGGTGTGATGGAGGCTCTTCAGACTTTAAAAGGCAACTGTCCTGAGCTTTATGCTAAAAACATGGAGCGTTATAAGTGCTTGATGGCAAGGCTATTTGATAATCTTGACTATTACAAAGGCACCTATACGCTTACTTCTTACACGCAGACAAAAGAGTGGAGCGTCTATGGTGTTCACCGAAGCAACACGAAAGGCATGGCTAAGGTGGAAGGCATAGAGAACGTGTATGACGACCAGATGTGGCTTGTGCGTGAGCTGGTGCGTGCTTACCGTAACACGGGAGAGAAACGTTATCTTGTTGAGGCTGAATATCTTGCCGATTATGTTATTGATGGATGGGACTGCACACTCGATGCCGACGGCCATGAGAACGGAGGCATTACATGGGGACCGGGATACAACTCTAAACACTCGTGCAGTAACGCGCCTATAATCTCGCCGCTGGTGTGGCTCTCACAGATTTATAAGGACAGCAAGGACAAGGCGGTGTGGCGTTATGTGGCTGCCGACGGTAAGCGTAAGAGCAAGAAGATAAGCAAGCACGACCTGTACCTTATGTTCGCAGAAAAGGTGTATGAGTGGCAGAAGCGCAAGCTCATGAACGAGAAGACAGGGTGCTACTGGGACATGCTTGGCGCTGACGGAAAGATGAGATATGAGAACGTTGGAGGCAAACGTTATCGCGCCAACGTGCCCAACGGAGGACCTGTAGGCACACAGTTTACTTACAATTCGGGAACGATGCTATGTGGTGCTGTCGACCTGTTGCAGGTGACTGGCAGCAATGTTTACCGCACAGACCTCACACAGCTGGCAAAAGCCACATATCTTAACTTCAGAGGTAAGGCACGCACCATTGACGGCACAGCACACTATCCGTTCCCTTATGATCGCGACACACGCCACGGTTTCAACGCTTGGTTTGACGATGTGCTCTTGAGAGCTTATGCCGACAGTTACAGGGTGGAGCAGGCTGCCGAAGGTACAGGCCATTACTCGCTGATGGCTGCTGATTGTTTTCAGGCTAATCTCGATTTTGCGTATGATCATTTCTTGACCGACGGATTCTTGCCCAATGACTTGCTTGGCGGATGGGGCGACAACACGGTCACTAAGGGTTTTCATCAGCTTGCCTATGCTGCCAACTATGCCGTGCTGGCTGTGATGCAGCATGAAAGAAACAGATAGGACGATGAGATGGTGTGGGGGAGTAATCTCCTAATAAAGAAAGGTAAAGATGTTATTGCTTGTCTGAATAGTGCTGATTAGGTGGCTCTTTTAAAGGTTTATGCAAAATGTTCTCACATTTGTAATCTTCAATTGAGAAAAAACGACTACCTTTGCAGAACGGAGTTTTTTATATCACTCAATTTCAGATTCAAAATTTATCGAAAAATTATTTATCGTTAAAAGCAAAACAATTTATTTTATGTTCATCTCAAAAAGAAACTTGTCCTTGCTTACGCTGTTCGTTCTAGTGCTGCAGCTGTTTGCGCAAGGACCAAACAACACAGGCACCTATTATCAAGCGGCCACAGGTAAGAAAGGTCAGGCATTGAAGACTGCGCTTTTTCAAATTATCTCATCGCATCATAATATTGGTTATGATGGTCTCTACGAATGCTATAAGCAGACTGACAAGCGTCCTGACGGAACAGTGTGGGATATGTATTCTTGCACAACAAAATTCAAGTTCTCCGACACAAGTGGCAATAATGGCGTGGAGGGTGGTATGTATAACCGTGAGCACACCATTCCGCAGAGTTGGTTTAGTAAGGCTTCACCTATGAAGGCTGACATTGTGCATGTTATACCTACTGATGCTTATGTGAACAACCGTCGCGGCAGCTTACCGTTTGGAGAAACAAAGAATCCCACATACACCTCAAACAAAGGCTTTAGCAAGGTAGGCCCAAGCTGCACCGAAGGTTACAGCGGAACGGTGTTTGAGCCAAACGACGAGTATAAGGGCGACATAGCACGAATTTATTTCTACATGGCTACATGCTATGAGGACCGTATTGGCTCTTGGACTAAAGGCACGGCCAACACTGTGATAGCAGGCAACAAGTATCCTGCCTATAAGCCTTGGGTTATCAAGATGTTGCTGCGTTGGGCTAAGGAAGACCCAGTGAGCCAGAAGGAGATTGACCGTAACAACGCGGTGTATAAGTGTCAGAAAAACCGTAACCCCTATGTCGACTATCCAGGATTGGAGCAGTATGTATGGGGCGATAAGATGAATGTGGCGTTCAGCTATGACAATTATGGCTCTGTTGATCCAACGCCTAATCCTGATCCTAACCCTGATCCCACGCCCGATCCGAATCCTGATCCCATGCCCGACCCCAATCCTGATCCCACGCCCGACCCCAATCCAGACCCTGTGCCTGTGAACGGTGTGACGTTCAACAAGGTTAACGCTGATAACGATCTCACCACAGGAACCTACTATCTCATTGTCTATGAGGGAGGTGAAAGCTCTACAGCTCTTGCAGCACAGAATGGTGATGTGCGTTCGGCTTCTGCCGTGACAATAACAAACGACAAGATTGTGACCGATGTGGACACCGACGGTAAGCCGCGTCAGTTCTTGCTTGGCGGTTCAAAGGGGGCATACACGTTCTACAGCACCGTTGACAAGAACTATCTCGCTGCGCTGTCTGGCAGCAAGAACAAGCTTCAGACAACAACAGATGCTGGTTCAGCCAATGCAAAGTGGGACGTAACGTTCGTGGGAGAGCACGCTAACATAAAGAGCTGTGCGTTTACAAGTCGCTCAATAAACTATAACAAGAGCACCACTCCAACTCGTTTCGCAACCTACGAAAGCAAATCGAACCAGCAGCCTGTTGCTCTGTACAAGCGCGATGTGACTTTAGGCATTGGCTCAACAGCCGTGCAGCAGCCTGCGCTCATAACCGTTTACAGCATAACAGGCGTGGCTGTGAAGCGTGGCGTGCAGCCATCAGCAGCCTTTGACGGCCTTGCCAAGGGTGTGTATGTTGTTGGCGGAAAGAAATATGTTGTAGAATAACTCTAAAGAGCTTAAATGAGAAAGCCCGAAGTCCTGTTTTGCAGGGCTTCGGGCTTTCCCGTTTCCAAAGAATGATGGCGTTTAGACACGCCCTCTTTTTGCTTTTACTCTATGTCGAGCTGAACCTCCACAGGACAGTGGTCGCTGCCCATCACGTCGGTGTGAATGTCGGCGGCAGCAATTTTGTCGCGCAGACGGTCAGAGACAAGGAAATAGTCGATGCGCCACCCAGCGTTCTTCTCGCGAGCGCGGAAGCGGTATGACCACCACGAGTAGGTCACCTGGTCGGGATGGAGGAAGCGGAACGTGTCGGTGAAGCCGTTGCTGAGCAGATGTGTCATCTTGGCGCGCTCCTGGTCGGTGAAGCCGGCGTTCTGTCGGTTCGTCTTCGGGTTCTTGAGGTCTATCTCCTCATGAGCCACGTTAAGGTCGCCGCACACGATGACGGGCTTCTTGCTGTCGAGCTGCTTGAGATGGTTGAGGAAAGCATCTTCCCAGGTCATGCGGTAGTCGAGGCGGCGTAGACCATCCTGCGAGTTGGGGGTGTAGCAAGTGACAAGATAGAAATTGGGCATCTCAAGCGTGATGACACGTCCCTCGTGGTCGTGCTCCTCTATGCCCAGACCATAGGTCACACTGAGCGGTGTGTGGCGTGTGTAGATGGCTGTGCCAGAATAGCCTTTCTTCTCGGCATAGTTCCAGAACGACTGGTAGCCCTCAAACTGCAGGTCGAGTTGTCCCTCCTGCATCTTTGTCTCTTGCAGACAGAAGAAGTCGGCATCGAGAGCTTTGAAACTCTCCTCAAATCCTTTCGTCACACAGGCTCTTAGACCGTTGACATTCCATGATATAAACTTCATATTGTTCTTTCTTATTTGTTTTCTTTCTTATTTGTTTTTTTTCTAATTCCTTTTCTTGTCTGCTTCTTTTCTTTCTATCGTCTATCGTCTTTTCTTTATTTCTCTTTCTTTCGTACATATTCTTTTCTTCTTTCGTCCTTCTTTTCTTCCTTCTTCTTTCTTCCTTCTTCTTGCGTTTTTCTTTTCTTTGCGATAGGCCACCATAGTGAATGAGAGGCAGATGTGGCAAAGTTAATAAAAAAAAGCAAGAGGAGAGAGTGTCAAATCGTTTTTGTTCATTTTGACACACTCTCCTCTTGCGGAAAGATATATTTTGCTGCTTATGTTTGACTAGTACTGATGCGATAAAATCGCACGGTTATTAAATTTCATCAAATAAAGTGAGTTTATCAGATATGCAATTTTAGCAACCCATGAATGAGTATGTACTGCATTCTCTTATTCATAGCAATTATATTTTTATATTTTTAGATAGGTTGTCTGTTAAGGTGATAGAGAAATCACAATATTTTACCCCATCAGATAGAATTTTACCCGTTCTATCTATGTATTGTCTCATAATAATGATTTTATATTCACCATTTTCCAAATTGTCTATTGTAAATGACAAATCGTAATGGCATATACAATTAGTGTCCATGGTCGATTTTTCGGTTAAAATTATAGTCGATCCAACAACTTTGAATCCAGTTTCAATAACTGCATTGCAAGAAAGAATGGTATTTTCATGTATGATCTGCAATCTTTTATTATCATTAGTTAATAACCTAATTTGCTCATCTTGCAAATCGTTTGTAGTTGTAGCCACTTTACCTGAAGGACTATTGGTGGCTGATGTAGCACCTGAGACGTATTGTTTACATCCAGAGTTGCTAAAATTACTTAAGTATGGCTGATTCGTTACATCATTTTGTTCATTATTAGAACAAGACAGAAGAAGACATAACGATAGGCTACTAAGTATTGCAATAAATCTTCCCATTTTCTCTAAAGTTTAAATTTGGTTAGTACTGATGCGATAAAATCGCACGGTTATTAAAATTCATCAAATAAAGTGAGTTCTTTGACTTCTTGTTTTATTTGTCGATGTTCATAATCTTGCAGTTTTGGCTGCAAAATTATGAACATCAATTTCAAATCAAAAAAACAAAGAACGTTTGTAAAAGATTAAATATCAAATATATAACTATAGTTAAGCGATTAATATCGCATCACTAGTAATGTTTGACTAAAGAAGCTGCTTGGTCAAATCAGTAGCCGCTTATGTGTTGCCTGTCATGCAGCATTTGTTTTTTGCTTAGTAATGAATCTTATTGGCATGCAGACCGAAAGCTGTCTGGATAGAATAAGCGTTGCCGTCTATAGCTACTTCTTTCACGATGACGTTAGCCTGTAGTTTGCGGTTTTGGTAACCGGCCATGGCGTAATAGAGCGAGTTGTAATACTGCATAACTGAAGCAAACTGTATCACGATGGTGTGGGTCTTGTCTTCAGCTGTGTATGAGGTAGTGAACTTCAAGTTGCTGTCGCCAGGAATCATCCATATAGAGTAGTAGTTGCCTGCTGAGGCTGTTGCGCCGTTTGTTATCTCGTATCCGTTGAAAGCAAACTTCAAGCTTGCTGCCGGTGCGTTGGCAATGATGCTCTTGGCGTTGGTGTCCTGGATATAAGCGCCGAGCGACTTGACAGGATAGTTGTTCATGATGAGCGTAGAGTCGTTCACGGTGAATGTTATCTGTGCCGAGTCGGCCTTGTTCTTTTCACCCTCTTTCAAGAAATAATAGTAGCCCTGGTATGTGCCGTTTGTCTCGATGCAGAGAGCATGTTTCTGATCAGGTGTCAGAGGAACATAAGAGGGTCTGTCGTTGTTGTCGTTAAGACAAGAGGTGGTTGCGAAGACTGTGCAGATGAGGCACAGGAGCATAAGGATTTTTGATTTCATGTTTATTCGTTTTTATAATTGTTTATGTTTTATGCAAGAGAGTTCGCTTCCTTTCATCTCATAAAGATGTTTTTCGCGTCTTCGTATATATAAATGTAGGCGTGTGCGCAATCTTGCATGCAACATCAAAAAAAATTATATTTTTCTTGATTCACCGCGCAAGAGGTTCATAAACTCCTCGCGTGTCTTGGCTTGCTCAAAGGCTCCGCTGAAGGCGCTGGTTGTTGTGATAGAGTTTTGTTTCTCCACGCCGCGCATCTGCATGCACATGTGCTTGGCTTCAACGACAACCATGACGCCCATGGGTTTGAGCGTATCTTGTATGCAGTCTTTTATCTGCTGTGTGAGGCGTTCTTGCACCTGCAGACGATGACTGAAGATGTCGACCACGCGTGCAATCTTGCTCAGACCTGTTATGTAGCCGTTAGGGATATAAGCCACATGTGCCTTGCCGTAGAACGGCAGCATGTGGTGCTCGCACATGGAGAAGAAATCGATGTCTTTAACGATGACCATCTGGTTATATTTCTCTTCGAACAGCGCATCGGTCAGCACCTTGTGCGCGTCCATGGTGTAGCCTCGTGTGAGCACCTGCATGGCTTTGGCCACACGCATGGGGGTCTTCACAAGACCTTCGCGTTCAGGGTCTTCGCCAATGAGTTTAAGCACTTCGTGGTAGTGGGCTGCCAATTCATCAAGCCCTTCTCTGTATTCTGTTTCTGGATTCACTATTTATAATGATGTTTGTTTGTTTTCTACTTGGTTGCTTCTAATAAGCCACGGTTATTTTTCCGCTTACGATACATGCTTGCTTGTAGCCCAGCTTTTTCACGCCTTTCAGGACGGCTCTTGCCTCTTCGTATGTGCGGAAGTTGCCCATGCGGCAGATCCAACGTGGCGAATAGAAATGAACATAGACGGGTATGTCGGGGTATGCCATCTTTACATCGCTGCCCGCCTTCTGCGCTTTCACGCGGTCGTTTCGTGAGTTGCCTCCAGCAAACACCTGCACACGATAGCCGTTGACCTTATAGCTGCGAAGAGGAATTTTCTTGCGCATGTCGACGGTTGGAATGTCTGTTTCGGTTTCTTGTTTGCCTGATGCGGTGCTATTGTTGTTCTCCCTTGCGGAGTGTTCCTCTTTCTTGTTGTTGGCAGCAGCCTCGTTGCCATGCTTGTGCTCGTTGTTGGCGGCAGCATGGTTTGAATGGCTGTTGGGATGGGTTGTTGTTGTTGCTGATGGGCTTGTTTGCTTTGACGGTGATGATGGGTTGGCCGTTTTTGCAGGATTCACCTGTTTGTGTCCTGACACGTCGGCGCTGTTGACCAATTCGTCGATGTCCTTGCTTTGCACAACGGTCACCGTGCCCGTGTCTTTTGTGTGCTGCTGTATGTGCTGCGTGAAGGATTGTGCCTTCATGTGTGTAGCCATGCCGAGCAGTGCGGCCAGTGTTATGACGAATAGTCTCATTGTCGTGTTGTTGATGATGATTCTCAAAAAGTGTGTTTTAAAAATGAGCACGCCGTCCTCATCGGCCTGTCATGTAGACCACGCCAGGCAAAGATAAAGACGGCAGTGCTTTTTTCGCTTTCTGCTGTTGTCAGAAATGTTTTATCGGTGTTCTTGTCCGATTATTTCTTCCAAGCGTCGATGATGCCCTTGAAATCGGCACACTTCAGAGAAGCGCCACCGATGAGGCCACCGTCGATATCGGGCTTAGAGAACAGCTCGGGAGCGTTGCTTGCCTTGCAGCTTCCGCCGTAGAGGATAGATGTCTCCTCAGCAGCCTCCTGGCCATACTTCTCTGCTACGATAGAGCGGATGTAAGCCAGCATCTCCTCAGCCTGGTCAGAGGTAGCGGTCATGCCTGTGCCGATGGCCCAGATGGGCTCGTAAGCGATGACGATGTTCTTCCAAGCCTCTGCGTCGAGGTGGAACACTGAACCTGCGAGCTCAGCCTTAACAACCTCGTTCTGCTTCTCTGCCTTGCGCTCCTCAAGAGTCTCGCCGCAGCAGAAGAGAATCTTCAGACCGTTAGCCAAAGCCAGGTCTACCTTCTCCTTCAGGATCTCAGCGGTCTCGCCGTAATACTGACGACGCTCTGAGTGGCCGAGGATAACATACTGAGCACCTGTGCTCTTTACCATCTCGGCTGACACCTCACCGGTGTAAGCACCCTTGGCCTTGTCTGCGCAGTTCTCTGCACCGAGAGCCACTACGTTCTGGTCGAGCTCCTTAGCTACAGAAGCAAGGTGAATGAACGGTGTGCAGATAATAACATCGCAGTTAGGTTTTTCGGCTGCGAGAGCTTCGTTGATTTCCTTGGCGAGTGCTACGCCTTCCTGCAGGTTGAGGTTCATCTTCCAGTTGCCTGCTACAATTTTCTTTCTCATTTTTCTTTTCTTTTTAAAAAGTTTATATAATATGTTAGAATTGTTTCGTTCTTTCAGCCACCGTGTCCACGCCAATGTGCGGTCGGCGAGGGTGAGGAGGAGGAGTGGCAGGATGTACCAAAGGAAGATTTTCAGAATCTTTGTTGGCACAAAATCGTCAGGGATCTGTCCTATGGGCAACTTCTCGAGCGGTCCTTTCAGCTCATCGGTCTGTGGTAGACGGTTGTGGCTCCATTTGCGTATGACCACGCCGTCCTTGAGGAGCAGCAGTCCGGGGTTGCTGCGTATGATCGTCTTCAGCGTTGTGGCATCGGTGATGCAGAACTGATATTCTGCCCCTGTCAGGTCGATCCAACGGTTTATATCCTGCTGTGAGCTTGCTGTGAGACAGAAGAAGGGTATGTGTTGTTCCTGTGCATACTCGTAGATCTGGTCTATGTCGCCGAAGTTGGTGTCATCGGCTTTGTCGAGCCATGGCGATATGAGCAGGAAGGTGTAGCCCTTGTCGTTGAGCACCTGTTGGGTTATGTCTTCGCCCGTTGATTGCAGCTCTATGGAGAAATCGTGTATTGGCGGAACGTAACCCTCGGCTGTCTGCACGGTGTGGCTGTCTACGAACTGCCAGGTGGAGTCGGGGTAGTTGTCGAGTGTGAACTCGCGTGTCTCGCCATTCTTCTTTAATATAAATGTCGTCTCAAACTGTGGCTCCTTTGCCCCCGGCGGTATGGTCATGCCTTTTCTTAGGTCTGCTCCCACATGGTATGGCCGGAAGTCGAACAGCGGTAGGGTGTAGAGGCTTATGACCTCGATGGCGAAGATGAAAAGTACCGAATAGTTGCGCACAATCCACTGGTTGCTCTTCGAGATGAGCCTTGCCATCAGTAGGGGCCATTTTGCTATCACCACGGCGCATGCCAACAAGATGATGTTCTTTATCAGCGTCTGCGTGTTGGTGAGCACTATGGCATCGCCGAAGCATCCACAGTCTTTTACGGGGTTGGCCACTGCTATCCACAAGGTTAGCGCCGTCATGACCACCATCACGGCTGTTACGATGCGGCTCACGACACGTCGCTGTATGGCAAACAAGAGATATATGCCCAAGGCAAACTCGAAAGCTGCCAAGATAACAGACGCTGTGAGCGTGGCCCAATCTGGAATCCACGGTGTGAGCCCCATGGCTTCCAGATAGTCGTGAATCTTATATTGTGTGCCAAGCGGGTCTATGGCCTTCACAAATCCTGACAGGATGAATGTGGCTGCGAGCAGCAGGCGGCACATGTTTATCAATATCGTTTTGACGTATTTCACAATGCGCTGAATGTGGTTTACTTTCTTTTTTAAAGCTTCTTTTTAAAGCCTGTTTTTTTGCCTTGGCTTTTAAAGTCTTGGCTTCTTTAGCCTTTTTTCTTCTTAAGCTTCTTGTCTTCTTAAGTTTCTTGTCTTCTTAAGCTTCTTATGCTTAGTTTTCCTCCTCGGTGAGTTTTATCACGCCGAACACCGAGTAGTTGATGATATCCATATAGTTGGATCCGATACCCTCCGACACAAGTGTGTTGCCGCCGAGATTTTCTATCTCTTTGACGCGTTCAATCTTTGTCAGAATGAAATCGGTGTAGCTGCTCACCCTCATAGAGCGCCACGCCTCGTCATAGTCGTGGTTTTTTTTGAGCATGAGCTGCAGAGCCTCGTTGGCGTGACGGTCGTAGAGCGCCATGGCCTCGTCGTTGGTAATGTCTACCGTGTCGGCAAAGCCTTTCTCAAGCTGTATGAGTCCGACGATGCCATAGTTGATAAGAGCCACAAACTCGGGTCTTATGCCGTCGCCGACCAGCGACTCTTTCTTTATCTCCAGCGAACGTATGCGCTTAGCCTTGATGAAAAGTTGGTCGGTGAGCGATGATGGGCGTAAGATGCGCCACGACGCTCCATAGTCGTGAAGTTTCTTTTCAAACAGGGCGCGACATTCGTGCATGGCGTCCTTGAATTGTTGTTCTGTTCGTGTAGTGTCCATAAGTTGCCACAAAAATACAAAAATCCTGTGAAATGAGCAAGAACAAACGCCTTTTTAGTGTTGTTTCTGCCTCATGTGAATCATTCTGACCACTCCACACATCGCCTCGTAGCGTGCTTTCAGCGAGTCGCGTCTCACGCCGAGCATGTTACGACGGTAGCGGTCGGTCTCTGTCTGCAGCTGGCTCTCTGTCTCTTGCAACAGAATGTCGGTTTTTGCCACATCGTCTTGGGCCATCTTCAACGATGCGTCTTGCCACACCTTAAGTGCGTGCTTGCGTGCTTCAACGGCTTTTGGGAAACGCTCGCGCAGCTGAGTGATAGAGTCGAGCGCAGCGCTGTATTTGCCTTTGTTATAGAGCGAGTCAATTTGGGCGAGTAGGTTTTGTGCCTTCTCGTCTTCGGTCTTTGTGCATCCGCAGAACAGGATGACGATGAATGTGAAAAACAGTAAGTGCTTCATTGTGACGGCAAAATTACAACTTTCTTTTTCACTAACCAAGAATTTTAGCGTTTTGTTTGTTTTCTTTAACCCAAATCGGTCGTTAGGGCTTGCTTGTATTTTGGATTTTTAGAAGAGTGGATTTTGTTTGGCTTTTAATGAGTAATAGCGAGCTATTGCGAATTAAAAACAAGCAAAAGACACCTTATAAAAAGCAAAAGACTGCAAGCAGTTATAAAAACGGCATAAAACGGCCTAATGACCGATTTGGGTTAAATGTTTCGTGTTAATGTTTCGTGTGGTTCTGACAATCTGAATGTTGTTGCATTTGGCAAATGTGTCAAGTGAACGTGTTAATGCGGAAAACAAAAAAGGTTATCTGAAAGACTCAGATAACCTTAATTTGTGACTCCGGCAGGATTCAAACCTGCAACCTTCTGATCCGTAGTCAGATGCTCTATTCAGTTGAGCTACGGAGCCATGCTTCTTAAAAGCGAGTGCAAAGGTATGGATATTTTTCTTAACTGCAAAATTTTTTGCAACTTTTTTGTTGCTTTTTTATTGTTTTTCCTCTTTTTTATCGGTTTTGATGGTTTTATCCAAGATTTATTCATAAAACAACACAGGTTTTACGAGTCTTCTTTTTCCATTTTCCCCATTTCTTTCTTACATCTCTTATATGCGTTATATCTCGTCCTTTAGTGTAGGGAAGGTAATGTGATATTTTACAGCCAAGAAACGAATGGAGCATACCACGACGAAGGTTATGGCTGCCATCCATGTAACGCTGATGTTGAGCAACGCCAATCCCCAATAGATAAATCCACCTGCCACACATGCTGTGGCATAGACTTCCTTTTGAAAAATTACGGGTATGTTGTTAAGGAACACATCGCGCATAACGCCACCTGCCGATCCTGTTATGCAGCCCATGATAATGGCCACCCAGAACGGGTGTCCACACTCGAGCGTTTTCTGTATGCCGGCAACGGTGAAGAGTCCTAAACCGAGGGTGTCGAACACGAACCAGGCGTTGTCAAGCTTCTTTAGGGAGCGCGAGAACACAACGGTAAAGAGAAGAGCCAGCACGGCGCAGCTCATATATAACGATGATGTCATCCAGAACGGTGTGACGCCAAGCATGACGTCACGAATTGTTCCTCCGCCGATGGCCACGGCGATGCCGCACACGAAGCCTCCGAACCAGTCGAAATGTTTGGCTGAGGCTTGACGTATGCCCGACACCACGAAGGTGAATGTACCCAGCACCTCGATAATTTTCATCACGGTGCTGTAAAGCTCGTCAAACTCAAGGTTCATAGTTTTGTCACAACATTTACAGGATTGCCTTCCAGGAAGGCCTTTACATTGTTTTCAAGAATTGTCATCAAGCGCTTGCGTGCTTCGGTTGTTGCCCAAGCGATGTGGGGTGTGATGAACGCGTTGGGTTCGGCAAACAGAGGGTTGTCGGCTGTTGGCGGTTCTTGCACCATGACGTCGGCAGCATAGGCAGCAAGCTGCTCGCTATGTAGCGCTTCAGCCACATCGGCCTCGTTGACAAGGGGTCCGCGTCCGGTGTTTATAAGAATAGCTCCCTTGCGCATCTTGCCAATGGTGTTCTTGTTGAACATCTCCTTTGTTGTAGAGGTAAGAGGACAGTGGAGAGATATTATGTCGCAAGCGCCAAGCAATCCCTCAAGCGTTGTTTTGTAAACAAAGTCTGGTAGGTCGGCAGCGTTCTTGCTTGTCATGGCATACACGTCCATGCCAAACTCGTGTGCCAGACGTGCCACCTTCATGCCTATGTTGCCGAGTCCCACAACACCGAATGTTTTTCCTGCCAACTCATGCAGCGGTGTGTCCCAATAGCAGAAGTCGGGATTGCTGCTCCATCTTCCGTTGCGGTTCAGAGAAGCATAATGGTCTACGCGGTTGACGATGTTAAGCAGGTGTGCGAACACCATCTGTGCCACGCTGTTGGTGCTGTAAGCTGGTATGTTGGTCACGGTGATGCCATGACTGGCAGCCGCCTCAATGTCTACAACGTTATATCCTGTCGCCATCACACCTATATATTTAAGGTTGGGCAGCAGGTCCATGGCCTTCTCATCAATGACCACTTTGTTTGTGAACACAATGTCGGCCTTAGCAGCGCGTTCCACCATCTCTTCTTTTGTGGTGCGTGGATACACCGTGACCGTGCCATACTGTTCAAACGGTTTCCAAGAAAGGTCGCCGGGGTTCAGACCGGTTCCATCTAAAACTACTATATTCATTGTTCTTAAATCCTTTTTTTTTCGATATGTTTTTTTCGCTCTTCACTTTTCACTTTTCACTCTTCATTCTTCACTCTTCACTCTTCACTCTTCACTCCCTAAACCTTTCCCCCCAGAGCCTGATCATCTGTTGGTATTGTTTTTCTTCAGAGGGCGAGTGTTGTGCGTGCCAGAGCCGAGTGTCCTTTAGTTCGTCGGGCATATATTGCTGATTGACAAAATTGCCAGGATAATCGTGAGCATACTTATATCCGTCATGGTAGCCAAGCTGCTTCATCAGTTTTGTCGGGGCGTTACGAAGGTGTAGCGGCACAGGCTGGTTTCCCGTTTGCTTTACCACCTCCAAGGCTGTGTTTATGCCCATGTAGGCCGAATTGCTTTTAGGACTTGTTGCCAGATAAACCGCTGCTTCAGCCAATGGTATGCGTCCTTCGGGCCATCCTATCTTCATCACCGCGTCAAAAGCAGCGTTAGCCAAGAGCAAGGCGTTTGGGTTGGCAAGGCCAATGTCTTCGGCTGCGCTAATGACCAGACGGCGGGCGATAAACTGTGGGTCTTCGCCACCTTCTATCATTCGTGCCATCCAGTAGAGTGTGGCGTCTGGGTCGCTGCCGCGTATGCTCTTGATGAACGCTGAGATTATGTCGTAGTGCATGTCGCCCCCTTTGTCATAAGCCAACGGGTTCTGCTGCAGTCGTTCCTCCACCATCTTGTCGGTTATGACAACCTTCTCCGCACTTTCCGACTCAACCACCAGCTCCAAAATGTTAAGAAGCTTGCGTGCATCGCCACCGCTGTAACGCATCATGGCATCGGCCTCGCGCAGCTCAATGTTGCGCTTGCTCAGTTCGGCGTCGGTCGTTATGGCACGGTTTAGCAGTTCCATAAGATCTTCTTTTTCAAGCGATTTGAGCACATATAGCTGGCATCGTGAGAGCAGAGGACGTATGACCTCAAACGAAGGGTTCTCTGTTGTTGCGCCTATTAGGGTCACGATGCCCCGTTCCACCGCTCCGAGCAGCGAGTCTTGTTGCGACTTGCTGAACCTGTGAATCTCGTCAATGAACAAAATGGGCGATGCGCTGTTGAAGAATCTGTTGTTTTTGGCTTTCTCAATGACCTCGCGCACATCTTTCACACCGCTTGTCACGGCGCTCAAAGTGTAGAACGGCGTGTCCAGCTTGTGCGCAATTATCTGTGCCAGAGTGGTTTTGCCCACACCAGGAGGACCCCACAAGATGAATGATGAAATTCTGCCTCCTTCAATCATCTTGCGCAGCACAGCATCCTTGCCGACCAGATGTTTTTGTCCTACATAGTCGTCAAGGCTTCTTGGCCTCATTCTTTCTGCTAATGGTTCGCTCATAAAAAATGTCTTCTTGCAACGCAAAATTAGAAAAAACATGCGATATGAGCAAAATTTATAGTAGAAAAACTTGTGAATTAGCTTTAAAGTATATACTTTTGCAGCGCCTCTTTGGGGCAGCTAAGAAATAAAACAAACAAAATTATATGAAACAGCAAAAAGCTTTGACTCTAAAAACTTTGACAAAAGGCAACGTGTGGGAAATTCAGGAGAATGATATTTTCCGACTGTTGGATGCCGGCTACAAGGATGCTGACTGCAAGGACAACATGCGTCACTATTTCGACATCATACGCACAGCCTTCGAAATGGAAGAAGTGAAGGTTGACCGCCCCGAGGTGATAGCCAAATACGAGGCACGCGGATTCAAGGTGGCACCTGTTAAGGTGGATGACAACACGAAACCCAAGTGGGCTATAAAGAAGCGCCCCATCCTTCGTGTCACCGACCTCACATACGAGAATATTCGTCACATCTCAGCAGCCAAGCTTATGGAGGTTTTGGACCGCAACTTTGGCGGTGGTTGGGACTCGCTCTCACAGAGCATACAGGACATCATCGAGAGTGGTTTCGACATTAGCACCACCACGCTTCCCAAGGATCGCCTGCACAAACCGGGCGGCATGTATGAGAAGAAGGTGAACGACGGTTTCGAGGTGCTTGAGATTCCTAAGGGCTCATGGATCGAGGCTATCTTCGCAAAAGAGAAGCCGCTGGAAGAGAAACCTCAGAGCAAGTTGGACGATGAGGAACCCACAAGCAAATATGACCTCGACGATGACGAGGACAGCGATGAGGATCTGCCTGAGATTGATGACAAGTATGGCGACGACGACGATGACGACGACGCCTTTGATGAGGACAAGCTCACCGAGGAGAGCTATCGCACAACCTTCGACACCGACCCTGAGGATCTTAACCTTGAGGCAGCCGATGTGAGCGATGATGAAGACTATTAAAAAGACTTTTATTTTCGGGCGCCTTTCGTAAAGAAATATCCTTAAAGGTGAAATCGAAAAAACAATAATTTAAACCCTTCTTCTGCTTCTTCATGATGGAGAGCAGAAGAAGGGCTTTTTTTATAGAAAACATCCCTAAGCCATGCAAAACACGAGATTATGGTTAACATACATCAATAAAAATCGTCTATATATATTTTTTTTAGAATAATTTATGTTTTGTAGCGTTTATGTAATAAATAATGTTTAATTTTGTAAGCAAATTTAAAACGCTGAAGAACAGTTGTTGGTTCCAGCATTATTTTAACAAGGACGACGCCAACTAAAAGAGGCGAAATTAAACAAAATTTTCAAAAATTAGTTTTATGAAAAAAAGACTGTTCATGTTTTCTGTCATGCTCCTGTCTATCATGCAGGTAGCTTTGGCGCAGGTCACAACTGCTGCCCTGACAGGAAAAGTGACGTTGGACAACACCAACGAAGAGGTTATTGGTGCTACCATTCAAGCTGTGCATGAACCTTCAGGCACACGCTATGGAGCAGTGACAAACGCTAACGGACGCTACACCATTCAGGGTATGCGCGTTGGTGGACCCTACAAAGTGACGGTGAGCTACATTGGTTACAAGAACCGTGAGGTGAGTGGCATACAGTTGCAGCTTGGCGAAACTTACAACCAGAACTTCACAATGTCAGAAGATGCCAACGTGCTTGGCGAGGTAGTGGTTAGCGGCAAGGCTTCTAAGTTTGCTGCTGAGAAGACAGGCGCTTCTACCAACATCAGCAACACGCAGATGATGAACCTGCCTACCATCGACCGTTCAATCACCGACATTGCCCGTCTCTCTCCTTATGCTAACGGCATGAGCTTCGCTGGTGGCGATGGACGTAGCTCCAACTTCACCCTTGACGGTTCAAACCTCAACAACAATTTCGGCCTCACATCAGCACTGCCTGGTGGCGGCAATCCTGTGTCTATGGACGCCATTGACGAGGTTCAGGTTGTTGTGGCACCGTTCGACGTGCGCCAGACCAACTTCATTGGCGGTGGCATAAACGCCATCACCAAGTCGGGAACCAACACCTACCGTGGAACCGCTTATGTTTATTATAATAATGAGAACTTGCACGGCAACCGTGTCGACAACGCCGATCTGGGCGAGCGCGGCAAGAACGGCACCACCACTTATGGCTTCACCTTTGGTGGTCCTATCGTCAAGGACAAGCTGTTCTTCTTCGCCAATGCTGAGTATAGCAAGAGTCCTAACGTCGTGAACCGCTGGCGTGCCAGCGAGGATGGCAAAGCTGACGCCACCAACTATGTGTCGCGTGTGCCCGTGTCAGACATGGAGAAGGTAAAGAACTTCCTCATTGAGCATTACAATTTCAACCCTGGTTCTTACACCAGCTTCCCAGCTGAGGACAACAACCTCAAGCTACTTGGACGTATCGACTGGAACATCACCAACGAGCATCACCTTGCTGTTCGTTACAACTACACCAAGAACAAGGCGTGGAACGCTGTGAACAAATCGTCTTCAGATGCTTACACTCGTTACAACACCAACCGTCTGTCACAGTATGGCATGTCGTTCGCTGGCTCAATGTACTCTCAGAACAACTCAGTAGCTTCTATCTCTGCCGACCTCAATAGCCGCTTCGGTGACAACATGTCAAACCAGCTGCTTTTCACCTATACCGACATTGACGAAAAGCGCGAGACCAACTGCAGCGATTTCCCCTTCGTTGACATCATGTCTGGCTACACCACCGACGATGCAGGCAATTTTACCTCTCAGGACATGAACCCCTACATCAGCTTCGGTTCAGAGCTGTTCTCAAAGAACAACCGCGTTCAGAACAAGATCTACACTCTCACAGACAACTTCACCTATTATCTTGGCGCACACAAGCTGACAGCTGGTTTCAACTTCGAGCATCAGCTTGCCAACAACTCTTACATGCGTGGCGCTACAGGTTATTACCGTTACCGTTCACTCGACGACTTCCTCAACGGTGCCGCTCCTGAGACCGTAACACTTGCTTATGGTTACAACGGCGAGCTGTATCCTAACGCTGAGGTTAAGTTTAACCAGTATGGCATCTATGCTCAGGACGAGTGGAACGTTCTTAACAACCTTAAGCTCACCGCAGGCATTCGTTTCGACAACATCTCTTTCGATAAGGACGACCTCATGGAGAACAAGGCCATCTCTGCTCTCGACTTCGGTGGCCGCACCATCGACACAGGCTCATGGCCTAAGGGCAACATCCAGGTGTCACCCCGTATCGGCTTCACATGGGATATCTTTGGTGACAAGTCGCTGAAGCTTCGTGGAGGTACAGGTCTGTTCGCAGGCCGTCTGCCCCTCGTGTTCTTCACCAACATGCCTTCAAACGCTCTCATGGCGCAGGGTAGCGCTGTTGCCAGCACCGTATATAGGAACGGCACCATTACTCCCGATGCTGTGCTCAACCAATTCAAGGGCGGTCTGGTTACAGATGTAACCAAGATTCGTGAGCTCCTTGGCGCTCCTGCCACTATCACTCCTGAACAGGGTTCTCTGCCCAAAAACTTTGCTGGTGTAGACCACAACTTCAAGATGCCTCAGGTTTGGAAGACCGCCATCGCTATCGATGGACAGGTTCCCGTGTCGTTCCCTCTGTCTTTCACCGCCGAGTTTACCTTCACCAAGAAGATACATGACGTGATGCTCGACAACTACAACATCAAGAGCAACGATGGCTGGGAGACCCTGAAGGGTACAGGCGATGACCGCTATGTTTATCCTAACGACTATCGTTATTATAAGAACATCAACTCGGCTTGTGTGCTGACCAACACCTCTAAGGGCTATGGGTGGACCTTCAACTTCACCGTGAACGCTGAGCCTGTACAGAACCTCAACCTCATGGCAGCTTACACACACACCGTTATGAAGGAGCTTACCGGCATGCCTGGCAACAATGCTTATTCGACATGGTCAAACATGTATGCTGTTCAGGGCCCTAACTTCCTGGAGCTCGGCAACTCACGCTATGTCATTCCCGATCGTCTCATCGCATCGGCAAGCTACAAGTATGCTAAGGAACACTTTAGCCTCTTCTACACAGGCTACTCTCCTTCAGGCTATAGCTTCTATTACGACGGCGACATCAACGGCGACGGCAACCGCTATGACCTGATGTACATTCCTAAGGACGAGAAGGACATCCACTTCACCAATCCTGCTGATGCCGACCTCTTCTGGAAGTTTGTAAACCAGGACAGCTACCTCAAGAACCACAAGGGCGAGTATGCAGAGCCTTACAGCGCTCGTGCTCCCTTCGTTCATCGCTTCGACTTCCGTTGGGCTCACGACTTCGATGTTAAGATTGGACAGACCAAGAACAAGCTTGTGCTGAGCCTCGACATAATGAACGTTGGCAATCTCTTCAACTCTAAGTGGGGCGTTGAGAAGAACATGGCCGGTTGCAACAACGGCAAGATCTTGAAGGTTAACAAGATTGTTGATGGCGTGCCTTACTTCTCAATGTATAAGAACAAGAGCACTGGCGAGGCTCCCACCTCTACATGGAGCTTCAACCACAACTACAATCAGTGCTGGAAGATGCAGATTGGCGTTAAGTATGTCTTCAACTAATAATCTTTGCGCTTAGGCGCAAAGACAATAAAAAAACGGCTTGCAGTTCCCGACACAGGGCTGCAAGCCGTTTTCTTCTTTCTTGTTATAAAGGTTTCTTTTTTTCTTATTATAAAAGTTTTTTCTTTTCTCGCCTTTACAATAAGAGCTTTGTTTTCAGAGATCTGAAGATTATTTTTTGCTGAGACTCTTTATTTCTTCTTCAGACAATCCCGTTAAAGATGCAATAATCTTAACGTCCATTCCTTTTTCCATCATTGTCTTTGCTACCTCCGCTCTTCCTTCTGCTCTTCCTTCCGCTCTTCCTTCCGCTCTTCCTTCCGCTCTTCCTTCCGCTCTTCCTTCCGCTTTAGCTGTGTCCAAAGAATTCTTGATATCGCGATATGCTTTAAGACTGTCTTCATATTCGCGCAATTCTGTTGGTGAGAAGCGAGCGATGGCTGCCGCATCAAACAGTTTTGTGAAAATCTTTTCACGAAGAGCTGCTGGACGGTTGTCAAGACGTGATAGGTTCTTTAGGACATACATCCATTTGTCTGATAATGATGTAAGCTCATTGTCGGCTTTATCGAAACGTCCCACCTCAACGTATTTAAACATCAACTTGGCGTTGAAAACCTTCTTCGTCTTTGTATCCATCAAAGCAATTGTGTGAATTGTGTCGGAACTGTCAAATGCTTCATCGCTCATTTTGAAATTGAGCAATGCCACGACATACACTTTCTTAAGACAAAAATTCCAATCGGAGCTTTTTGGAGCTTGTTCTCTAATAGGAAATGTAGAGTAGAAAAGAGAGCGGTCTTTGAAGAATGTCTGGTAAGCATTCTGCATCTCAACAATAAATTTTTCGCCTCGTTCGTTCTCGCAATACACATCAAATATGGCTTTGCGCTCCGTATATACATCTCCCACGTTTTCGCTGTTGAGATACCTAACATCCTTTATCACCTCCTCCCCGTTGAAGAGAGAGTTGAGAAAGTTGATAAGCAAATCCTTGTTGGGATCTGTACCAAAAATTCGCTTAAAGCCAAAATCTGTTAGCAGACTGATATATCTTTCTTCTGACTGTCTCATGATTGAAAAATTAAAAAATGGTCACACAATTGTTGTTGTTGCAAATTTAGATATTTTTCTTGAATTACACGCAAGTAGTGTGAAAAAATGGAAAAGATTGTTTGCGAGATAAGCCTATGGTCTCTATTTTTTCATTACCTTTGCATAATCTTTGCAAAAAGAAAACGGCATGGTGGAACCTGGGCATGACGTGTTTGCGCCTCGCTCTTAAGAACAAAGCCACGATGACGACATGTAAAGACATGTAAAAAAGAAGAGGCTTACTTTTTAGAAAAAAGCTTTTTAAAAAGCAAATAGAAAGAAGAAAAAAGAAAGAATGAAAAGGAAAGCCTGAAATTGAAAGAAGATAAAAAAGAAGAAGAAACAAGAAAAAATAGAAGAAACAAAAAGAAGAAGAAACAAGA
>OJML01000509.1_pt1 | contig 23222 bp, 42 predicted proteins | sample 1597221 | NCBI WGS metagenome assembly OJML01 (sample SAMEA2452123, study PRJEB22498) | human gut metagenome | biome: human feces; feature: human gut; material: feces | place: Australia | collected 2012 | reverse complement strand
GTTCTTGTCCGTATTACTCATAGCCACATCAAAGGACTTTTTAATAAGCTCAAGGGGCTTAATAGCTTCACCGCCCATTTTAACAATCATTTCGTTCCTTTTTTCAATCTCCTTAAAGAAGTTCTTGGGGACAATAATTTCATTGGTTTCCAAATCAAGGCTAATTCTCATTGTGATTATCTCTCTTTCCTGTTTTGTGTGGGGTTTCCCCTGATGATTAGTATAGGCAAGGAATTATATAAGTCAATATCCACATTAAACAAATTATTAGAGAGTTATTTTCTGTGTAAAATCAATAAAATGAAGGGCAAAATTCAATAAAAAGTGCTATCATTTAAGGTTAAAAGTTTTATGACAGATAACTTGCTTTTATACTGAGTAATTTTATTTTATACAAAGCAATATCCAAAAGAAAGAGGAAATAACATTATATAACTAATACAAAAGTCCTTTTTTGATTTTATTAAAAATAAATAATATAATATATATATAAGATAAAGGAAAAAGAAAAACAAAAAGGAGAAATAAGAATGTTAGTTAATGACTTATATAAGATGAGTGTTGAGGAAATTATTGATAAAACGTCCAAGAGAGAAGAAGTTGAAGAGTTGTTAAATGATTGCGTTTTTGAACGCCTTGATAGTAACTATGTTGAGGAACGCTTTGATGAAAGAGATTATCAAGATGTGGTTTTGTGCGTTTTTGAGGATACTATTATGAGTGATGTAGCAGATAGGAATCCTAAGACTGACATTTATGATAAGTATTATGCGGTTGCCCTTGCCTATGAGCGCTTAAAGACTTGCTGACCGCCCTTATTGGACTTTTGGAAAAATTTTTGGTATTATAAATACATAAAGAATAGCGGAACTGCCTTAAATGGCAAACGGGTTTTCTACTTCTCTACCTGTAGTTCTGCCGTGACTTCTTTACCTATTGGTTATGATTTAATTCTTGGAAGGTTATTAAATCATAATTGATACTACTATATTTGGGATTTGAAGTTAGTAAATAAGCTATGGGGATTAGTTGGGTATACTAATCCCCTTTCTCCTATCCAAATTAGATAAAAGTATTGAAATTAATTATTTGAAAATTTGTTTAAATTTTTGGGTGAGTTAAATAAAATAACTAACTCTAATTTTTATATATAATAGCAGGCTAGGAAGTCTTTAAAAAAGTTTTTAGTCATTTATGTTATTTTACTCCTTTCTTTCATAGATATAAGGGCTGTTAGCCCTTATATTTTTTGAGCGGGAGTATAACAGCACAACAAACACAAGGAGTAAATTGATGAAATACACAAAAGATAAAAAAACAGACGTATGTATTGGGATGAGTTTCCAATAGAAAGAGAGATTGTAGGAGTATGCGATTAAGCACAATATGAGTATGTCAGAAGTAGTTAGATATGCTCTTTTACTTTTATACCAAGAGGAGATTGAAATTTATGAATGATACAAATATTACTATAAGATTAGATAGTGATTTGAAAGCGTGGATTAAAGAATACGCTTACTTAAACCGCACAACTATAAGTGATGTGGTTAGGGCTTTGATTGAAGAATTGAGAAATAAGGAGAAATAACTATGAGATATGTAAAAAAGGTTTATGAATGTCCGCAAAGTTATAGCGATTAGGAAGGATGGCATAATGTAAAAAGCTTTAGGCAGGCAGAAGAGGAAATGCTTGATTATATTAAGAATGTTATGAAAATGGATTTCCCTTATCCTGATAATTACTATTATCAAATGGTTAAAATCATTTCAGAGAGAAAAAGAAAACCACTTACTTATATTGAGAAATTGGAAGAGCGGAATAAATTAAATAATAAAATTATCCAAGAGCAGAAAGAAATTATAGAAGATTTGAAAAAACAAATCTTTGATTTAACTGGTTGCGTTGTTCTTGAAGATTTAGAATAAAAATATAGGAGGAAAAATAACTATGGCAGAAATTATTACTTATGCTAATTAGAGAAGAATTAATATTAATAGAGAAATTCCAAAAGGAACAAAAGAGAGCAAGCGCCCTTATGTCATTGCTTACAATGATAATATCAATGACGCTATGAAGAATATTAGCAAAGTATCAACTTTGAAAGCATATTTGTATTTAATTCAAAACACAAACAACTATTACTTTGCTTTAAGCACACAGGACATTTCTGATACTACTGGAATATCGCTCAAATCCGCAAAAGACGCTATAAATGACCTGATAGAAAAGGGATACTTAGTATTAAGAGATAAGCATACCTATGATTTCTATGAGCGCCCATTTGATGACAGTGTTTCAGAAGAGGAAGAAAAGAAGAGTTTTAAAGTAAAAGGAACAAAAAATGAATTTATTGACCTGACTTACCAAGAGTTAGTGAATAGAGTGGGTTCTGCGGAAAAAGCTAAAATACTTTGGGATAGACATTAAAGGAGGAAATAATAATGACTAAAGAAAAGAAAACACCTGATTATCCATTTGAATATGTTGAGAATGTGGTAGGTAAATTAGTAAAAGCAAGCCATAGAGCGCTAATGAATGAGGAAATAAGACTAAATAAAAAACACGGTGAATTATATGACCTCTTTGGAGAATGGAAAAAGAGAAATCCAAATAATCCAGTAGCAAAGAGAAATTATCCTGATAATGAGTATTTACAAGTAATAAGTGCGTTCAGGGCTTACTTTGATAGTAGAATGGAATTTGATGATGACGGAGTTTGAAAGCGCGGATTGACAAATTTACACTTTCAAAAGAAACAATTTTTAACTTTATAAGTGTAAACTAAGTAAACGGTAGTATAAATTATTTACTTTTCGTAGTGAAAAACTTATACGAGAAATATTATAAAAACTACCTACAGTAGTTTTCTAGGGGGCTTTTTCCGCCTGGGAGAGCGGAAGCCCCTAGAAAACAAGAATGGAAAAGAAAAATATAAGGAACTTCCCCGCTGGGTGTTTCCGCACAAGCACTAAATAGGAGTTCCGCCCGCAAATAATTTTTACACTTTTAAATAAGAAAGGAGTAACCCCAATGAAAGACAATATATATTACAAAACAATGATATAGCAATATGAGGAAATCAAACACCAAAAACCGCACTTAGATAAATCAGGTATTTATTGTATTAAGATAGATGGTGTTATCATTTATATTGGTAAAGCAAGTAATTTGTTAAAAAGAATCTTAGCGCATTAGGTTAACACAAAACTAAACTTACCAGAACATAAATATGATGTATTTAGGGGTATAATCCAACAGGGTTATACCCTTTGTTTTGAGGTATTAGAGTATGTCCCCAATAAAAAGAACTTGCTAATTGTTGAGGGTAAATGGATTAGAAAGTATGTGCCTATAATGAATTACCAAATACCAAAAGAGGACGGAATACATTATACAGTGAATCCAATAGCAAAGAAAGCAAGTGCGGAAATGGTGATAGAGCACGTAAAACAGTATAACAAGGGCGGGCAAAACACAAAAACCGCACTTAATTAAAAATTATATACAATAGAAAGAACTACATAATTCTTTTGCTATTGGACTTTCTCTATTTCTTTTGCTATTGGATATTGAATTGTAGTAAGCCAGAATTAATTAAAAATTGTTTTTGCTTACACTTTATCAAAGTTATAAAAAATCGTGGCAAATTTAATTGCCCGTCCGCATGACTTTGATAAAAAAATATTTTATAATTAAAGGAGTATTAAAAATGGATACAATTAACAACACAATTAATGAGTGTGTGGCAGAATTAGAACTGCTGACCGCACTTTTCAAAAAATATAATATATATAAGTGAGGTAATATTATGATTGGAATGTTTATTACAGGGGCAATTACTTTTGCTATTGGATGCTTGTTTGGTGGAGCGCTTGTTAAGATGGGGTATGACTACAATGAGAAATAAACAGAGCTACTTTTGCTCTTGGAGGTGTTGATTATGGCACTGAATACACAACAGGAAATGTTTTGCCGTGAATTTATTGCTTGTAAATATAATGCGGGCAAGGCTTATGAAAAAGTATATGCTACTAAGAAGAACGATTCAGCAAGAGCAGGCGGAGCACGCCTAATGAAAATGCCAGAAGTTAAAGAAAGAATAAGTCAGTTGGAAAAAGAAATATTTGAAGCAAACCACATTACACCTGAACATATTGCTAATGAGTTATCAGAAATGGCTTTTAGTGAGGACACACCGCAGAATATTAGACTGAAAGCCTTAGACCTCTTACAGAAACAGACGGGCTTACAAACACAAAAGGTTCAGGCGGAGCTTAACAACAATATACATATAAACATAACAGGGGGCTAAATTATGGCTGAATTTAAAAGATTGATTACAGTTAAAAGCATTGTTACCTTATTGCTTACTATTGTATTCTGCGTTTTATTGATTTGGGGTAAGCAGATACCATAGGAATTTACCACTATTTACACAACTATTACTGCTTTCTATTTTGGCACTCAGGCTGAGAGACTAAACCAAAAGATAGATAAGAAAGAGTAAACACAATGTCAATAACCTTAAATATAGACAAGTCCGCATTTTCTACAACATTATTTCCTTTGCTCTTGGACTACTCTCATAGGTGGGAAGTCTATAAAGGTTCAGCAGGTTCAGGCAAGTCCTATTTTATCACTTAGAAATTGATAATTAGGGCTTGTTCTGAGAAAATCAAAATCTTAGTTTGCCGTAAATATGGCTCAACAATAAGAAATACCTGTTTCTCCCTATTCAAAGAGATTCTAACAAAGTGGTAGATTCTACCCTATGTAAAAATCAGAGAAACAGACTTCAATATTAAGTTTCCAAATGGTTCTGAGATTATCTTTATGGGGTTAGATGAAGAGACTAAATTGCTATCTCTCAATGATATAGGCACTATTTTTATTGAAGAGGTATTTGAAGTAAGTAAGGATATTGTGGAGCAGTTGAACTTGCGTATGCGCTCCACCGTGCCAAATCAGCAAATACTAATGGCTTTTAACCCTATCAGCAAAGCGCATTGGCTCTATGACTTTTGTGTTGTAAATCCGCCCAAAAGTTTTTATTTCAGTGAAACCACATACAAGGATAATCCTTTTCTTTCTTAGGAATATGTAAATTCATTAGAAGAGCTTATAACAAGAAACCCAAGTAAAGCCAGAGTTTATTGTTTTGGTGAATGGGGCGTGCCGGATGAGGGGTTAGTATTTCATAATTGGCAGGAAACTATTTTAGATATGGAAAATCTTCTCTCTCTTGGATTTGAAAGAAGAGCAGGTGCGGACTTGGGCTTTATTGACCCAACAACAATAATAGATACATTATATGACAAGCCCAATAAGACAATCTATGTTCTCAATGAGTATTACAAGAGGGGTTAGCAGTTAGATACTGTAAGTCAGGCAATCCGCACAATGGAGTTAGCAAAGACTAAGATTTATATGGATTCAGCAGAACCAAGAAGCATTGACTATTTCAAAAAGCAAGGCTTTTATGTTACTCCTTGTATCAAAGGTAAGGATTCGGTTAAAGCAGGTTTATCCTTTTTACAAAACCATACCATTATAGTTAGTTCCAAATGCCAAAACCTGATAACTGAACTATCAAATTTCTCATATCAAAAGGACAAACAAGGAGAATACCAAGAGGACAAATACACGCACGAGTTTTCGCACGGTATTGATGGGTTAAGATATGCTTACTCAGATATATATACTAAATCAGGGCTTAAAACCTTGGATAAAGCGGTTTTAGGTCTATAAACAAAAAAGGAGGTAATAGTTTGTTTATCATAGATAAAAAAGCACCATTGACAACTGAATACATAAGCAAGTGTATTTAGCAATTTGAGATTCAGGATAAACCTATATTAAACAAGTATTACAAATATTACAAAGGAAATCAGGATATCATTTATAAGTCTTCTACTGATGTTGGAAAGCCCTGTAACCGCATTGTAACTAACTATTGCTATAACATAGTTCAGAATTACTTAGGCTATCTAACGGGTATTGATATTGCTTATCAGTCAGAAAAAGACTTTGTAGAAGTCCAAAAGGTATTAGACTATAATGACGTGCGGACAGAGGATAATGATTATCTTAGACAAGCATTGATTTATGGTTGTTCTTATGAGATTAACTATATTGATGAATTAGGGCAACAAAGATTCAAGGTATTAGACCCAAGAGAAGTAATTCCTATCTATGCTAATGACTTGGATAGTGAGTTGCTTTATGTGATTAGATATTATGTTGCTGATAATATCAATGAAGCACAAGAAAAGTATTATATTGAAGTTTATAGCAAAGACAGCACTCTAATTTATGAAAGTTCAGTTGGCTTTGCTGTTCTTTCACTCTTGGAAGAAAGACCTAACTATTTCAAACAAGTTCCTATTACTGTGTTCCTCTTGAACCAAGAGAGAGAAAGCATTTTTGATAAGGTTATGAGCCTACAGGACGCATACAATAAACTCTTATCAAGTGAGGTAGATGATTTTGAATCTTTCTGCGATGCTTACTTAATCTTAAAGGGCGTTCAAGCTGATGCGGATGATTTACAAGCAATGAAGCAAAACAGAGTGCTTATTATGGACGCAGATGCAGAAGCCAGCTATTTAACTAAGAGCGTATCAGACACACAAATTGAAAATATGCTCAAAAACATTAATGATACTATACATAAGATTGCTAACTCACCTGACTTTAATGATGATAAGTTTATGTCAGCAAGCGGAATTAGTATGAGATATAAATTGACTGGCTTTGAAAATGTATCTTCTAACATAGTTGCCAATATGACTAAGGCATTACAGAAACGCATTGAGTTAATCTGTGAGGTTATCAATATCAAGGGTGGAGACAGTATGTGGAGAGATATTGACATTGTGTTTACAAGAAACTTACCTGTTAATACTTTGGAAATTGCTCAAATGGTAAATCAATTAAGAGGTTTAGTTAGTGATGCTACCTTGTTAGCACAGCTTCCTTTTGTTGGTGATGTTCAAAAGGAATTAGAGCAGTTGGAAGAGCAGAAACAAGCTAATATTGATATGTATTCTTTCCAAAATAACCAAGAGGAAACAGTAAATGAACAGCAGTAAGTATTGGCTGAAAAGAGAAGCCAGACAAAAAGAACTGCTTTATGATAAGACCCTTTTAGAGTATCAGCAAGAGCTAAGTAAGCAATATGTTTACTCTATGGAACAGGTCAAAAAGGATATTGTAGCCCTGTATGATGAGATTATAGCAAGTAGTTATAACGGCACTCTTTTAGCAAGCGATTTATACAAATACAATAGATATTTCTCTTTGGTTAAGTCTTTGAATAAGCAGTTGAAAGCATTAGGCCAAAAGGAAATAAAGATAACAGATAAAAAGTTGTTGGATATGTATTAGAAAACAAGCGTGGCTGTAGGTCAATCATTGGGGTTCTCAGGTGAGTTTAACCAAAAGCAAGCAAAAGAAGTTATCAATGCGGTTTGGTGTGCAGATGGTAAGAATTGGAGCACAAGAATATGGTAGAACAAAGCAAAATTACAGGTTGGCTTGGAAAAAGGTTTGATTGATTGTATCAGCAGAGGGGCAAGCAAAGATTAGTTGGTTATGTAGCTAATGAATGACTTTAATGTTGGATATAGACAGGCTGACCGCTTGGCAAGAACTGAGCTAAGTTATGTTCAGAATCAGGCCACATTAGATAAATACAAGCAAGCTGGAATCAAAAAGTATCAGGTTTTATCTGCCAATGATGATAGAACTTGTGATAGATGTAAATAGATGAATGGTAAGATTTTCTTGATTGAGGAAGCGGTTGTAGGCGAGACTATTCCACCATTTCACGCTAATGACCGCTGTGCTATTTTGGCAATTATAGAATAAGGAGGTTGAAAGCCTTGTTTAAAATCAATGAGAAAACAAATAAGATATACTTAACCAAGGGCGATAATGCTTCACTTAAAGTTAAGGTATATGACAATACAGGCAAAGAGAGATAGTTATTTGATGATGATACAATTACCCTTACTGTTAAAAAGAGCGCTGATAGTCAGATTGCTTTTGCCAAAACCGCAAGCAAAGGTGTGATTGACTTCTTACCTGATGATACTAAATCTCTTGCTATTGGAACATATTGCTATGATATTCAACTTACCACTTTTGGAGGTAAGATTTATACCGTTGTTCCCTTTGCCACTTTTGAAATTGGATAGGAGGTAACACAATGATTGAAATAAAAGGTGTTCTCTCTGTTGAAGAATCTTTGAATGGTAATTTAAACTTAGGTGTTGATTACTACAAAGGTGATAAAGGCGGTAAAGGTGATAAGGGAGATAAAGGAGATAAGGGTGATACCCCTGTTAAGGGTGTTGATTACTACACTCCAAAAGATAAAGAAGAATTGAAAGCAGAAATTTCAAGTGAGGTTGTGGGCTTGGATAGTCTCACTAACTCAGATATATTAGCCATTTGGCAAACATATTAAGGAGGACATTTAAATATGGCAAGTTATGATAACAAAGTATTAAAGGGCGACCAATTAGTAGTTTATACCCAAAAGGTAAAAGAGGGTTTAGCAAGTAAGCAAAATAAAATTAGCGCGGATAATAAGTTAGATTATTCTCTCATTGCTAATACTCCAACTATTCCTACTAACAACAATCAACTTACAAATGGTGCTGGATATCAAACCGCCAATGACGTAGATACCGCCATTTCAGGCAAAGGATATCAAACAAGCGCTCAGGTAGAAACCGCAATTACTGATAAGGGCTATACTACAATGACCGCAGTTGAGGGAAAGGGCTATTAGACCTCTAAGCAGGTTCAGGACGCTATTGCTTCTGCTATTGGTGGTGTTGGTGGATTTAAGTTTGAGATTGTTGAGAATCTTCCTGCTACTGGTTCTTCCAATGTGATTTATCTTAAATTGAAAGAGCAAGGCACTGAGGGTAATATTTACACTGAGTATGCTTATATTAATAGCAAGTGGGAAGTAATTGGAGATACTTCTGTTAGCCTTGACTTCTTAACCAATGCGGAAATTAATCAAATTTGGACTGACGCAGTTTAAGAGGTGCGCTTATGGCAACTACTGATAATAAAATTATTAATGGTAGCGGTTTAAGTAAGTTGTCTTCCCAAATTAAATCTTATGTGAATGATAAAACTGAAATATCAGTAGGGGCTGTTGCTCCTACTGATAATAAGATTAAATTATGGGTAGATACTTCTGCTGTAGGTGGGGTTGCTTGGAATGATATAACTGGTAAGCCTGATTTGAGTGGTTATGCTACTATGACAGAAGTTGAAAACAAAGGCTATCAAACCGCAGACCAAGTAAATACATTAATCAATCAAGCATTGGGGGTTATTGAGAATGGCACTTACTGATAAACTCTCTGCTATTGGTTCAGCTATTAGAGAAAAGACAGGTGGAACAGAGTTATTAACCCTTGATGCTATGCCCGTTGCTATTTAGGGTATTCAAGCAGGTGGCGGGGAGTTAAAGTATATACAAATGGCAACAAGCTTTTCAATGCCAAAAAATAAGAATGGCACTAAGACAATAACTAATACAAACCTTCCAACAAATTATACTTTTGTTATGGTAATGAATGGTGCTATTACAAGATACAATGTTTCAACAGGGATAGTGGAAAGGATACAGACCGGTGGAGAGATTACTGATATAAGTTATTACATTGGCTATGATAAAACCACACAGACAATTTCTATAGGGTGGAGTAATGCTTCTTCTATCTCTATAAGTTCAAGAGATTATTATATCTATGCCTTTTGGGTAGAGTAAGGAGGATGTTATATGTATTATTTTAAACAAATAAATGAGGATAACACCATAACTTATTTTGCTTTCTCCTTTGAGCCAAAAGTAAGCAATAATATGTATCCTATGACAAAAGAAGAATACATACTTGCTATTAAGGAGGATGAAGCAAATGCCAGTGCTGAAATATAAAGATGGTAATGAATGGAAAGTGGCAAGTAAGAATGTTGCCTATGAAATAAGTGATATTCCCGCTCCTACTCAAGAGGAATTGACTTTTAGTAAATTTCTAGAAAATGATTGGGGTATAAAAAATTGGTTTTTAAATAAATATCAAGATAAAATTCAAACTCAACATATCCGTGGTATATAGTCTGCGCTTGATTATTTTCCATTATCAACTATTCCATTTAAAATTAATATGACTCCGCCTTTTGATGATAATAGAACTGATATTTATTTATAGTATTTATGTCAAGGCTCAAAAATTAAAACATTAGATAATGTGTTTGTTCTGCCTGACGACCCATCATCTTACACTTTTGCTATGGGGCATTGTTTTCGTGAAGCAAGTTATTTAAGAACTGTGCCGTCAAATTTATTGATTTTATCTAAATATTTACCCACTAATAACTCATCAAATAGTAATTGTTTATTCTATTATGGATTTTATAATTGTTTTGTTCTTGATGAATTGGTGGGAATTGGAGTTCCTAATAATGGGCACGATAAATATATGAAAAGTAATAAATTTTATAATACTTTTTCTCAATGTAGACATTTAAAGCGTATGACTTTTGAACCAAATCAAACTGCGGAATGGGCTTCTCAAACAATAGATTTAACTAATTATGTTGGTTATGGTTATCTTACATCTTATGGTCTTTCATCAACAAAACAAATTAAAGATGATACCACATATCAAGCATTAAAAGATGACCCTGATAGTTGGACTTCGGATATAAATTATGCTCGTTATAATCGCACTTCGGCCGTAGAAACTATTAACTCATTACCTGACACAAGTGCCTATTTAGCTACTGCTGGAGGAACTAATACAATTAAGTTTAAAGGTGAAGCAGGGGCTAAGACTGACGGTGGGGCTATTAACACTATGACTGAGGAAGAAATAGCAGTAGCAACCGCAAAAGGATGGACTGTATCATTTGTATAAGGAGAATGTTATATGAAAGCAAAAAGTTTTGATTTAATCAGATATGATAGTGATGAAGGGAAAGTTTTTGATTGGAGAGAACCCAGAAGCCACACCAATGAAAAAGGGGAAGAAGAGCAAGAACACCTCTATGTCAGAACCTTATTCATTGGCGCTAATGATAGTATTGACAACTACATTGAAGTCCCAATAGCAGACTAATCCTATTGGACTTAGTAAAAAAAATTTTGTAAAATGTTAATAGATTTGGGGCAGAGTTAATAAAACGCTCTACCCCTTTTCTTATATTTAATTGAGGGTTAGAACTCTCAGCATTTTAATGGAGGTTAAAATTATGTGTGAAAAAGAAGTCTGGAAAGATATACCGCACTATGAGGGGCGTTATCTTGTTTCTAATTAGGGTAGAGTATTTAGTTTGTTGACAAAGAGATATATGAAATTAAAAATTAGCACTTATGGCTATTTTGAAGTTCAATTACAAGGTGAATTTAAAAAAAGAAAATGGGAGAAAGTTCATAGATTAGTTGCTATGGCATTTATACCAAACCCTGACAATTTACCATAGGTAAACCATAAGAATGAAGTTAGAGCGGATAATCGTGTTGAAAATCTTGAATGGTGTGATAGTCGCTATAATTCAAACTATGGAAACCGCAATACCAATATTTCAAAGTCTCTAACAAATAACCCTAAAATAAGTTATCCAATAGAGCAAATAAAAGATGGAAAAGTTATAGCTACCTATCCTTCTTTGAATGAAGCAAGTAGGATTACTAATATAAGTGTGGGAAATATATGTAGTGTCTGTAAAGGCAATAGAAAATCTGCTGGTGGATTCGAGTGGAAATATAAAATGGAGGAATAATTATGGAAGATAATAAAAATATAACTACACAGGAAAGTGAAGTAAAAGAAGAAAGCAAAACTTATTCTGCCGAGGAAGTCCAAAAAATGATTGAAGAGGGCAGAAAGCAAGCTTTGGAGGAAGCAAATAAAAAAGCTGATGAACGCTTTCAAAATAAACTAAAAGAGAGCGAAAAATTAGCACGAATGAACGAAAATGAAAAACTTATTTATGAGTTGGAAAAAAGAGAAAAAGCCATTGCTGAAAAAGAAAGAGAATTAACAATGGCTCAAAATCGTAATGAAGCAGGAAAGATTCTTGCTGAAAAGGGATTGTCATTAAGTTTAGTTGATTTTGTCGTTGCTGAGGATGCTGAAACTATGAATAAGAACATCTCTCTACTGGATAAGGCATTTAAACAAAGTGTTAAATTAGAAGTTGAAAAGCGTTTGAGTAGCAACACACCAAAGAAGAACTTACCCCTTGATTAGACCATTACAAAGGAACAGGCTAAGAAGATGGGTATTATGGAAAGACAAAAGTTGCTTAATGATAATCCTGAACTTTACTCTCAACTATTTAATTAAAGGAGAATTTTATTATGGCAAATGTTGTTTATGATAACAAAGTAATCGAAAGTGTGGCAAAGGATTTACTTACCACCTCTCTTAATACCCGTTCTCTTATGACTATTGATAATGAGTTAGCAGAAAGCGCGGGTATGCTTAAAACTGTTAATACTTACACCTATACAGGTGAAGCTGAGGAACTTGCTAATGGCGTTGGTAATACCGCTTCTAAGCGTGGTTCTATCTCTTATACTGGTAAGGACTACCGTGTAAAGCTCTGCCAACAGGCTTATGATTATACTGATGAGGAAGCCATGAAAGACCCATTCATTGTTGATGGTATGATGAGAGGTGCGGTTCAGGTAATGACTAACAAGATGACCGCTGACTTTATTAGCGCTGTTAAGAGCACTGATGTTACTTTAGGTGTTACTTTTGCTAAGGGTGGCGCTCTTAGTTACGATACCGTTGTTGATGCTATTAGCACTCTCAACCTTGAAGACGAAAGCCAGTTATTTATTCTCATTCCTAACACTTGGAAAGCATCTCTCCGCAAGGATGAAGACTATAAGAGTGCTATGATGGGACAGGTTATTTACAACGGATAGGTTGGCACTATTTGCGGTATTCCCGTTATTGCTACTAAGGCTCTTACTGATTCTGCCTTTGTTATGACCAAAGAAGCTGTCAAACTCTTCATCAAGAAAGACGTTGAGGTTGAGCCTGACCGCAATCCTGACACCAGAAAGAATAGCGTTTATATGCGTGCTACTTACCTTGTGGCTCTCGCTGATGCTACTAAGATTTGCGCCATTAAAGAAGCACAGGCTTAATTAACTAATAGGAGGTAAGTAAATGTTAGATAAATTAAAGTTGATATTAGGTATTAAAGATGATACTAAGGACGATTTACTAACATTACTTATTGAATAGGCTATTGAAGAAGCATTAAATTACACACACCAAGATAGTATTGATAATTTGAGTTCCACCATTATTTCAATGGTAGTATATAAATATAACAGATTAGGGACAGAGGGGTTAGATTCAGAGGGATACTCAGGAGTTAGTTTTGGGTATTCCACTGACTACCCTGAAAGTATTATGCGCGCCCTAAAATCGCAAAGAAAGTTAATTACCATATGATTAATAGAGAGTGGCAAACCGCAATCATTACTTCTTATACTTCTGGATTAGATGAGTATGGTTAGCCTGTTATGGGTGAATCCAAAAGAGAAGTAGAAATGGTGGTAAAGCTTTATCAGCAAAGCAATACAAGTGATGTTAGATATACGGATGTTTCCACTATTGGACTTACTAAGGATGCTTTGATTACTGATAAAGATTAGGTTCAAGTTGGCAATGATACTTATAAGGTGCTGTATGTTATTCCTACTTCAAGATTACACCAAATCTTAATGAAGAGGGTGTAATAATGGCTATTGAAAACTTAGACAAATTAATAAGTAAGTTAGAAAAGTTGGATGATGTAAATTAGGCAATGGAGCAGGCTTGTATTTTGGTAGAGAATGAAGCAAAGATAAAATGTCCTGTTGATAATGGGCTTTTAAGAAACTCCATTACCCATTACATAGAAGATAATCCAAATGAACTTGTAGGAGTTGTAGGAACTAATGTTGAATATGCTCCTTATGTTGAGTTTGGCACAGGTATTTATTCCTCTCTTGGAAATGGTAGATAGGATAGATGGAAATACAAAGATGCTAAAGGTGAATGGCACTCTACCATAGGCCAACACCCTTAGCCTTACTTACAACCCGCCTTAGAGGAAAACCGCAGGAAAATAGAAAAGATGTTTAAAGAGCAAATTAAAAAAGGAGTGAAGTTAAAGTGATTGACTATAAACCAACTCTAAAAAGCAATTTGGAAACATTGGGCTTGCCCGTTTATTATGAGTTATTTGTTAATGGCTCAACTCCTACTCCTTGTATTACCTACATTGAAGCAGGTAATTATGCGGATTTGGAGGGAGACACTTTGCTTTATAGCCGATTATCTTACAACATTAAATTGTGGGGTAAGCGGTTAGGTGATTTAACCCCATACTTAGACAAGATTGATAAAGTGATGCGCAAATAGGGGTTCAAGAGAACTTCTTATAATGAGTTATCTTATGGAGCAGAACAATTAGAATTAATCTTAGGCTATCAAGCTATGGGTTATGAAAATTAAAATTAAAAGGAGCGATTATTTTGGCTGGTATTTTAACTAAGGGTATTAAATTATCTTACAAGAAATAGGGTTCTACTTATGAGGAAATCCTCAATTTACAAGAGTGCCCTGATTTAGGCGGAACTGCTGAGAAGGTTGATGTAACTGTTTTAGCAGACGGCAATAAAAAGTATATTAATGGTGTAAAGGATTTTGGCGATTTGGCTTTTAAGTTCCTCTATGATAATAGCGGTGCTACTTCCAATTATCGTATTGTCCGTGGATTAGAAGAAGCAGGAAGCGTTGTTGATTGGAAAGTTACTTTCCCTGATAACACTGAGTTTGCTTTCTCTGGTGAAGTAACTACTTCTATTGATGGCGCAAGCGTTAATAATGCTATTACCTTTACCGCAAATATCACACTCAATAGTGATATTACTGTAACCAATCCTACTATCTGATTGGAATGAGGGGTTATTTATATAATAGCCCCTCTTTTTTATTATAAACTTAAAGGAGATTTTGTTATGTTATATACTGTTATTAATATTGGTGGAACTGATTACAAAGCAAGACTTAATGCTAAGGCTTGTGTTGATTTAGAAAAGAAACTTGGAACTAACCCTCTAAACGTCTTTGCTAAGATTGCTGAGGATGGTTCAATTCCTGATTTGAGTGTGCTTATTAGCATCTTTCAAGCATCCCTGTCCGCATACAATCACGGTATTACCATTGATAAGGCTTATGAGTTATATGATAAGTTTGTTGATGATGGAAATACAATGATGGACTTAGTTCCTATCCTTATGGACGTATTCAAAGTGAGCGGATTCTTTAAAGTCGAGGATGAAGAGGAAAAAAACTAACAAGTGAGAGTAATTAGAAAACCCCTGATACTCTCACAGAACTATTTCAACAACTACTCCCCATAGCATTAAAGTGTGGTGTTTCATTGTTTGACTATTGGAATATGACAATAGGTGAGATTGACTTACTTATTCAAACATTCCAAGAGAAAGAAGAAATAAGGGCAAAGGAAATATTAGCAAGCAACTATAATTTGGCTTCAATGATTGCTACATTTGTAGGTTGTTCTTTAGCTGGTAAATAGATACCTGATATCAATGAACTTTATCCTACTCAATTCCAAGAGGAAAAGCCAATAGAAGAGGATAAGAGTTGGATGATTTACAAGGAACAAATGATTGACTTTGCCATAGCCCATAATAAATAGAGGGGTGTGAAAAATTGACAGTTGAAGAATTAAAAGTTGTTATTACTGCGGAAACCGCTGGATTGAAAAAGCAGATTAACCAAACGCAATAGCAACTTCAAAAATTAGAGAAAACAACAGACAAATCTTGTAAGAAAATAAATAATTCTTTTAAGAATATATTTAAAGGCGTGGGGTTTGCTCTGATTATAAGATAGTTAGGCTTATTAAGTAAGCAGGCTATCAATATGGCTTCTGATTTAGAGGAAGTTCAAAACGTAGTAGACGTGTCATTTGGCTCTATGGCTGATTAGGTTGAAGCATTTGCTAATACCGCTGTTAGAAGTTATGGTATGAGCGCTTTGACTGCTAAGAGAATGGCATCTACTTTTATGGCTATGTCTAACGGTATGGATATAGCACAAGAAGCAGGAAAGAATATGTCTCTTCAATTAACTGCGTTGGCGGGTGATATGGCATCTTTCTACAATGTTGGATAGGATATAGCCCAAACCGCCTTAAACTCAATATTTACAGGAGAGACAGAAAGTTTAAAGAAATTTGGTATTGTTCTTACTGAAACTAATTTAGAAGCATTTGCTTTATCACAAGGTATTAAAAAGAGTTATCAAGCAATGTCTCAGGCTGAAAAGGTTGCTCTAAGATACAATTATGTTCTCAATGCTACTAAGAACGCACAAGGGGACTTTGCCAGAACGTCAGGTAGTTGGGCTAACCAAATCCGCCTACTTAAAGAGCAATGGAGTTAGTTTTTAGGCATTTTAGGTAGCGGTTTAATTAAAATACTTACTCCAATGGTAAAAGCCTTGAATCAAATGTTGGCTTCTCTTATCTCTATTGGAAACGCTATCACAAAGGTTTTTGGCGGTAAGACCACAAACAATATGTCTACCACAATCAAAGATTCAGCAATTCAAGCAGGTGATTTAGATGCGGGCTTGGGGGATGCTAATGAGAGTGCTAAAAAGCTATCCAGAACAATAGCGGGTTTTGATGAACTAAATGTATTAAATCCAAAAGAGGAAGAAAAAAAGCCTGATTCCGGTAATACAGGCTCAGACATTGGAGCAGGAAACATTGCTGACTTTAAGGTTGATGAGGCACAAACAGAGGGCGTTAAAACCCGCTTAGAATAGTTTGTAAAAGATTGTCAGGAAATACTTAATAAGTGGCAAAGCACAATCCCCAAGTTAGAGATTAACTTTGATACTGAGAAAGCTAAAAATAATTTACAAAATATAGGAAAGAATCTACTTGATACCATTGCTGGATGGGGTTCATTCATTATCACTATTGGAATTGATATTGCTAATGATTTAGATATTGGTAGATTGGGTAATGATGTTTTAGGTTTAGTTGAAGCCTTTACAGAGTTAGCAAGTAGTATTACTGGTGCGGTTGTTCCTGCTTTAGAGAATTTCTATAATATTGGTTTAAGTCCTTTGGTTGTATCCATTGGAAATGTTGCTGACAGTATGCTTACTTGGGCTACTGGAATACTCAAAAGCTGGTCGGATTGGTTTACTACCAACAAAGATAACATTGCTTAGTTTGGAACTACATTAGGTGAAATTGTTGAACCTATCAGCACTATTGTTGGTAAGATTTTAGAAGTAGCTTGGACTGTCCTGTCAACTGCTTTAACCATTATCAATGATGCTTTATAGGGTATAGCTACAAGCCTTATTACTATGAAGCCTGAAACATTAAAGAGCATTATAACTGATTTGTTGTTAATAGCAGGTGGAACACTCACAGCAAAAGCATTTCTTAATATCCAAGATGGTTTAATGGGATTTGTCACTGGCACAGATTAGGCGGGTAATGCTTGGAAAGGTTTTAAACAAATTATCAAAGAGGGTAATTCAGAGGGTGATTTAGGCTACTTTATTACTGAACCCTTTAAACTGGCTTTTGAAAAGTTAGATATGATATTCTTTACCCCATTCAAAACCGCACTCAATACGCACTTATTCACTCCGTTTAAATCCATCTTAGATGCTATGAGAGTTGAATGGACTGCTTCAATGACTGCTATTGGTAGTTCTGGCGGTGGACTTTAGATATTAGAATCAACCGTTAAATCTGTAGGCGCTGGATTTAGTCAATTATGGACTATTATTAGCGCTCACCCGTTTGCTTTGCTTGCGGTTGCTGTTGCTACAGTTGTTGCTTTGTTAGTTCATCTTTGGAATACCAATGAAGAGTTTAGAAATTCTATTTAGGACTTGTGGAATAACAATCTTAAACCCACTATTGATAAGATTATTAACGTATTAAAAGACCTATGGAATGAGCATTTAAAACCATTGGTAGATAGAATTAAAGAACTATGGGAAAACACTCTCAAACCGTCTCTTTCTGATTTGTGGGATACAGTAAAAGACGTTTGGGATAAGTTATCAGTTGTTCTTGGAGAAATAATTAAGGTTGTTGGTGTAGTTATTTCTACCGTCCTTGGTGTATTAGTTGGCGGTGTTGAAATGATTGCTTCTATCATAGGCGGAATTGCTGATGTTTTGACAGGCATAATTGACTTCTTAACAGGTGTTTTTACTGGTGACTGGGAAAAGGCTTGGACGGGAATTAAAGAGATTGTCTTAGGTATTCTTGATGCTATTAGCGGTGTTTTTGAGGGCTTTATTGATGGATTAATTGAGGGCATTAATAATCTTGGAAATGCTATCAATGATTTGTTTGGTAAGGACAAAAAGAAAAAGAACACTTACACCTTTAATACCAATAGTAAGATTAACTTAAAGAATCAAGCAAAAAATATTAACATTCCACAAATGAGAGCCTTTGCTAATGGCGGTGTTCTTAATAGCCCAACAGTAGGTTTAATGGGCGAATACACAGGTGCTTCTAATAACCCTGAAATAGTAACCCCACAGTCTCTTATGAGGGAGACAATGGAAGACGCTAATGCCAGTATCATTAATGCTATCTTTGCTATTGGAAACCAAATCTCCAAGAGTGTAGATGACAAAAATATGGATGTTTATATGGATACAGCAAAGGTTACAAGACGCATTACTAAGGAGCAGACCGCACAAAAGAAACAAATGGGAACGTCCCTTGTTATGGTTTAAGGAGGTAAGAAATGGTTTTTAAAATTAATGGCACTGATATTACCCCTTATATTGCCAATGGAGGATTACAATACACAAGAAACGATTTAGACGGGCCAAATGCGGGCCGTGCTTTAGATGGAACAATGTATAGAGACAGAGTAGCAACAAAGGATAAATGGACGGTTAATTGCCGTCCTTTAACCTCATAGGAAACCGCAACTTTGCTTTCTTTGATTGAGCCTGAATATGTAAGTCTTACTGTTACTAATCCAAAGACCAACACCACAAGAACTTATTAGGCTTACAGTAATAATGTTCCTGCTGAATTTCTGATGATAAAGAACGGTGTTGAATATTGGACGGGTATTAGTTTTCCTTTGATTGAGAGGTAATTGAATGAACAAAGTTATATATAAATACGATAGAAATACCACATTAACCTTTACTGATTAGGCTGATAGTGGAGAGGGGAAAATCATAGAGGGTTCATTCTATAATGAAACAAGTTTGTTAGAAGATGAATTAAGTATAGACACAATGACTGTTAAAGTGAGATATGAGAGGGCAACACCCTCTCTTATCTCCTTTACTTATGGTTCAGAGGTTGAATACTATAAAGATGATAAATTATATGCCCGCTACTATCTTAAAGACGTAGAGAGAAACAGCAAATATGAATACACTTTCTCACTTCAATCTGCTATTGGCCTATTGGATGATACAAACCACTATGGCGGTATTTACTCAGGCCAGTCAGCAAGTGATATTATTAAAGACATTATTGGTGGTAAGATAACTTATACTGAGCACAGTATCTTTTCTAAGATTAAGGTTTATGGTTGGTTGCCAGTAGCTACAAGAAGAGATAATTTAAAACAACTTCTTTTTGCTGTTGGAGGTTGTGTTAAAAAGAAAGATGGTATTATCAACTTTACTACTCTTACGGTTGATACTCCTACTGGAATCCCTGCCAATAGAGTTTATGATTCAGGTAAGATAACCTATAATGCGCCCGCAAGTAGAATTGAAGTTATAGAGCATCAATTTAGCAAGGTTGATAATGCTTAGGCTGAGGATATTTATGTTGGTGAAATTGTAGGAAGTAGCTTTACAAGTCCAAAAGGATATGTAATTGATAATGGAGCAATTATTACTTGGGATGAGCCACACCATAGTATTACTTTTTTAGGTTGCACCTTGCTTAACAATGAAGTTGGTGTGAATTATGCGGTTGTCTCTTCTTCCGCAAGTGCTACCATTAAAGGAAAGCCTTACATACATTCAAAACTGATTGTGAGCAGAGATAAAGAAAACTACCAAGGCAAAGAAAAGGTTGCCAAGGTAGAAGAAGCAACTTTAGTTACTTTAGCAAATTCTAATTCTGTTGCTGAAAAGGTTATGGCTTACTATGATACACCGAGCACTTTATCAGGCTCAATAGTTCTAAATGATGAAAAGCCCTTAGACAATCTAACTATGCCAAATCAATTTGAAGAGGAAAGCACAGGTATTATTAAGAGCATTGAGGGAACTTTTGGACAGCAGATAACCAAAGGTGAAGTCGAAGTAAGATTGGGCTATAATCCACCGCCTATTTATGGTAGTAGAGAGTTAGTAAGTATTGCTATTAAAACTCCGCCCAATAAAACAACTTATGAAGCAGGGGATTACTTTGATAAAACAGGAATGGTTATTGAAGCTACATATGATGATGGAAACAAAGCCATTGTTAAAAACTACTCAGTAAGCCCAAGTGTTCTTACTAAGGATACAACCAAAGTAATTATTACTTATAGAGAAATGGGAGTTGTTAAGAACACAGAATTAGACGTTGTAGTTAAGAACTTATTAAAGACAATAGCAATTACAACTCCACCTGATGAAACTGCTTATGAGATTGGGGAAACTATTAGCCTTGCTGGTATGGTATTAAAAGCTTATTACTCAGACGGTTCAAGCAAGGTTGTAGAGAATTACACCTACAGCCCGCAAACAGTAAGTAGTAATGATGATACTGAAATTACAATTTCATATACTGAGGATGGAATTACAAAAACAACTATCCAAGAGATAACAATAGGAAATACACCAAATCTTACTGGTATTTCTATAATAACTAACCCTGATAAAATGACTTATAGAGCAGGTGAGTTTTTTGATAAGACAGGTATGGTTGTTGTTGCCAGTTTTGATGATGGAAATAGTAAAGCAATTAGAGGTTATACTTACACACCTACTTCCGCTCTTGGAAAAAATGATACAACAATTACAGTATCTTACACTAAAAAGGGAATTACTAAAACGGCTACATTGACTATTGTTATTATCTATCTGACTTCAATAGCAATTACCCAAGAGCCAACATATAAATCCTATTATGATACTGAATCATTTAACACTTAGGGGATGGAAATAACCGCTTATTATTCTGATAACACAAATAAAGTAATTACAACTTATACTTATTCCCCAAGTGGTGTTTTGCCTTATGGAACAACTCAAATTGTTGTTTCTTATACAGATGGCGGAATTACCCAAACCGCATATCAACCAATTACCGTTTCAATTAAGACTTATGATTATACCAAGAGCACAGTAATTAGTGCGGGCGGTAGTTATACTTTGTCAGGTATTGGCGCTACACATAGAAACATTAGAGTTGTTTGTATTGGTGGCGGAACGGGCGGTAAAGGTGGTAAAAATGGTAGTTCTGGTAGAGCTGGCGGTTCTGCTTCTGTTAAAAAACAATAGGGTTATGATATAGCAAGTAATGGTTCTGGCGGTGCTGGTGGCTCAGGTGGCACGGCTGGTATTGGTGGCAAAATCTTTTAGAAAGATTTTATCATTCCAAAATTAACTGACACATTTACTATTAGCATTGGTTCAGGTGGTGCGGGTGGTTCTACCAATACCGCAGGTTCAGCAGGTGGAAATACTACATTCACTTACAATGGCACTACGGCTTCTTCTGCTACTGGTTCTTCCTCTTCTACTGGTTACACAAACACGTTTACCAATGCTACTTATGCCGTTATTGGTGAAGATGGTATTGCTGGCGGTGATGGTGGTGATGGATTTGAAATAACCAGTGTATCAGGAACAAGAAATTATAGTTGGTATTATAATGACGCTAAAAATGGTAGTAGTGTTACTTACAAAGGCACTACTTATAAAGGCGGAACTATTTACACACAAGGCAAAGGGATGATAAATTATAACAACGCTACTATTGGTGTTGTTGCTGGTGGTGGAGGTTCTGGTGGTGCTTCTGCTGGTAATAATTCTGCTACAGGTAATTCCTCAAGAATAAATGGTCATCAACAGTCTCCAAGATTTAAAGCTTGGTGCGCTTCTGGTGGTAAAGGTGCTTCTGCTGTTGCTCCAAGTGCTCCTACTACTTATGGTAATGGTGGTAATGGCGGTAATGGCGGTGGAGGTGGAGGCGGTGCTTCTGGTGGTTGTGCTATCTTTGCTGAAGATATTTACCTTCCAGGGGGCACTACTTTCCCATATGAAAATGACGTTTGCCAAGTATATGCTGGTGCTGGTGGTTCAGGAGGTTCTGGTTCTTCTGGTTCTTCTGGCGCTTAGGGATGTGTCATTATTTACTTTAGTTAAGGAGGATGCTTTGATGTAGGCTATTGTTGTTGCTATCTTAGGAATGATTGGCGCTTTAGGCGGTTCTTGGATAGCAAATAGAAAATCTACTGCTTTGATTGAATACAGATTAAAGCAGTTAGAAGAAAAAGTTAATAAGCATAATAATCTGATAGAGCGCACTTATCAGTTAGAAAAGCAAGTTGCTATTATCCAAGAGGAAATTAAAGAATAAAGGCAAAAAATTAGTTGACAATCACAAGTAAATGGGGTAGTATTAACTCATCCAATAAATTATGGAGGTTGTTTTATGGCTAACACAACAAGAGCAAAGCGCCCTGAGATTAAAATTGCGGTTAAGGATTTTGAAGCCCTCAGCATTTATTGTAAAGGTGTTGAAGGTGCCACCCCTACTAGCGTGATTAGCAACCTTGTTAAAGAGTTCTTAGAGAAGGATGAAGTTAAAGCAGTTATTGCGGAACAGAGTAAGGATAAGAAGAAACTCAAAACCATTGAGAAAAAGAAAGAAATGATTGCTAAACTTCAAGCTGAATTAGCTGAGTTAGAGGGGTAATAAAAAAGGGTTATGGTTAAAAGCCATAACCCTTTTTTTGTTGACAAAAATAGAATCTGTGGTATAATAGATACGTCCATTGGATAGTTCTAATGAGAAGTTAGAGCTAATCACCTTGGGGAATAGCTGGTGTAAGAAAAACTTGAGTTCTCAGAAGTAGTAAGGCAGACGGGGATTCAGGTTCTAGTGCTCATTACGGGCGTGCGGGTTC
>OJML01000499.1_pt1 | contig 23446 bp, 22 predicted proteins | sample 1597221 | NCBI WGS metagenome assembly OJML01 (sample SAMEA2452123, study PRJEB22498) | human gut metagenome | biome: human feces; feature: human gut; material: feces | place: Australia | collected 2012 | reverse complement strand
TTTTCAAGGAGATAGAAAAAGAGTATCACCTTGAAGACATTTACGTTCGCCAAGAAACAGAGGATTATTATGTTTACACACTTGACGAAAAGTTGTTAGACAAAGAGTTCATCCCTTTCTTGGAGAAGTTCTATCAATTACGTTACCAAGATGGCGACAACTATGATGCTCCAAATGTATTGGAAGAACTAAACAGTATTCCTGACACTTCATCTCGCTTAGCTTTACTAAGCAAGAAAAGCTTTCAAACTTATCAAATGGGAAGCGATAATGACTACTATCGGGTAAAGGGAAGTTGGAACAACTACCTACCAATCTATAATACTTATGCCATTTTGAGTTTGGATGGTAAGATAATAATGGAATGTTATAACGGAGTATTCAAATTCTTGCGTCGTTGCATCATAGCACAACTGCCAGAGTTCAAGCTATCAAAAGCTTTAAGCATTTGGATTGATGGATAAAATGATATAACAAATAAAAACATCCCTTACCATAAGCCTTTGATATTCAGCGAAATCAAAGACTTATGGTAAGGGATATTTATATTAGATACAGTTACTTGCTACCTTTTCTTCGGTTGCATTCTCTGCAAAGCATCTGGCAATTCTCGGCTACAGTCGTTCCACCTTCACACCATGGAGTAATGTGGTCTGCTTCCATTTCTTCCAACTTAAAAGGTTTGCCACAAAGGGCACAGATTCCTTTTTGTCGCTCATAAGCCTCACGTTTCTGTTTCTTATCAAAAGTACGGAAACTTAAATCGCGCAAATCACCACTCAGCACATAATGATAGATGCCTGCTTTCTTCATTATTTCATCATCTTCCATCAGTCGATGAATTTCGGACTCTAGTTGCTCCGTATCATATATGTTGCTTCCAAACTCATCAAACATAGCACCCCAGTCTAAGCCTTTCATTTCTTTTCGGTATTTCTTGAAAGTTGTTTTCACCCAAGTGATCACCTGCATATAATAAGCCCAAAGCTGATTGGCGTTTGGATCGTATTGATGAATCGCCATATACTTATCAATTGGGGCTGAATCTTGTATTCCATCATGACGAGCTGCCCATTTTAGTATTGTCTCAAGATACGCTTGTTCCTCCAGTTTGCCAGTCATATAATCACCACCGACCTTATAAGCCGCACAACCATTTTTACTGAAATAGCGACGAGCATCTGTTACAAAAGGACCAACATACACTGCATTACGCAACTCTTGGTCAAGCAAACGTTCTCCAGCTATATTAATCACACGAAACCAATCAAGATTTTCCTTGTCTGTGCCAGTACAGAAATATACAGTCAATTCATAGTCAAGAAAATCCTTTTTCTCTTTTTCCGTAAGATTGTCAAAGTAAAGAACTGGACGGTCTTTATCAACGATATTGAAACCATGTAGATAATATTCGCAAATGGACAGAGTACGTTGCTGACCATCTATCATTTCATAACTTCCATCATCCACAACACTCCAATACATGATATTAAGAGGGTATCCTTTGAGGATTGTCTCTATCACAGCTTGCTGTTGTTTGAGTTCATAACGAAACTCACGCTGATAAGGTGGGCGAATATTCAACTTACCATGATAACCATAAACACCATGATTGGGATCATTCGTATAACCTGCTATAAGGTCACGAACTGCTATTTGTTTTGGTTTTATATCCATAATTGACTCTTATTTTTTCTTGATTAATATTCTGGCATAACAACCAACTAATTTTCCTGTTTCATTGCGATAGCACAACTTACCTTTGCGAAAACTTTTATCTTCACGAAATAAAGCTGCACATTGTTCGACAGTAAGGTTAGCACTTACACCACACTCTACCCCCAATTCACCTCCATTACCTATGCCTATAATTTCGAACTGTTCAGGATTATACTTATCCATAAAAGTAATAGGCACTCCCATAACTCCATCATAATCATATGGTATCAGTTCTGTCTTTGACACCTCAATAGCATCATAATTGATGTATTTCGGGTAAGCGTTAGGCGAATATGTCTTATAGAGGATTAAATCTTCATGACGTTTTTGAATATCTAAATTTGTATACCAAATAGAAGGGACATTTATTATCTTTTCACCATGGATAATTTTTTCCGTTTTACCTTCATAATTAGCTTTAAACCACATTCCACCAGAAAAGCCCCTATACCCAGTCCATAGTTTATTATCTTGGATCAATGGAAAAATCTCTTTATAAGTAAGAGCATTTTTATTCCCTATAATCAAGAACTTTTTATCATATTCCATCAATTGAGCCACATATTCACGAAACAAAGAAAAAGGGGGATTAGTTACTACAATATCTGCTTCTTTCAGAAGTTCAATACACTCGTTACTACGGAAATCACCATCACCCTTTAATGGCTTCACTCCTATTTCTTCCGCATCAGGAATATGATTTCCATTTTTGTCACCTTCATAAACAAGAAATACAGCTTGCTCACTTTTATTCATACTGAACAAATCCATATCTTGATTCTTATAGCAAGTAGTAATCAGTTTTTTCAAACCAAGAAACTCAAAGTTGTATGCAAAATAAGTAAAAAAGTTACTTACACGAGGGTCGTCACAATTACATAGTACAGTCTTACCACGAAAATGTTTACGGTAATGACGGAGTTCATTATTGATGTCTTCTAGCTGCGTGTAGAATTCATCTTTTTTAGCTGCCTTAGCTTTATCTATGGTTCTTTTTGCCATAATATTTTAATTGATAATTAATGAGTTACAAGCACTAACTATCAATCACGCCAAGACGCAAAAAGGGCGTGATGCTCTTATTGCGTTCAGCTATGAGGCAGCCTCGGAATGGAAACCTCAGTCTACATAATAAGAATACACCACGCCTATAGCGATGGTGCATTGCTAATACATATGTAGACTAAGGCATCCCATACCGAATACCTTATCACAATTATTCCTTGTTACGTTATTTCCAATAAGTTTCCGAGGCTTTTGGCTGAACGCGAAATAATAGCGAATGCTTTTGTTTACCAACGATGTCTTGGAAATGGCTGTAGCCAAATCCATTTGCAAAGATACAACAAATTATTGAAACGAGCGCACCTTTCATCGAAAAACTTCTATTAAACCTTACCTTTTTCTTCTTTAGATACCAGCAAACAACTCTCACCACGCCTAAATACAACTTATTCTATCATCACGTAAATAAGGAAGGAATTGCAATATGATAAAGGGGTTAGAAAGTTTACTGCACAACAGCCGCTTTACGAGCGCACAACACGTGGCAGTCAACCGCACAACAGCTGATGTGCGATTGCATAACAGCTGTTGTGCGGCTGATGATACTATCTCTTACGACAACTTATCCTATCTTTTACGACAACTTATCCTATCTTTTCCAACAACTATTTCTGTCATTTCAAACCGCCAATCACAGTATTTCCAAATTCTATCTGTATTTCTTTCCTCTTTTCTTCTTGATTCTCAGAATAATTATTTATCTTTGCGACGTCAACCAGACAATAACGGGTGATAACAAGAACATTTTATTCTTGCTGACATAAAACTGAGAAAACTATGGCTATAAAATATGAAATACATTATCTTCCCAATGCTGGAGGAAATGAAGAGACACGCCGATTCGCCCATATCTTTGAGCAACCTGCGATGACAGACAAGCAGATGATAGAACGAATAGCCCAACATAGCTGTTTGGGAAAGGGAGAAGTGGCTACTGTCTTCATGCAACTGCGTGACATTATCGAAGAAGACCTGCAGGATGGAAAGCGTATCAACATCCCGGAAATTGGATACCTCTCACTCTCGGTAAATCTGGATATGGATGAACTGAAGCCTGACAGCAAGGTGAGAGCCGACTACGTTAGCGTAAGGGGCATCAAGTTTCGCCCCAATGAAGACCTGCTGAAACAGGTGAAGCATCATACTCATTTCGAGAAATCGCATTATACTTCCCGCTCCTACCCTTTCTCTGAAGATACCTTGAAGGAGAAAATAAGAGAGTATATGAAAAGCCATCGCTCCATCAACCGCAGAACACTGGAAATGGAATTTCATATCCGCAAACAGACTGCACTCAACTGGTTGAAGCAACTGGAAAAATCCGGTTTCCTGATTAAAGAAGGTTCACGCAATGCTCCGGTTTATTTCCTGGCAGAAGAATAGAAACCTGCATCAGGATTATCGGCTATAGCCATAGGAAATAGCCTGAAATCAAGCTTTTCGTAATCTACAACCAAAAGTAAAATACTATGCCAAATAAAGAAGAAAAAAGAATAACAGAGCAGAGCTCGCTCTATGAACATCTGGAAAAGATGAGCGTGGATGAACTCACCGCTCATATCAATGCAGAAAACAAGAAGGTGGCTCTGGCAATAGAAGAAGCATTGCCTGCCATCAACCAACTGATTTCCGCCATCGAAGGGCAGCTGAAGAAGGGCGGAAGGCTCTTCTATGCCGGTTGCGGAACGGGTGGAAGACTGGCTACGCTCGATACCATCGAAGTGCAGAACACCTATGGTATCGACGGTTCACAGATACAAGCCATCTTCCCCGGAGGTATCGGCTGCCTTACACAAACCAGGGAATCCAGAGAAGACGACCTGGAGAATGGCTGGCACCAGCTCTGCAATAAACATATCTCAAAGCAGGATTTCGTACTCGGTTTTTCTGCCAGCGGCACAACCCCATTCGTGCTTTCCATCTTGCAGCATTGCAAGAAAGAAGGCATTCCTACGGGTTGCATCGTCAACAATCCCCACGCTCCCATCGCCCAAGCAGCCGATTATCCCGTAGAAGTCATCACGGGACCGGAATTTGTAACGGGAAGCACTCGCATGAAAGCAGGCTCATCGCAAAAGATGATTCTGGACATGATAAGCACTTCCCTTCAGATCAGGCAAGGACGGGTGGAAGGCAACAAGATGGTGAATGCCAAACTCATCAACCATAAACTCATCGACCGTGCCTGCCGCATCTTCATGGAACGCAATCCGCAATATACGGACTACGAAGAAGTGAAACAGCTGATCCTGGAATCAGGAAGCGTGAAGAAGGCAGAAGAGAAATTACATCTTCTCGGTGCCGTACATATCGTTCCACCAACTGGCATCATCCTGTAACCACTTGGCAAACCAGGCGAAGATAGTATCTTGCCACTTGAGGCGCTTCTCATAGTCTATGATGTGATGGTCCTGGTCTTTTACCAATACCATCGCTGTTGGACGACCGAGGAGCTTCAATGCATTATAGAGCTGGATACTCTCGCCCACCGGTACATTGTTATCGGCAGTACCATGCACAAAGAGCAATGGCGTATGAATCTTATCAGCATTGTAGAGCGGACTCTGATCTACAAAGAGATGCTTGTTGGTCCAAGGATACTCATTCGCCATGGAAACTTCGCTATAGCTGTAGCCCCAATAACCCTCGCCCCAATAGCTGGTATGATCGCTGATACCGGCATGAGAGATGGCTGCAGCAAAGAGGTCGGTCTTAGTCTGCAAATACTGGGTCATGAATCCACCATAGCTTGCACCGATACATCCTATCTTCTTACTGTTCACGAAGTTATGTTCCTTGCAGAAAGCCTGCGTGCTGGCAATGATGTCTTCTGCTACGCCCTCGCCTGCCGTATCCACGTGGCGGGCAGAGAACTTCTGACCGAAACCGGTAGCACCGCTAGGATTAACCACCAGAACTACATATCCCATCGCTGCATATACATGATGAGGATAGCGGCTCTGGAACATACGGGTGGTAGGACTGCAACCGCCGTAGTAATTCACTATCATAGGATATTTCTTCGCAGCATCGAAGTGAGGAGGCAGATAGTAACGGCAGCAGAGTGTATCGCCACGAGAGTTCACATAGTTCCATGCCTTGCAGTCGCCCAGTTCGATGTCCTTCAGCAGTCGGGCGCTGAGATCATCCACCAGCAGAGCCTTCTGTGCCTTGGTATTCATCTTGTAGAGACGGTCGGCATTGGAAGCACTCTGACCTGAGAACGCCATTTCCGGAGCAGCCGCTGCAATGGAGAAGCTCTTGATGTTCTCCTCAGGAGACTTCAGGAGAGTGAACTTTCCGGTCTTAGGATTGAGCTGGAAGAGATGCATGCAGTCTTTATCCTCGGCAGTAAAATAGATGTTTCCATCCGCCTTACTCCAATCCACGCTCTGCACGTTAGGGTTGAAATCCCTGGTCATCGGTTTCACCTTCTTGTCTGCCAAAGTCATCAGATAGAGCTGGGTATCTACCATGCTTGGTGTCTGTCCCTCTTCTACATTCTTTCCGATGCCATTGAAAGCCTCAGGCGAACCGGTTATGAGGATGCTCTTGCCATCTGGCGAGAACTGGGCACTATTGATGAATTCTCCCTTCTCTACCAAAGTCTCCACGCTCATATCGTTCAGATTGAGACGATAGAGGGAATTGACCGTTGTAGGACGCTTGGTAAGACGCTCCTCGCTCTTGCCGATGAGCAGATAGCGGGAGTCGGCAGAGATATCATTGAGATATACATTGTGATAGCCGAAAGTAAGCGGCTGGAGGATGCCCGATGCCAAATCATACTTGGCAAGATAGCTGCGGTTTCTCCATCCAGGCTGGCGGTCATCAGGTTCCTTTACATCAAACACCTGAGCATCCTGCTTTCTACCCTCCATATAAAGCGTATAGATAAGCGATTTCTCATCAGGAGTAAACTGGAACCAGCCTTCCGGAATATTAGCCGCCATCACCTCGCGCTCCATATTCAGCGGATTGATGGTGATAAGCTGCATGGCTCCGTCTGCCTTTCCTTCACCGGCGATGGCATTGTCGCCCGCCTTCTCGGTAAAGTACATCTTGTTGGTGCGAGGCATCCATCTTACGTTCTCCTCAAAGGAAGCAACTACCTTGTTGGTCTGGCTGTTTCTCAGTTCGTTGATGCTATGGTTCTTGCCCTGACGGTCTACCCAAGTCTTGCGCACAATCATAAACTTGCCATTTGGCGAAAGTGCCACAGTTGAATAGTTTGGCATGCAGATTGCATCATATATATTAAGGGTGCGCTTGGTATTGGCAGAAGCCTCGCCCACGCTCAGCTGCTTGCCATCGGCAGCAGTAACGCTCACCTTGAAATCCTTGGCAGCATCCTTGTCTGCAGTCTTATCGGAAGACGAATCAGATGCGGTGAGATATTTGATGACCACAGTATGGGTAGAAGGCAGCAAGATGGTCTCAGCCTTGTCACCATTCACCTTCACCTGCTCGCCATCTACGAAGAGGCGGTATTGCTTCAAGCCCTTTACCTCTACAGTAGCCTTGGTACGGCTGGTGTTAGATACGGTGAAGGAAGCCAGATGGAGTGCATTCTGCTTGGCATTATCAGCCAAGAGCTGAGAAGCAGCCACTTCCTTGCCATTATTCAATAGGTTGAACGATAATGGAGAGTCTAATACCCCCTCCATTGCAAACTTTTCTCCCTTCACATTTACGCTGTCTGCCATCCAGGGAGTAGACACAGGGAATGGACCCACATGCTTCAGTTTCTGCACCTCGATAGTCTCGGCATTGACAGAAAGCGAAGCACAGAGAGCTGCGCTGAAAGTGAGAGCCCAGAGGCTCTTTCTTGTTGTTTTTATCATGATTTATTTCAATTATATTAAATTTTCTGCGAAAATACAAATAAAAGTTGAGATAAGCGAAACTTTCGCTTACATTTTTTTCTTCTTATCGGGATTATTCTGTTTTTATGTTATCTGAACGTTAAGAAGAGCTTTCAGAAAGTTATAGTTGTGTTAAACCCCTATTCCTGCTATTGTCATTCCAAAAAATCCATTTATCTTTGCATCGTCAAACAGAAAAAGAAAGAAGTATTAAAACTAAAAAAAAAGATTGTTATGAACAAGAAAAATATGATATTACTGAGTTCTTTGCTCGTATGTTCGCTCGAAAGTTTCGCACAGAACCAGGTTGAAGCTGCCGATTCCATTTGGAAGGATATGGACCTGGATGCAGTAACCGTGGTTGCCTCCAAGCCTCTGATAAAGATGGAGACCGACAAGATGACCTACAACGTAGAGCAGGATGCCGATGCCAAGGCTTCTACCGTACTCGATATGCTGCGCAAGGTTCCGATGGTAACCGTAGACGGACAGGACAACATCACCGTGAATGGATCTTCCAGCTTCAAGGTATACGTAGACGGAAAGCCGAATCCCATGTTCTCTGCCAACCCATCACAGATATTCAAGGCGATGCCGGCAACCATGGTCAAGAACATAGAGGTAATCACCAATCCGGGAGCCAAATATGATGCAGAAGGAACGGGCGGTGTGCTCAACATCGTACTCAACAAGCAGACCGTGAATGGCGCAGGAGGCAACGACCTCAGCAATGGATATAACGGCAACATCAGTGCCACTGCCGGCAATCAGGCGCAGAGCATCTCTGCCCTCATCAGCGGTCAGCAGGGCAAGTTCACCTACAGTGCCAACGGTATGTACAACTATCAGAAGATGAACGGAACAACCATCTCCTTCGACCGTACGCAGAAAGACGGCAGCCTGATGAACTACTATCAGAAATCAGACATGAAGCAGCCGTTCTCGATGGGTAACATCAGTCTCAGCTATGAACTCGATTCGCTGAGCAACATCAGCGCCACGGCTGGCTTAACCACCTTCGGTCAGAAGCTGAACGGTCATCCGCTTACCCAGATGTCTGGCGGCATCTATGGCAAGGGCTTCGAATATGGAAACGAGATGAAGCAGGATCTGGACAACACTTCTTTCAATGGAAGCATCGACTATCAGAGATTCTTCAACAAGGAGCGCACCAACTACCTCATCCTCAGCTATCTCTTCAGCACCAACCCTACCCATATCGACAACTATACGTTCTACGATGACATCAGTCAGGTAACAGGAATTCAGCTCCACGACCTGCTCTCCAAGAGCAAAACCCGTGGCACGGAGCACACCTTCCAGGCAGACTTCACCCACTCGCTCAGCGAGACACAGCGCTTGAACTTCGGCGCCAAATACATCGCCCGCACCAACAAGAGCGATTCCCGCTACTACGATGTGGCAGCAGATAAGACCGAAACGCTGAATCCAGCCAACAGCATGGAATACAAGAACACCCAGAATATTCTGGCTGCATACGCTGAATGGAAAGGAAACTTCGGAAAATGGGGAACGATGATGGGAACCCGCTACGAGCAGACCTGGGAAAAGGTGAAGTTTGAGCAGGGCAAGGGCGATGACTTCGACAAACAGTACGGCAATCTCGTACCGAGCGCCAGCCTTTCCTACAACATCGCTCCGGGCATGAACATCGGTATGAACTATCAGCTGCGCATCACCCGTCCTGGAATCACCTATCTGAATCCATACGTAGACCGCAGTAATCCTACTGCCATCTCCTATGGTAATACAGACCTCGACGTGGTGAAGTCGCATCAGCTGAACATGGTATTCAATTACTATAACCAGCGATTTATGTTGAGCACCACCCTGGGTTACGGATTCTGCGACAACAAGATAGAGCAGTATTCCTTCCTCGATGCCGACAACCTGCTCAACACCACCTATGGCAATGTTTCAAAGACCCGCAACGCCAGCATGAATGTATTCATCAATTGGCTGATGTTCAAGAAGACAAGACTGATGCTGAACGAGAGTTTGAGCTACAACGATTTGCGCAGCGATGCCCTGGGATGGAAGAACAACGGATGGAACAGCAGCACGATGATCAATCTGCAACAAACCCTGCCTTGGGAACTGCAATGGACCGTGGGTAGCATCATCCAGACCAAGCAGCATAATCTGCAGGGCTATCAGAGCGGTATGGCATTCTTCTATACCACCCTCTCCAAATCTATCGTGAAGGATAAGCTTGACCTGAGTCTGATGTTCCTCACTCCTACCGACGACAAGCTCAACATCAAGCAGAAGACCGTGGGTTCGGATTACGTACAGAACATGACCGTAAAAGTGCCATTGCGCCAGATCAGTCTTACCCTGACATGGAAGTTCGGAAACACCAAGAAGCAATTCCAGCAGGCGAAGTCAAACATCAAGAATGACTTCCAGGAAGAGCAACAGGGAATCCAGACAGGAGGAATGGAGAAATAGTTTCGCCTGTGGTTCAAGAACGGGCTGAAGGCCCAAAAGCTCCTAGCCCAGGGCATCGCCCTGGGCTAGGAGCTTCTGCCCTTTCAGGGCGTGTGGAGCTTACATACGAAACTAGAATCTCTTAACTTCCCGAACGACCGCAGGGAGTGATAACTAGAACAATCTGATAGCTAAATCAATACCTGTCGGAGCAACTGAGAGACTGATATTGTCGTTAATATCTTTCTCCCCATCACTCTCCTTTCCTTTCTTCTTGTTCTTTCCCAGAATCCAATCGCCTATCAGATAGCCGGCTTCTGCTGAGGCTACACCGATGGCAGCACCCGCCACGACATCTTCCCAATGATGGCGATTGCGGCGCACTCTATCCACAGCCACTCCCGTAGCCACCGCATAGCCCGCCACACCAATCCAAGGAGAAACTTTGCGATATTCGTGCATCAATGTGGTGGCACCGCAGAAAGCTACAGAGGTATGTCCGGAAGGAAACGACTCGTTATCAGTCCCATCAGGCCTCATCTTGTGTATCGACTTCTTGAGCGAATAGGTTACAGCCGCATTGACGCCGAACGAGAGCACCGAAACAGCAATCCTTCGCTTCCAGGAGCTCTCAGCCTCCACGCCCAGCATCTTCAATCCGAAGACAGATGCCGTTGGCACCAGGCGCAGGACATCATCGATTCCATCACCATGATAGCGCTTGTAATGGGTAGTCTGCTCTATAGGAACCGTTGTATTCTGCCCCATGGTCATCATCATATTCTGCGAAAAGACAGGGGCAGGAATCATCATGATTCCACCTATTAATATCTTTCTTATTCTTTTCATATTCATGTTAATATGTCGTACCCGGCATATATGGCGAAAAGGGAAGCCATTTCCATTTTGCTTCCATTTTTATCCTAGATTTCCTCTACTATCTCGCTCATGTCCTTGCGCTTTTTCTCGGCATGAGGACAATCTTCTGCAATATGCCCGATAGGAATAATAACAACTGCCTCATAGCCCTCACGAGGGAAAAGCTGTTGCATCTTATCGGTATCGTAATTGCATACCCAGCAGGTTCCAAGTCCACGCTCGGTGGCTGCCAGACAAAGATGCTCTGTAGCAATGGCTACATCAATATCTCCATGAGGCTTCTCATCATATCTGCGAACCCAGTTTTCATTCACATTTCTCATGCCCACGATATACATCGGTGCAGTTTTAAACCACTCCCGATTGTAGCATTCCTGCAATTTCTCCTTAGCTTCTGCAGAACGGACGATAAGCCAGAGCCAAGGCTGTCTGTTCACAGCAGACGGTGCCAGCTGCACACACTGCATGATATAATCCAAATCCTCCTGGCTCACTGCCTCAGAGGTAAACTTACGAGCCGAGAATCTCGACTGGCTCAATGATAACATATCTTTCATATCGTTCTGATTTTACGATTATTTAAACTTGATTATGGGCACAAAGATAAGAAAAATTTACGGAACGACAAAAAAACAAAGAGAAAAGATAATAGGTTTCGGATTATTTTTCGTAATTTTGCAGATTATATAAGGATTAGTGGAATGAACTTTCGCCTGTGGTTCAAGAACGGGCTGAAGGCCCAAAAGCTTCTAGCCCAGGGCATCGCCCTGGGTATAATGGCAATCAGTAAGGCGCCCTGTAAGGGCAAAAGCTTTATGCTTTGTCTGGAGTTTTAAAGCTTTTGCCCTTACAGGACGACAGGTTTGTGTCCGTAATTACCCAGGGCGATGCCCTGGGCTAGGAGCTTCTGCCCTTTCAGGGCGTGTGGGGTAAAACTTGAGGAAGTTCAGTTATACAAGAATTAGTGGATTATATTGAAAAAATGATAGGATTAGCAGATTGCAACAACTTCTACTGTTCGTGCGAGCGAGTGTTTCGCCCCGATCTGGTTGGGAAGCCCGTGGTTGTCTTGAGTAACAACGATGGGTGCATTATCGCACGCTCTGAAGAAGCCAAGGCTTTAGGCTATAAGATGGGCGACCCGTTCTATCAGGTAAGGGAAAAACTGGAGGCTGAAGGCGTGGCTATCTTCTCCAGCAACTATACGCTCTATGGTTCTCTATCCAACCGCGTGATGTCGATGCTATCGCACTACTCACCCCATATCGACCAATACTCCATCGACGAGAGTTTCTTCGAAGTGGACAGTTCTATGGCAGAGTCATTCTTCAGGGAATATCTGAAGAAAACTTCTACTTCTCCTGATTATGAATCTTCTGATCACGAATCTCTCCTCCACCAATATGGTGCCAGGATTTCTGCCGATGTGCTCCGAGCCGTGGGAATCCCTATCTCCATCGGCATTGCCGAAACGAAAACCTTGGCAAAAATCGGTTCTAAATTCGCCAAGAAATACAAGGGATATCAGGGCTGCTGCCTCATTGATACGGAAGAGCGGAGACACAAGGCTCTGGCTCTGTTCCCGATAGAAGACGTATGGGGAATAGGTAGGCAGATAGCCCGGAAGCTCGACTATATGGGAATCCGAACTGCTGCCCAGTTTGCGGACAAGAAAGAAAGCTGGGTGCGCAGCCATTTCAACATCACTACCGTGAGGACCTGGAAGGAACTGAACGGAGAGAGTTGCATCAGCATCGAGGAACTGCCGCAGAAAAAGAGCATCTGCACCAGCAGGAGTTTTGCCGACGAGGGCATTACAGACAAGAACGTGATAGAAGAAGCCGTGGCTAATTTCGCAGTGCGCTGTACAGAGAAATTAAGAAGACAAGGTAGCGTATGCCAGGGCATTACGGTATTTGCATGGACCTCCAGATTCAATGAGAACGTGCCCGAATATACCATCCACGACTCCCTCACCCTACCCATCGCTACAAACGCACAAGATGAAATCGTGGGTGCCGCCCTCACCATTCTCAGAGCCAGATATCCCAAGCCGATGGCCGACAGCAGACCCGACCGCCCTGGAATGTCATTCAATTTCAAGAAAGCAGGCGTTATCCTGTGGCAAATCTCCCCCGACAATCCTCGCCAGCAGGACCTCTTCGACCCTATCGACCGAAGCAAGCAAAAGGCACTGATGGAAGCCATCGATGCCATTAACCGCAAGAACGGCTATGGCACGATAAGGCAAGCCATACAAGGCACCGATTGCCAATTCGATTTGAAACGGGAATACATGTCAAAACGTTTCACAACGAACATCAACGAAATACTGAAGGTAAAAACCCAATGAGATGCAAAATTAGCCCCTTTCAAAAAATGGGCTCCATAAACTAAGAAAATGAATAAGAATAACGAAAATAATATAAAGCTGACATTTCACCCTGCGGAATTCGGAGAAAAGATGCCGATTCCGCTGGCTGAACAAAGCGTAAAAGCCGGCTTCCCTTCGCCGGCACAAGACTATATGGAGGGAGAAATAGACCTCAACGATATTCTGGTTCGCCATCGTGAGGCAACTTTCTACGTGCGTGTTTCCGGAGACAGCATGAAGGATGCAGGCATTTTTGACGGTGACCTCGCTGTGGTTGACCGGCAGATAGAACCCTCTAACGGCAACTTTGTGATAGCTTTCGTAGATGGTGAATTCACCATTAAACAGTTCAAAATGGACGAAAGCGGAACCTTTGGCTGGCTCATCCCATGGAACTGTGAATTCTCTCCTATCCGTGTAGATGAAACCAACCGGTTCATGGCTTGGGGCGTGGTGACCTATGTGATTCATCAGATTGCTGAATAGTTTTAAGTTAAAGAACGTAAAACATTTAATCACTTTCAATATTTTTTATTACTTTTGTTGGCTAAAATGTGGCATTTCAATACTGCATTAAACACAAATTAATAAAAAACTGAACTTTCGCATGTGGTTCAAGAACGGGCTGAAGGCCCAAAAGCTCTTAGCCCAGGGCATCGCCCTGGGTATAATGGCAATCAGCAAGGCGCCCTGTAAGGGCAAAAGCCTTATGTTTTTGCCTGGAGTTTTAAAGCTTTTGCCCTTACAGGGCGACAAGTTTGTGTCCGTAATTACCCAGGGCGATGCCCTGGGCTAGGAGTTTCTGCCCTTTCAGGGCGCATGGGGCTTACATGCGAAACTTAAGTAAAAAATTAACAAAATAAACTACAAAAAACAAAGCCATGGAATACGCTTTATATAGATACGAGTTTGAGGTCATAGAGAAGAAAGACTCCTCCATAAACCTATTCCCCGAGCTATCGGAGAGTTTTAACCCAAGACAGGCATTCGAGAAAAAGAGCGAACTGCTCAACTATCTGCTAGAAAATGACTATCAGATGCTCCTTGCCGAACAAAATCAGCAAGTTGCAGAACCAAATCAGCAGGTTGCCGAACCAAATCAGCAGGTTGCTGAACGTAGCCTCTTTCCTGTTGCTCCGGCTAGCGCAAAAACTGAGCAAGCCTTTACCTTTGATTGGGCTAGCTTAAAACCAACGCTAACCTTTACCAGCAGCAGAAAGAAAAAGCTCTACCACAAATACACTTCTGCACCGAAGGATGGATTTGCCATCCTGGAACTAGCCCGCTGTAGAAGCATAAGCCATCGTCCGAAACCCTTTTTGGATAAAGCCGTGATAGAAGACGACTACGAGTCACTTCACATCATCATAGACAACCGCGGCACCTATCAGCGTGTAGCCATCGAAGTGAAATCTTCCGTTTTCAAAAAGACCGATATCGTGGCCGATTCACTTGCCCGTGCCCTGAGCAAGGCTTTTGCCCGCTATGGACTCCTGGTGAAAGTGGTGCCCATCCGCGATGACAAGCACTTCTGGAGTTTAGTGAGCGACAGAAAGCAGTTTCCACGTGGTTTCAATAAACTGTGTGTAAAGTTCCCACAAATCAACGACCCAAAAGTAACCGAAGCTATGAGACGTGCCAATATCATCTATCGTGAAATGTTTCATTCCAATCTCGTTATCATACAAGAATCGTCTGAGGGAGAAAAACTCAGTTTCAACGAAGAAGACGAGAAACAGAGAGAATACATGAAACTTTGCGCAGAAAATGCCGACAGCATCCAGGTATCGCCAATAGGCGCCCGCCCTATCACGCTTGGAGGAAAAACTGCCAAGACGCAACAGATGACTGATGCGGAACGTAAAAACATCGAGGATGTGAACCACGAGATAGGGCTCTTCGATGGCGACCCAATTCAATCCACCCAATCATTCATGGACAAAGCATACGGTAAAGCATGACACAAAACGACAGAAGGCGCAAGAACCTCAGAAAAGAAGAACCGATTTATAGACAGCAGGCCCAATACCTACGAATAATGGGAGAAAAAAAAGCCTCTGACACAACAAATGACGATGTGGCAGATAAACTCCGCAACCTAGACCTCCTGGCTTGGGATGAAACCGAACGATACTTCGCCCGATTCGCCGAAGACCTGGATGATGCGAGCTATGCGGTGACCGACTTGCTTATAGAAACAGCCTGCCTAGGCAGAACTATAGGAATGGAAAGGGAATTGCCTCCCCTGATAGCTGCCCTGACTTTCGCAAGATTGATGGCAGCCGGCGACGAGGAGTTTGAGAAATATCAGGACATCTGGATAGCCATCATGAGCTCACAAGACCGCAACCCAGAAGCCAAGCCCCTCTTCGAGAAATTCTGTCAAGAGATAGAGGCCAACAAGTTCGACCCATCCACCGGCAAGGAGACCATCTACCGCCGTGGCGACCCAATAAAGCGATTCAGAAGCACTGGGGTGGCTAAGACGGAGGCCCGGCAAGAGGCGCTGCTCTACGGGATACTGGAAGCCACCAAGGAATGGAACAGAAAGGAGGCTTTCAAGGCTTGCTGGCCCCTATGGGAGGAACTGTGGAAGTACTTGCTGGAGAAGGAGGAGCTGGTAGAGGAAATCTCCCGGAAGCATCCCAAAAGCAGCTCAAACAACACTTCTATCAACATCACGCTGGTGTGCAATGTGGCTGGACTTCTGAACAGTCATTTAAAAACCCAGGGGCACGATGTAGCATCCTGCTCAAGACTTGCAGACTTGATCAAGGAAAATTGGAACTCCTCGCAGAGCCACAAGGAATTGAGCAAAATCACCAAACTCTCAGATGAGCAAGCAAAGCTGATAAAAGCCTGGCTCACCATGAACATTAAATAAAGATTACCCCAGGAAATTACCAACAAATTACCATTTTTTCGCTAACTATCTGAAAGTGAGCGGGTAATTTGGTGGTAATTATTTTTTTGAAAGTACCTATTACCACCTTTTGACCATCCACCATCTATTACTACCTTTGCACCCGTCGAAAGGACAAAACAAATTGTTGAATCTGAGTTGATACGAGTCTATCAGAGGGAGAGTTCCCGGGAAATAAGTGTCGACACCTTTCTTTTCTTGAAAAGGCTCTCTTCTACTCGCAAAAATTTTCAGATTATGAACAATCAGAATTTTCAGATGAACGGTGTGAAGCACACCCAGTTCTTAACCGCTGCCCAGCAGCACTCCGAGTTATTAACCGCCGCCCAGCAGCACATCCAGCTCTCCGGCATGGCTTCTTACGACGAGAGCAAGTACTTCCTCTTCGCTCCCGATGAGCCTGTGGCAGGCCTGTTGCCACGATTCCGATGCCATGGCATCGCTCAGCAGATGACCGACGGCACCTTCGACTTCGTGGCCAAGCCCAAGATGAAGCCGCAGTCGCAGCTCATCAAGAAGCTGGCGCACGGCAGAGTGAGCAAGACCAAAGATGGCGCCATACAGCTCACACTCAAAGTGTATAGCGACGAGGGCGAAAACATCGCCGAGGCTATCTACAAGGAAGCTGGTATCGCCAAGGACGCCATCGTGGCTTTCCAAATGAAAAGATGATTTTCGGGGGCTAAAACTGCTTGACAAACTCAGCTTGCAGGCAGCAAAACCGTCTCAGCGTCTCAGTCTCAGTTAGGAAAAAAGTCACAATTCCACTTCACACCCCCTTTCTTATACCTTATAACTTATTGATAATTAATTAGTTATATAATATATAGATAGAAGCGGATACCCTTTTTAAAACAACTGAGACGCTGAGACTGAGACGCTAAGCCACCCAAGTAACAAACCAAAAATTGATTTAATTCTCTATAAAGCAATGAATTACAACATTTTTAGCAGCACCGCTCCAGCGATGCCAAAACCGGGCAAAGGCACAGAATTTGTGAAATTTGCCCTCTCACAAGCCTCAAAAGACATGCGAGAAGTGCTCATTCCGATGGCAATTCCTGCCTTGGCAGCCCATCTCACGGACGTAAGATTCATGTATTGCGACAACAAATTTTATGAAATGTGCGGCCAAATGGGGCATTTGATAGGTCCTTCGGGCATCGGAAAGGCGCAATTGAGCCATCTTGTAGAGGCAATCATGCGACCTTTTCGCAAACACGATGAGATAGAGTATAAGAAACTCGTGGACTGGCAACGACAGATGAAGACCAAGGGTGCCAACAAGGAAAAACCCGAGCGACCAGACGTGAGCTTCTGGTTTCCACCTGCCGACATCACCAACCCTGCCTTCATACAGAATGCCATGGCGCTGGAGAAGCTGGGCGAGCGAACCCAATACCTCAACCTGCCCGAGGTGGAGATGGCAGACAAGATGTGCGGCGGACACAGGCAGGTGAGCCAGATGGTGAGAAACATCTACGACTGTCAGCGAGCTGGTGCCCTGCGTGCCACGGCTGATGGCGTGACGGGTAACCCCGTGCTGCGGGTGAACCTCACTTTTACTTCCACCCCCGATGCCGCCCGCCTCTTCTACAAGAAAGACTTGACCAACGGTTTCTTCGGCAGAATCCCCTTTGCCTACAAGGCTCGCGGCGAGCGACTGGGCAGGATTCCACGCCAAGGCACCTATGGGCAGGACTTCATGGAGCAGCTGGACAGCTATCTGCTCAGGTTGGACAACTGCAAGGGCGCATTCACCGTGAAGCCGCTCAACAAGATAGCCGACCAGCTGGCAGAGGAGATGGCGAAGCTTGCCGACCTGGCCGATGATGACATGCTTTGGGAGCTCTCCCACCGCAGCATCTTCTCGGCATGGAAGAAGGGGGCAGTGCTGTGGATTCTGAACGATCAGCAGTGGGCTCGAAGCATCGGCGACTTCGTGGTGTGGTTTTGCTACTATGACCTGTGGTCGAAGGTAAAGGTATTCGGCGACATGTTTAAGGGCGCAGATGCCAACGAGGAGGAGACTCAAAAGAACGGACCAAAGAACATGCTCGACAGCCTGGATAATTCCTTCAACGAGCAGCAGCTGGAGGCATTGCGCCTGAGCCTGGGCAAGAGCAAGGAGGGCACCAAGCATCAGCTCAGAGTTTGGAAGAACCGTGAGTTTATCACCTACTGTGCCCAGACAGGACTTTACACCAAGACGCAGGAGTATCTGAAAAAGTAAAAAAAGACTTTTGTATGGAAAAATATGAAATTCAAAAGCTCCGCGACCTTCCAATAGAGGAGGTCGCAGAGCGACTGGGAATGCAGGTGTCGAAGCACAAGTGCCTCTGCCCTTTCCACGACGATCATCACGCCAGTTTCTCGTTCAACACGAGGAAGAACTATTGCCGCTGCTACGTATGTATGGACCACAGCATCGGCACCATCGACCTTGTGATGAAATATACAGGCAAGGATTTTCTCTCGGCTTGCCATTGGCTGGCAGATGCGCATCAAGTTTATATAGCAGATGGAAAGGAGAAATATTCTCCGGAGAAAGCACCCACCTCGAAAGCACCCTCCTTTGATGCCAGCAAGTACGCCCGATTCTTCGAGCATCCTTGGCTCAACGAGGCGGCACGTAGATTCCTCTTCGAGGAGAGACGGATTGATGCGAGAGTGGTAAACTGGTGCCGACTGACATCATGGACGGATAAGGAGGGCATCAGTTGGCTACAGACTCCTTACTATGACGTGGACGGAAAACTCATCGGCATCCAAAACAGAAATCTCGGCAAGGCGAATCTTAACAAAGAAGCTTCGGGAAAGAGCGATTTAGGCAAGGCGAATCCTGATAAAGAAGCTTCGGGAAAGAGCATTCCCCGCTTCCGATTCCCCTACGGTTCGCAATGCGGCATCTATAACCTGCCCGTCACAAGACAGCTTTCGCCTGGTGAACCTCTCTACATCACCGAGGGGTGCAGCGACTGCTGGGCGATGCTCTCTGCCGGACACAAGGCGATAGCCATTCCGTCTGCCACGCTCTTGAAACCATCCGACAAGCAATGGTTGGCAGAAATGGGAGAAAAGCTCAAGATAGAATGGCACATGTATCCCGACAAGGATGCGCCGGGCGAACATCTCTACATGCAGTTGAAGGAGATTCTGCCCTCGCTGGTGCATCACCAGTTGCCCCCTGGATGCAAGGATTTCAGCGACTATTATCAGAAAAGCTTTGTATATTGCCCAGTATTTTGAAGCTGCTGCCCTTTCAGGGCGCCTTGTTGATTGCCATCATACCCAGGGCGTGCCCTGGGCTAGGAGCTTTTGGGCCTTCAGCCCGTTCTTGAACCACATAAGAAACTTGAGTCAGTTATTAATCTTTAAAGCAAAATAAATATGGAAGAATTTATCATTCACACGTACACCAAGAAGGAACTTGCCCTGATGTACTTTCCCGAGAGCATGCCACGCACTGCCGTCAACCATCTGATGGCTTGGATTCGACTTTGTACTCCTCTGTGGGATGAACTCCAGAAGATGGGCTACAAGAAGACCAGCAAGGCTTTCTCGCCTAAACAAGTGAAGGCCATCGTGGAGTATCTGGGCGAACCGGGATAATACCGTTTCAGAAATTTACGAAAAAATATTCTGAAAAATGTGCCGCCATCTCACGGCATCAGCCGCCAACGCATAACCGCTGGCGGCTGTTTTTGTATCTTTGCATCGTGATTCAGAAAGCGCTGGAAAATCACTTTCCTAGTTGGAGAAAAATATTTCTCCAGTTGGAAAAATGAAAAAGAGCATCTGGAGAAAGTCTCTGAAAAGAAAGAGAAGGACTCGGATAAGAAAGAGAATGTCTCAGACAAGAAAGAGAAAATCTCGGATAAGAAAGAGAAAGTCTCAGATGCATCAAGTTATAACCTAGACTCCATGTCCCGATACGAGTCCTTCTTTTCCTTTTTTATAAGAGGACGGGAAGTTAAAAGGGGGCAAGAGAAACGTATGAACCCAAACATGAAAGCATTCATCAAGTATCTCATCGTGGCCGTGTGCTCTGCCATCGTCACCTACCTCACCAGCTCGTGCACCGCAGGACTGGTAATAGGAAAGAACCAACGACAGCAACAGGAGAACAATATCTCCACCCGAGCCGATTCCACTCACTTCGTGCCTACCATCACCATTAGATAAATGGTAAAAAGGTAAAATTACGAAGGGAAAGATATTGACAACCAAGTCTCTATTTAACTTGGAAATTACGATGATCAATTCTCTAAATTATTAATTATAAATTATTTAAAGTATTATGGCAATTAATCTGAAAGCAAAGGAAACCCTCATCCAGGTGGGTGAGTTGAAAGGTAAGTATCGTTACGTGCTCGGCACCGAGCTTTACAACAAGCTCTCTGAGAGCAAGGTTATCAAAGAGGCTGCTCTGCGCAGCGGAGTGAGCCGAGGCGTGATGCAGGCATGTTGGGATGCCGCAGGCGAGGTAATCAAGGCTTGGACCACCGAAGGTCACTCTGTGGCTATCCCAGGACTGGGCACCATGAGATTTGGCGTAAGAGCCAAAAGCGTGGAAACCGTGAACGAGGTGGCAAGCGGACTCATCACTGCCAGACGTGTCATCTTCACGCCTAACGTGGAAATCAAACAGGAACTGATGGACACTGCCATCCAGATAACCTGCTACGACCGCAACGGCAAGGTCATCAAGAACGTTACCTCTGGCGATAAAGGCGATGTGGAAGACCCAGACAACACCCCTGGCGGAGGCGAAGGCAACACCCCAGGCGGAGGTGAAGGCAAAAACCCAGGCGGAGGTGAAGACAACAACCCTGGTGGCGATTTAGGTTTGTAATAGCCCTACAATCATACGATAAAGACTGACGGCTGTGCTCAAGCAATTGGGTACAGCCGTTTTTTTATAAAAAACATTAAAAGCAGCAACAAATATTAGGAAATCTTTTGCTTATTTGTTTTTTTGCATTATATTTGCTGCGAAAATAAATTTTATTTATTCACCCCACTTTAAGTGGCCTTAATTTTACAAACATGAAGAAATTATTGGGTATCATATTATTGACAGTATTGGTTGTATTTAGTTCATGCAACTCTAATACAGATGCTTTTCTTACGGAAACATCACCACAACTATTTGGTGTATGTCAAGTAAGCACAGGTAATGTTGTGCAACATAAGGATTCTATAGCCTTTACTGATTTAGATATTGCATGGTTCAATCCTAAAACACGAGAAATCAAATTTAAGGAATATGATAAAATAAAATCTATCCCAATCTATGCATCAATAAGTGTAAAAAGTTCATCTGAAACACTGTTCATTATAGCAGCTAATATCAATCCTGTTGTGAATCGTGCATATGATGATTTGGTCTTATTCTGTGACAAGGATGGCAAATACTATCTCAACGATAATTATCCGAATTATTGGAATTTAGAAAAGACAAAACAAAATGCAGATAAGCGTTCTGAAGGTTGGAATAAATTTATCAATCTTCTCAGAAAAGAAGGGCGTATCAAATAATTAAAAGAGACGGAAAAATTCCGTCTCTTTTTTAAGTTATGCAGCATGAAAGTAATATGATTATGAGTTGCAAACTCACTTTCTCTAATATTTTATCATTTGTCTTTTAAAAACTCGGAATGCTCCAATTATGAAACATTCCGAGTTTTATTGATTCTAAACTTTATGCCTCCTGCTTCCTATAACCCACAAGTCCGTACCAGAGGATGACGAACTCGCAGAAAAGCGGAACGAGCCAAGTGAACTGCCATGAACCGATATAATCAGCAAGCAAACCCTGAAGAACAGGGAAGACTGCACCACCGAAAACTCCCATCATAAATACGCCCGAAGCCTTGGAAGTATATTCCTTCAAGCCATCAACTGCCAAGGTGAAGATGCAGCTCCACATCACACTATGGAACAATCCTACAGCCGCCATCAGCCAGAGGTTTTCGGTAAGCATGGAAACAGACATCAATGCGATTGCAGCCACCGTAACGGTGATAAGCATAGGGCGAGGCGCCACGTTCTTCAAAGCGGCAGAAACCATTCTGCCAATCATGAATCCTCCCCAATAGAGCGTGGCAAGAAGGGCTGGCGAAAGATCGTAACCATGACCCATCAGGTCCATCGCATGGAGATTCATATTGTTGCCGATTCCCACCTCGGTTCCTACATAGAAGAAGATGGTAATCACACCATACTTCAAATGGCGGAACGACCAGATGCTGCGCTTCTTCGCATTTCTGGAATCAGCTGCAGAAGTCTTCGACTCTGTATCCGGAGCTTCCTCTCTTGTACCCTCAATATCAGGAAGATTCGCCTTGGAAGTGCTCCATGTGGTAAAGGCGATGATGAGCATCATCACCAGAAAAGGAATGGTGAGCTGATCGGCAGAAACACTATCCAGAGACACACCTGCAAACATCACGCCCGTCACGAAGAAAGGAGCGATGGTAGTACCGAATGAATTCACCGCACAGGTAAAGTTCATACGCTGCACCGATTGGGTTCCTGGCAAAGGATAGGCAGCAATGTAAGGATTGATAACCACCTGAAGCATTGCCGCAGCCGTACCCATCAGATAAGAACCGAAAAGGAAAACGAAATATCCGAACGGTACGAAATCCTGAGAAATATGCACGCCTGCCCCACCCCAATATTCAGCAATCAGTGCCGAAGCAAGATAGAAGGCAAGTCCCAGCACCATTACCAGCATCGAACGGATGAGCGTCTTCTTATAGCCCACCTTATTGAGCAAGCGTCCCGTCTTCGCACTATTGAGCAGATAGCCCAGGAAGAAGGCGAAGGAGATGAGCGTTGCCAGGGAGTTCTTGGTAGTGGTAACCTCCGAGAGGAAGGCTATCTTCAAGGGACCCTGACACTGACCGTTGACGGTAGTAAGGAAGCCCACTATAAAATAGATGAATGTAAGGAGCAGGAAGGGTCCTGCACTCTTGAGTGTTATCGATTGTTTCATGTTTATCTAGGTTTAAATGAGAGAAAGTTACGCTATCGTCAGGTGTTTCGACGAATTAAACAATCCATAAAAACACCTGACTTTTATTCCCAAAAACTATTCTCTAAATTATAAGATTTCATCTTCCAAAACCTTCATGGCACCCTTTGCCTTGATGTCTTCCACCA
>OJML01000476.1_pt1 | contig 24071 bp, 19 predicted proteins | sample 1597221 | NCBI WGS metagenome assembly OJML01 (sample SAMEA2452123, study PRJEB22498) | human gut metagenome | biome: human feces; feature: human gut; material: feces | place: Australia | collected 2012 | reverse complement strand
TCTGTTTCTGCAAGTGCCTCTGTCTCTGCAGGTGCCTCTGTCTCTGCAGGTGCCTCTGCCTCTGCAGGTGCCTCTGACTCTGCAGGTGCCTCTGTCTCTGCAGGTGCCTCTGTCTCTGTAGGTGCCTCTGTCTCAGAAGCTATAGGCTGAATCTCTGCTGCACTTGCAAGTGATGGTGTTACCATCGTCATCGCAGTAACAATTGCCGCTGTCATTATGAGTTTGTTTTTCATAAACACAGTACCTCCTTTTTTATTATATATATATAATTTTAGTACTTATGTTGTGATATTGCAAGTAATTTATTAAAAAATCCACAAAATGTTACAAAATATTTTTTCTTCTTTAGTAAATATTATATGGGTAACACTTGCAACAATTTCTTACAAGCATTACCCATTTTTATAAAATGTCTTAATTAATTAAATTCTCTGGTGTCTTTTCACACTCTAAGCAATCTGACACCTTTTGGAACCCCTCAGTACTATCCTTCTTGAGGAGTACAATAGCTGTCTGGAACAATAATTTGATATCTGTTCTAAAACTATAGTTTTCAATATACATCATATCAAGTATAAGCTTATCCTTTGGTGATGTATTATATTTTCCGGCAATCTGAGCATATCCAGTTAATCCAGCCTTTGCCCTCAGTCTATATTTAAACTCCGGCAGTTCTCTTGTATAGCTTTTCACATTTTCAAGCATCTCTGGTCTTGGTCCAACAAAGCTCATATCTCCCTTCAATATATTGAATAGCTGAGGCACCTCATCAAGTCTTGTCTTTCTAAGTACCTTTCCCACCTTTGTTATTCTGTCATCATCCGATGTTGCTGATCGGTTTTCAACGTGTTCTTTCATTGTTCTAAATTTATAAACATAAAACACTCTTCCATATTGTGTTGCACGTTTCTGTTTAAAAAATACGGTTCCACCATCTCCTAATTTTATTGCAATAGAACTTACAATCCAGATTGGTGAACTAATCACCACAAAAATCAAAGAGAATATAATATCAAATATTCGTTTTATCACTCTCTGTTCAAAAGTCATATTGCTGACATTGTGATTAAGAAACGATACGTCATCCAGTAAATAATGTTCTGATACATTTTCAACCAAATCGCATACATCAGGATTTATATATATATTTATCATTCGCTCATAACAAAAATTAATTATATCAGGTTTTTTATCTGAAGGAATGTCATATATAAACACTGTATCCATATCTTTTATGATATCATAAAGATCTTTTCTTCTATAATCCACTACCCTTTTAATGCAATACTGCTTTTTGTAACGTTTTACAGAAGAAGAAAGCTTTGACAGGTCTGACTCCTGTGTAGTAATCACACAACAGCTCTCTGGATCATTTATTGCGAAAAATATGCCATTACCAATATGAACAAAAACAATAATAATAACAACATGGACTACAATTACAAGTGCCAAAGTACCTATATCAGAAAACTTGAATGCGGAAACATTTGGTGTTATTGTGTTCATTATCATTAACTGGAGATATGCAACAAAATCTGTAAACAATGTTGCTAATACCAACGAATAAATTATAGGCTTACTCTTTCTTCTACCAATATCATATCTGCCATATATCGCTGTCATTAAGAGTCCAACAAATACATACGTAAGAATTGTAGTTGCCATGGTTCTTGAAATATTTAAAACTGCAAAGTTATTTCTCGAAAACAGAATGAGAAAACTGAACAGTAATGATAAATATAGCAAGACTTTCAATATAAAAATAATAGATTGAATTGTTTTTTTAAAATATTTTTTCATGTTTTTTATCCTATTCTGCAAATTTTTGTTCAAACAAGTTTCTGGTATTATTCTTCATACAAGCTAAATCATCTTTTGTTATATTAAGAATTCTTGAAACACAAGATTTGACATCATGTCTGTCAACATTTATGCCAATGTTGCATTCCTCTACAAATCTACTTGTATCACCCTGAACAGTATTGATAATCGGAAGACCGCCCCTAAAATACGAAATAGACTTCATTGTAATTCCAATCGCTAAATCTTCTCGTAAGACATTAATTCCAAACCAACACTGATCAAAAATCTCTTGCAATTTATCTATCTCATATACTTTACCATGATCAATGATTTCTATACTATTTTTTTTCAGAATATCAAGAAATTCATCTTTTCTTTCACCATCACCAATTATATGGATTCTTGTTCTTTTATTTTTCGCAAACTCTGAAACAATTTTTTCAATTAATGATATATCAATGATATTATTTATACTACCTAAATAGCATAAATCAATTTCTTCTTCTGATACTTTCATTTCTATACTTGTTTCTGCATTTTTCAATTTCAAATATTTGGTTTCCATTGGAAGGTTAATCTTTTGTGCCGACAATAACTCCCTATAATAATCACACTCAATCCATATTTGATCTGCAAATTTTAAATTCTTATTTCTGAAATTTCTCCAAATATCGAATCCCCAGTTTACAATCATATTCTTTGTCTTAACCGGCATAGATTCCGGCCACATATCAAAAACGTCCACAATAATCTCAGCATTATTAATCTTTTTATATTTTGCCGAACTTTTTACTAATGAATTATTTGGCACTTCTACATACACCAATTCTGGTTTACAAGCCAATAACATGTAAAACGTTTTGTAACTGAACATCAGATGACTCAATATCCTGCTTATTGATAAATTTTTTTTGTAAGAGATTACATGCAGTTGCTTACTATTTTTATACTCATTGAAACAATACCTCTTTTTGGTCATATGATCAAAATCAGAGGTTACATAAATTACATCATAACCTTTTTTAACATAATCATTAACAAACTTTCCTGTTCTCACATTATAATGGTTAGTAGAACTTATAAAATAAGCAGTCTTTGGTTTCTTATTTTCCCACGGCATAGATAAAACAAGAGCCAATGAATACATAAATAATCCAACACTTGAGTTTAAGCAAGGATTAAAATATGATATCACAAAAACAAACAAACAGCCTAACTGTGCTGCTAAAGCTAATAATCTTTGTTCTTTGCAAAATACATCACGTAAAATAATAGTGTCAAAAACAGAAAATAAAAAAGGAATAATAAAAATTATAAAGCCTATAAAACCTATTTTACTTAAAATATCTAAATAAAAATACTCAATAAAACCATCATTTATATCATTGGATACTCCCAATCCTCCGCCAAATAATGGATGTTTCTTTATATTTTCTAATGCTAACGTCTTTCTTTGCTCTCTAATGGCTAAATTTTGAATTTCAGCTTTTTCGTTTGTTAATTTGTCATTTTTATTATTTTTATCATTTTTATTATCAGAAGGTTTGTCAACATTTGTATCATTATCTTCTATTTCTGCTCCGGCAAATAAACATCTATTTATGGCCACATCAACCAAATTTGCTTTTTCAGCGACACTAACCGTACCAATTAACACAACAACTATTCCAGCAACAAAACATGCCCTTATAGCCAATGGTTTAAAAAAGTCTCTATAAAATAATAATATTAATACTACAAATGCAAATATTCCAATAGCAAATGCCAAGTAGCCTGATCGTGTATACGAAATAAACACACCAAAAATATCTAACGATGCAATAAATATCCAAATAATTTTACGTTTATTTTCTATTAACGAAAATACAATGCTTAAAGCAAAACCAGCAAAAAAAAGTCTGCTTCCAGAATTGAAAAAAATGCGAGTCACCCTTCCTGTCAATTCTGTAATCATGCATATATTATATCCATCAAAAAAATCATATGCCCAGTGTCTTATCTCTAAAGGCATCTGCAGATAAAATGCCAGAATAATACCTAACACAGATACAACTCCAAGTGACAAACATAACATTTTCAAAAATGAAATCACTCTATTTTTTTTATACATAACTGCCATCATTGGAAAAACTATCAAAAAATTCAAAAAACCTTTGAAATCAGACAAAAGTATTGTTGTGTTTTGTTTTCCAACAAAGCCTCTAATAGCAGCTATAAATATAACAACCATGAAAACAAGTACACTTATTAAATACTTATTATTCAAATATTTTTTCAAATCCAATAATATAAGGACAACTGCCGCTAAAACCGATATTCCGAAAAAAATCATTCTACTTTGAATTCCAAAGCTCTTTGTCAGTTCCCCTGTTCCTAATAATACAACATCAAACATATACAAAACTAAACTAATATATGTTATCATCTCCATTACTATTTTGATTGTTTTACTTGATTTCATGAATTCTCCTTATTAATTCAATGCCGTCTCTTCTACCCTTTAGCATTTGTTTCATTTTTTTCAGCTTATCATCTTCGAATATTAGTGTTTTAAAAAAAAATAATCTATATGATTTCTTTTCTGCCTTTAGATTTATTATATCTTTATGTTCATTCATATAATAAATCCAATTTCTAACCATATAATATTTTCTCATTGCTGAATGATTAAGTGCAGTAAATTTAACGCCTAAAATACTATAATTTTTTCCTTTTCCCAATTCATGGCTAAGCTTCACACTACCAATCTGAAGTATTCTATACCCATGTTCCTTAAGCTTAGCACAAAAATCATGATCAACAAAGTCTATAAAAAGCTCTTCATTAAATCCGCCCACATCATTCCAAGCTGAAACCGGCACCAATGAAGCTGATGTTATGCACTTATCCACCTCTATAACATCTTCATTATTCAATTCACTTTTGAAATTTCTATCAACACACTGTGGACATAGTGAACCCAATTTATGTTCATCTAAATACTTATTATATTCTTCAATTATATTATCCGGGCATACTGAGTCTTGATCTAAAGTCAAAACATATTCGTATTGTTGTTCAATGGCAAATTCAAACATCTGATTCAAAGCTTTAGCAATGCCTTCATTTTTTCCATTCTTAATAATTGTTATATTTTTCCAGTTATTTAATACACAATCCTCAATGTTCTTTATATTATCCGAACCATTATCCACACATATTACCCTATCAACTTGTCCATAAATTGATGATATATTCTCTTCTAGTCTTGCAACGTCTGGATTGAATAATGTTATACCTGCTAATATCATTTCTTCTCCCTGATTCTTTTATTTATACATTTCAGCATAATCGCTCTATTCTTAACCATCTCACCCAAAGGTAAATGAGTCATTTCTGATGCATTATTTGAATGTCTTCTATATAAAAGAAGCTGTTCGTTACAGAACTCAACTTTTCCAACTCTTTCCGACAACAATCCAATCCACTGATCATGCATTGGAATATTATCCGGAAAAGGAATTGCATAATCCAGTATGCTTCGTTTAAAAGCCATACAGCAACCTATATATGAATTTTTTATCAAGTTTCTCCAATACCCTTTTTTGCATTTTTTAAATTCAAAAAAAGAGCAACCGGAAATTCTCAAATTAGCATCAACAATGCATGCATCATGCATTACCAAAGTACAATCCGTATTTCCAAAAATATCTAGTACTGTTTTAACTTTATTATCTTTCCATACATCATCCTGATCGCATAAAAAAATAATATCGCCTTTTGAATGTACTATTGCATTTTCAAAATTCTTAATCAGTCCTTTTCGAGGACCATCTATAATTCTAATTCTTCTATCCTTTTCAGCCAAATCATCAACAATTCTTCTGGTTCTATCAGAAGAACCATCATCTGAAATAATTATTTCATCTTGAGAATCAAGATTTCTTAATACAGATAAAATCTGTTCCTCAATGTATTTTTCGCCGTTAAAAGCAGCAACACAAACCGAAATCATATTTAACAAATCCTCTTTTCTTCCATAATAACTTTATCATTATTGCTCATACAAGCAAAAACAGAAAAAATAAACGGATTATATGCAATTTCAAGGAGATGGTGTTCAGCAAATGACGCTATAGTCACGATAAAAAATGCTAAACACATAATATATTTCTCATTATCCAGCATCTTTTTTTGAGCCATAAATATAAGCACTATAACCAGCACAAAAACAATAGCTCCATACTCATACATGCATCTTACAAATGAATTGTCTATAAAAAAATAATTATCTTTAGCAATAATAGACCCACCATTTCCGTGTTCCTCAATATACTGCCCCCATAATTTGATATTATATGTCGACATAGTCTGGGCAATATACTTTAATCTATCCGACAGCACATCATTTAATCCAATAATATATTTATTATTAAGCTGATATAACCATCCCAATACAAACGAAGCTATCACAATAAAACTCTCGCAGATATCTACAAGTAGCCATTCAATACGCTTATTTAATCCAACCCATTTTTTTATAATATAGCATATAGCTATTCCTGTCAAGAAAATAAGTAGACTGGCAACAGTTGTTCTACCATCACATCTAAAATAAAGAAAAGCTGCAATCAGAACAGATATTAAAGCCATTTTCCAATAATTCTTCTTTTTTATCGCAGAAAACAATACTAAAATAATGAATAAAACATGAGCACAAAAATCCGTAGGTGATAAAAATCCATATGCAATCCTATTTCCCCTGTATAGACTTGGATATATTAGGTTCTCAACAATCCCTATTTGACTTCCTAGTATCGTAATTAATAAAAACGGTATACATACCATTAGGTAGTCTTTTAAAATTCTATCAATTGGAATATCTTTTGCTGCTGCTATCAATAAACCCACATACATTAATTCATGATAGCCACTTAAAAGCCCACTTATAATAAATGGTGCAACAATTGTTGCCATAATAATCAGATATTTTCTATTTGGTTCAACTAATATTTTACCTATAATATATCCCAGAAGCACTACCAAACAAATCCATGTATAACAACGTGGCAAATGAATTTGTATCATTGTTGTTCCCCAAAAGAAATGTATAAGTAGAAAAATATATACAATAGAGAAGACTTCTTTATTATATTTTTCAATAAAAGTTTTATAATTACCAATCAATAGCATCAATTATCACCATTATTTTCTATATATTATATATTCATGATATGGAACTCTCTCCTCTTCAGGTGGTGGAGTCATATAGTCTCCATATTCTTCTTCCAATACCTTTTTAGCCTGAACGGGAATTTTGGTTTTTACACCTTCAAATATAATGTCCTCAACATCTTCGAACCATTCCTTCTCATAATATGTAACACAGTTATCCCATATCAAATCCCCGACATATTTGCTATTCTCATATGAATAGCTATTTGTAAGCACATCAAACTTATCCAAAAAATACTTAGTTCCCTTCACATGCGAATACAAGTAAACCGGAAATCTTAATAATCGTTTAACAAAACTCTTATTTGTTCCCATTATATTCTTACTCTGTGCACAACCAACACACTGCATCCAAAATGTTTTCTTTTTTTCTATTTGTTTTTTAGCACCATTCTTAACATTTCCTAATGCATCTAAAGGATAAATGTCTATAAATAATCCCATCCCCGCATCAGATAGTCCATCCGTTTTAACCATCTTAAATCTAGTATCACAAAATCTTTGTAAATTAAAAGGATAATCATCGGCTGTATATTTTGACATCAACTTAAATGGATATAGTTCTTCTTCATGTTCATTACAATATGCTACAAACTTATCATATTCAGGTCTTAACATGCAAACATCCATATCATCATCCCAAGGTATAAACCCATTATGTCTCATATATCCTATTAATGTTCCATACATAATTGAATACTTAATATCATTGTGCTCACATATCTCATCTATTTTTTTTAAAACATTTAAGGTTTCTTTATGCACCTCTTCCAAACTCAGTTCCCTATTCATCTAAAATCTGCCTTTCTACATTCTCGATATTTACAATAACCTTTTTAGTTTACATCCAACATATTACATAGTCAAGAACTTTGTACTTTTACTCTGCTTTTCTTCTGTTCTCTTTAACAAACTCCGGCAGCACCTTAATTCCAATAAACATGACCACAGCAAAACATACCAAATATCTTACAAATATATTATCAATAAATATAAGATCTACTATTGCAATTATCACAATACTAAGTAAACATAATGCAATACAGCTAACTGGAATAATAGAAAATCTCATTAATCTATAAGAAATAACAAGATGTAATATCATATAACAAATATATGCAAACAGCGTAGTATATGCCGCCGCAATAAAGCCATATTTCTGTATAAATATATAATTCGTAATGATATTAATTACCGCCGCACTCATTGTTCCCCACATGATAAAACTTGTTTTTTGCTTAAAATATTCAGATGGAACTATTACATTATATATAAATAATACAAAAGCATCTAAAATCATAGGGATTGCAACATATTTTCCAACTGCATATTTTTGTCCGCCTATTATAAGAACCAATTCTGGTGAAATTGACATTACTCCAATAGCAATAATGAGGAAAAAATAACACAATTGTCTTGCTCTACTTCTGACAGCTTCTATTTCTTTATTTTTCATCTTTTCATAAAACCATGTCATCCACACTTCAGAAATTGAATCTGATATAATAGCTAAAATCAATTTGATATTACCAACAAGTCCATATATGCCAGCCTCAGACTTTCCTATCATTTTATTAATCATTATTCTGTCAAATTGGGCAAGCAACACCTGTGATATTCCATGTGGAATAATAGGCAAGCTGTATTTTATTCCAAACTTCCAATATTTTTTTCTAAATGTCGGTCGAGCACGTTTATATAAATCATATATAATATATACTGTAACAAGTACAGTGGAAATTGTAATTCCAAGTACCCTTCCAAATCCTCTTGATGAATTAAAAATAGTCTTAATTAATATTAAAGAAAGACCTACATTTCCAATTGTGCTTGCTAAAGAAACCTTAATGTATTTTTTATACTCATAATCCAAGCTAATTCTTGCATTATATAAAGTAACTACCGCAATTCCAAAACTGTATATCACAAGCATAACCAATGTAACTAAATCAAGATCCAATAATTTTGTCAATATTTTATTAAAAACAATAGAAATAAACAAGGCAACTATTAAATTTATCCAATATATTCCCATAATTGATGATGTAAAATCATCAATTTTACCCTCAAACTCATATTTTGCGCTTCTTATTGAGCTATGCAGAGCCATTCCAATAAAAACGAACAAGACTGCTTCATATGCGGCAAAAACCGTATACAACCCCATCTCTTCCGTAGTTAACAATCTACTAAATATAGGAATAGCCAAAAAATTTATACCTTTAACCATGACATTTCCTATAGTATATCCTATGCCAGCCTTAAATACTTTACTTTGCTTTAACTTCATATATTTTCCTCAATTAATTTTTTGTTTAGTTTACAACTATTAGTGATTAAGGTCAAGACTTTTATAACGTAAATAGCTTCCGACAATTAATGTCGAAAGCTATAATATTATGATATATCATATCAATTAAAACTTAAATGTATTCTCCAGTGTCTCCCACTTCTGATCCTTATCACTTAAATTGATTGGTGTGCCATCCTCAAGTGTGTATCCGCTTCCGTCGGCGCTTCCCGGATACTCTCCGACAAGCTGTGGCCACTCGATGCCGATTGCCGGATCATTCCATGCAAGTCCGCTCTCGTCTCCAAGGTGCCAGAAATCTGTTACCTTGTAGCAGAACTCTGCTACATCTGAGAGTACTAAAAATCCGTGTGCAAAGCCCTCCGGGATAAGGAATTGCTTCTTGTTCTCTTCTGTGAGCTCTACTCCGAACCACTTACCATATGTCTTTGAATCGCTTCTTAAGTCTACAGCCACATCAAATACTGAGCCTTTTACTGCACGCACAAGCTTTGCCTGTGGATATTCCTTCTGGAAATGGAGTCCGCGGAGCACTCCCTTTGTGGAGCAAGACTGATTATCCTGTACGAATACTCTGTCAATGCCTGCCTCCTGCATGTCCTTTGAATTGTATGTCTCCATAAAGTATCCACGGTTGTCTCCGTGTACTGTAGGCTCGATAATGCAAAGTCCTTCGATTCCACCTACGTTTTTCTGTACTTTAATCTGTCCCATGATTTCTATGTCCTTTCTAAAAGTTAATCTCCTGCAAATATCTGTGCAGCGCATCCTGCCATGTAGGAAGCGGCTTAAATCCATTCTCCACAAGCTTGCTCTTGTCCAGTCTGCTGTTAAACGGACGTGCTGCCTTCGACACACCATACTCTGCTGTTGTAACAGGTGCGACTGTGAGTCTGTCCTCAGAATACTCTGTATGCCCAAGCTCCACTGCCTGCTTAAAAATTTCCTTTGTGAAATCATACCAGCTGATATATCCGCCCTCGTTTGTAGCATGATAGTAACCGTATTTATCAGTCTCTATCATATCTACGAGCAGTCTTGAAAGGTCGAGTGTGTATGTCGGTGTACCAATCTGGTCACTTACTACTGTGAGCCTGTCATGTGTCTTGCCGACATTTAGCATTGTCTTGATGAAGTTCTTGCCGTTCACTCCAAATACCCATGCTATACGCACGATAAAGTACTTCTCAAGAGTATTTGCCACTGCAAGCTCTCCATCGAGCTTTGTCTGTCCGTATACGTTGAGCGGTGCATAGTCCTTGCAGTCAGGCTGCCATGGTGTGGTGCCCTGTCCGTCAAATACATAGTCTGTGCTGATATATACCATCTTGGCATCTATCTTCTTGCAGGCATCTGCTATATTCTGAGTGCCGTCTGCGTTGATTGCATGCACCTTTGCTTTTTTATCATCATCCTCAGCCAGATCTACTGCTGTCCATGCTGCACAGTGTACTACCACGTCAGGCTTAAGCTCCGTGATTGTCTTTTCCACTGCATCACGGTCTGTGATGTCGAGTGAGACATATGGCATCTTTGTAACTGCTGTGCCATCGTCTGCTCCGCTGTACTGTGGTGCTATATCTGTTCCGATTCCTTCGTAACCGCGTGCTGCAAGGTCGTTCATTACGTCGTGTCCGAGCTGACCTGCAACTCCTGTAACAAATACTTTCATTTTGGGTCTCCTTTTTACTTAATTATTATCGTGACTAACATCACCATATATGCGCAAAACCACCAGACAAACGATAATAACTATCTATTCGCGTACATCTTCTCGTAATAGTTCTGGTACTCTCCGCTGATGATTGTCTCCCACCACTCACGGTTGTCAAGGTACCACTTGATTGTCTTCTTGATTCCGTCCTCGAACTTGGTCTCAGGAAGCCATCCGAGCTCATTGTGGATCTTTGTTGGGTCGATTGCGTAACGCATATCATGACCCTTACGGTCTCCTACGAATGTGATAAGACTCTCCGGCTTATTGAGCTCCTTGCAGATAATCTTTACGATTTCAAGGTTTGTCTTCTCATTGTGTCCACCTACGTTGTAAACCTCTCCTACACGTCCGTTGTGGATGATAAGGTCGATTGCCTTGCAGTGATCCTCTACATAGAGCCAGTCACGCACGTTCTCGCCTGTTCCGTATACCGGGAGTGGCTTATCATTAAGCGCATTTGCAATCATAAGTGGGATAAGCTTCTCCGGGAAATGGTATGGTCCGTAGTTGTTTGAACAACGGCTGATTGTTACAGGAAGTCCATATGTGCGGTGGTAAGCAAGCACGAGTAAGTCTGCTGCTGCCTTTGATGATGAATATGGGCTTGATGTATGAATTGGTGTATCCTCATGGAAGAAAAGGTCAGGGCGGTCAAGTGGCAGATCTCCGTATACCTCATCTGTTGATACCTGGTGATATCTTTTAATACCATACTTGCGGCATGCGTCCATAAGCACTGATGTTCCGATGATATTTGTATCAAGGAATACCTGTGGGTTTTCGATTGAACGGTCAACGTGTGACTCTGCTGCGAAGTTTACAACCATATCAGGATGCTCTTCCTCAAATAATTTGTATACGGCGTCACGGTCTGTGATGCTCTCCTTTACGAAACGGAAGTTTGGATTGTCCATTACAGGCTCAAGTGTTGAGAGATTTCCTGCATATGTGAGACAGTCTAAGCATACGATACGGTAATCCGGATATTTGTTAAGCATGTGAAATACGAAGTTGCTTCCGATAAATCCTGCTCCACCTGTTACGATAATTGTCATTTTGATTTCCTCCTTAATATAACTGCTCGCGGTATTTTCCATCAAGTACATCCTTTAAGTACTGTCCGTACTGGTTCTTCTTTACGAGCTCATATGTCTTTAATACTTCATCCTTTGTAATCCAGCCGTTTAAGTAAGCGATTTCCTCAAGACATGCTATCTTGCGGTGCTGATGTGTCTCGACTGTCTTGACAAAGTTTGTGGCATCTACAAGACTCTCATGTGTTCCTGTGTCAAGCCATGTAAAGCCCTGTCCTAAAAGCTCTACATTGAGTGCCTTTTTCTCAAGATAGATTCTGTTAAGGTCTGTTATCTCAAGCTCTCCTCTGGCTGATGGCTTAAGGTTCTTTGCGTACTCTACTACGTTGTTGTCGTAGAAATAAAGACCTGTAACACAGTAATTGCTCTTTGGATGCTCTGGCTTTTCCTCAATTGAAATAGCCTTTCCCTCTTTATCGAACTCTACGATACCGAATCTCTCAGGGTCATCTACATAGTAGCCGAATACTGTGGCGCCCTTTCCGCTCTTTGCGTTTTCAACTGCAGCCTTGAGTCTCTTGTTGAGACCGTGTCCTGCGAAGATGTTGTCTCCGAGAACCATGGCTACTGTATCATCACCGATAAATTTCTCACCGATAACGAATGCCTGTGCAAGTCCGTCCGGGCTAGGCTGTACCTCGTAGGTGAGGTTGACACCAAACTGATGTCCGTCTCCTAAGAGCTCCTTGAATCTCGGTGTATCCTGTGGTGTTGAAATGATCAGAATATCTCTGATACCTGCATTCATAAGCACTGACATAGGATAGTAGATCATTGGCTTGTCATAAATTGGAAGTAACTGCTTTGATGTTACCATTGTGAGTGGGTAAAGACGTGTGCCTGAACCCCCCGCTAATATAATACCTTTCATGTTGTTCTCCTTCAAACTGAAACTACGTGCTGCACTTGATGCTTTCGGTCTATAGGATTCACTGACCTGATTCATCATTTACCTGCATTATAAAAGGTGCCCCAAGGGCACCTTCAAGTACTTTTTTATATTTTTAGCATTTTTCACAAAATATATACTTATAATATCCTGTTTTTGAATCATTTTCGTGCAATAAATACACCTGCATCCTTTGTGATATGGAACCCTCCCTCTGTCTTCTTTCTGACAAATGCCGCAAATTCCTTATAGCGGTCCACAATATACCTGTTCTGGTTGCCATGGCACGAAAGCACATACTCTATCACAGGCTCTGCTTTTTCTACCACAAGCTCATCCTCGTATCCATGCCAGCTTACCTCACCAAAGTATTTTCCAAGTATTGCCTCACCATTTTCTTTACCAAATTGCTCATACAGCCTTTCCGCTGACAGCTCTATACGGTCATCAAACTGCTGCACCAGGTCGTTTATTTCCTTCATATGCCGTGAGCTGTATGTACTGCACACAAACACGCCACCAGGCTTTAGCACCCTTAGGATTTCACTGCACACGGCATCCAGATTGTCACAATAGAACAGTACATGGTCTGCTATCACACAGTCATACGATGCATCCGGCTTATACAGCCTGTGGGCATCCATCACCTCATATGTGAAGCGCTTGTCATCTGCGCCTACATTTCTCGTCGCATCCCTTACCATGCCATACGATATATCAGTCAGGGTTATCTGCATATCTGCCGGTATCCTGTCTATGTTCTGTGTCCAGAGAGAGGCATCACCACAGCCCACCTCAAGCACCTTTTCCCCCTCAAAAAAGCTGCACTCATCAAATACCCAGCTAAACCAGCTCACCGGATTCATCGAGAAATCCCTGTGCAGATTGATTCTGGCTGATATATTTGAAGCATCCCTGTACTGCTGCTTTAGCTTTTGCTCCATCTCGTTTATATTAACCAGCTCCAGCATATGACTCCAGTCCACGCTTCGCCCCTCGTCTATTACCTCTGAAGCCTCCTGCAGTGCTGATTTCATAAGCTTCATCTGCTCTATCCTCTCCTCCACGAGACCAAGCTGCATGTGAAGTGACTCAGACATGACATTGCTGTCCGTGTTTCTGAGTGTCATCTCCTTGATATCATCCAGGGAAAAGCCCAGATATTTGAGGAACAGTATCTGCTGTAAACGCGCAAAGTCATCATCATTATAGAATCTGGCTCCGTTTTCGTTTACGTAGGATGGTTTTAAAATATTGTGCTCGTCATAGTACCTGATGGTCTTTTTTGTAATATGCGCTTTTTTTGCAAATTCTCCTGAGGAGTAGTAGCCGGGTAGTTTCATCGTTGCGTTGCCTTTCCTCTTATTTTCTTACTTTTGAACTTCCTATATCTAAGTATATCATAATTTTCTAATACAGGATTTATTAATATTTACTTATTTTCATTGTTTCTGCTTGTTTTTCCGGAAAATGTACTTATAATTATAATATCACTATGCAACAAGGAGAAAACAATGAAATACGATTATATAGTAGTAGGTTCTGGTCTCTACGGAGCCATCTTCGCCCATGAGGCAAAGGCCAAGGGCAAATCAGTGCTTGTAGTGGACAAGCGTCCTAACATAGCAGGAAATGTTTACACCGAAAAGCAGGAGGGCATAAATGTACACATGTACGGAGCCCACATATTCCACACCAATGATAAGAGGGTCTGGAACTACATCACACAGTTTGCTGAGTTCAACCGCTTCACAAACAGCCCTGTAGCAAACTACAAAGGTGAGCTTTACTCTATGCCATTTAACATGTACACTTTCAACAAGATGTGGGGTGTGGTAACACCGGAGGAGGCTGCTGCAAAGATTGAGGAGCAGAAAAAGGAAATCACCGGTGAGCCAAAAAATCTCGAGGAGCAGGCTATTTCACTCGTTGGACGTGATATCTATGAGAAGCTCGTGAAGGGCTACACTGAGAAGCAGTGGGGGCGTGACTGTAAGGAGCTTCCGGCTTTCATCATAAAGCGTCTTCCTGTTAGACTTACCTTTGACAACAATTACTTCAATGCTCTTTATCAGGGTATTCCAATCGGTGGATACACCAAGATGGTTGAGAATATACTCGATGGCATTGAGGTCAGATTGAATACCGACTACCTTGAGCACAAGGCTGAGCTTGATGCTCTTGCTGACAAGGTGGTATACACAGGTCCGATTGACGCATACTTTGGCTTTAAGCTAGGTACTTTGGAATACCGCTCAGTGCGCTTTGAGAATGAGACCCTCGATATTCCTAACTTCCAGGGCAATGCCGCTGTCAACTATACTGACCGTGAGACTCCATGGACACGTATCATCGAGCACAAGTGGTTCGAGTTCGGTAAGGATGAGGATGGAAATGATCTGCCAAAGACTATTATCAGCCGTGAGTACTCTTCTGAGTGGAAGGCAGGCGATGAGCCTTACTACCCTGTAAACGATGAGAAAAACGGACAGCTCTACGCCAAGTACAAGGAGCTTGCCGATAAGGAGACCGGTGTTATATTCGGTGGTCGTCTCGGCGAGTACAAGTACTATGATATGGATACTACCATCGCTTCCGTACTTGATATGTGTGAGAAGGAACTTGGCTAATAATCAAGCTTCCCTCAAAAATGCTTTGTTATGTCATATCAAAACCGCCCCTGGCAATCAGCCACGGGCGATTTTTTAGGATAAAAAGCGGGGTATCCGATTCCGCTGCCTTTACCTTTTCATTTATAATTTTACTTCTACAAACAGCATCCCCTCATCTTATTTTATCAGTCTTTTCCTTATTTGTCTCAGCAACTATATAATGTGTTCTGTGTTTACTCTCTGAATAATTCTTAGCAATATATTGTCCCATTACTCCAAGACAAAATAATTGTATTCCACCAATAAAAATAATCACACATATAGTGGAAGCCCATCCTGCAACCGGATCACCAAATACAAGACGCCTTACAATGATAAAGACAAGAAATAAAAAGGCGATTACCGTCATAACCATTCCAAACCATCCAAAAATTCCTTTTGAAAAACGATTTCTCTCTCCCATTGCTATGATAGCATCTACCATGGCACTTTTCATCATGTCAGCCCTACAGATATGGCACAATACGAAGTGGGTACCTAATATGAGAATAAAGGAAAATGCCATATGAGAATGAAAAACAGGGGTTCAGGAGTGACCGCTTTGTACTCTATCAAAAGATGACAGAAACAGCAGTGAAATTATGAGTATCTAGAGCCAGAAAGGCATGTTAAAACGCTTTGCTGAGGAGAACGGACTGCCGAATACAAAGTTTTATATTGATATGTAATAACGAGATTTGATACAATTTGACCTTTCCTATACATTTTGATTTTGCCTTTCGGTTTCGGATGCATTTTTCGTGGACGGGTTCAAAATGCCCACAAAGCCTTATTTTACAAGGAAAATCCAGACCAGCAACAGTGCAAGTCTGGATTATGTTTCTTATCGGGCAAGGGTTTCTCCGTTAATACAAACTTGGTCGATTACATATTTCATCTTCATGTCATATACTACTATGTTCAAACCGGTTATGTGCTTAGAGTAATCAGTACCTTCTATGTTGATTACACTCGTAGCCCCAACATTTTGACATCCACTTGTTAATGTAAAGATTGAACGTTTGTCTCTAAAACTTCCGGTATAATTTATGACTTCATCAGGGCTGCTATTTTCAATAACACCACCATCAGTTAGTGCTACATAAAACGAAATCTTCTCATATGAATCAGTCGCTATTCCTCTTTCATGCATTTTAGACTTTATTGCATCAGATAAGTTAAAATCTCCATGCCCAGCCATAAATACCATATAATTTGGATTATTTATTGCCTCGAGATAATCTACAGGAGATGTTATCCTTACAAGGTTTGAACTGGTTATTACTTCCTCATAAAAACTCTTTGTTTGCTCGTACTGATCATCCGTAGCGGAATTTACTGCGTATTTTTCTGAAAGTAGACCGCCAATGAATTTGCTTGTCTTAATTGCTCCCCATATATTTTCATGACCTATTACGCTTTCTTCTGGGAGAACAGCACCTATTTGGTTATAGTATGATGTACTGCATAAGTTATAGTAGTCAATACCTTTTTCATGTGCATATGCTGTGTAAGTGTTATTGGCTGCATCATTCATTTCATTACCGGGCAAACTTACGAGAATCAGGGTGATTCCATTCTCTTTGCACAAGTCTACAGTTTTGTCTAAATATTCCTGCATCACTTCAGGAAATTCCATAGTTATTTCAGCATCATTCTGTTCATATGTGGTATATGCTTCAGGACCATTATCTGTGATAGGTGCGAATCCCTTTAACTCAGAAGTATCTACCATTTCGCTATCGATATCGTATTCTGCTAATTCCGACCATCGTGAATGAAATCTAATATTAGTAAGATAATAACTTAATTCTGACTGCGTTTTATCCAATTCACAAAGATTATGTACTGCCTCCTTCTTTACGTCAGAGTAATGCATTGGATCCAAGCATTTTCTTGTAAGTCCCTCTGTGGTGTTTATAGGATTTTCTGGATGCAAATCCCACATAAACTTTGTGTCCAAGACGACTACTTGAGGTTTTTGAGACCGTAAAGCTTCCTTGAGCCAATAATAACTTAAAAATATGCTTTGCTGTTCGCTCCCAAGATTATAGCTTCGAATTCCATAGTCATTGTAAATCTCCTGTGGAATAAAGGCATTAACACAAACGCTGGAACCAAAAAACAACACATCTATCGAATTTGGCTCCATTTTATAAAATTGTCGGTATGATGATGTAGTCGGCCAGGTGCTGTTCTTTAAGATATATTTTGGCACTAATACTTTATTGATGGCGGTTAATGAGCATAATAGTATTAGCAAGAATAACACACATTTAAAAATATTTTTTATCTGTTCCTTCATTTAGAAGCCTCCATATATAAAATCCTTGGCATCAAAGCCAAAACCGTAAGAACCACATACCCAAATAAGCCAAATGACGATGAGATAAATGCTCCATCTGATTACTATGTTCTGATCTGATATGATACTTCTGATATGTTTTCCTTCTTCTTGCATTTTACTAACAATAAATAAAATAAGCATAGAAATTACAAGAACGGCACATTCCTTCCAATTAAGTCCTAGTTTAAATACCGAGTCATCAACCCAAATCCACGGATTGAATGATGTGAACATTGATTTGATCATTGCTACAGCTCCTCTAAACGAATCTGCTCTGAAAATTATCCAGGCTATCATCACAAAGAAGAAGGTGAGTACTTGCGAAAGTATCCGTCTGACACAATCATTTAACCCAATGTCGTGTATATTGAATTTATCCTTTATCTTGATTCTTATTTCCCCGGTTATCTGGTAGACAGCATGCAAAAGTCCCCAGAAAAGAAATTTCCAGCTTCCTCCATGCCAAATTCCACTTACTGCGAACGTAATCAATAGATTCATCCATTTGCGGAAAGTCCCTTTTCTGTTACCTCCAAGTGGAATATAAATATAATCTTTAAGCCATAGACTCAAAGACATATGCCACCGCCTCCAGAACTCCTTAATGGAAGTTGAAAAATATGGTCTTTCAAAGTTATTGTCTAAATGTATACCGAACATCTCTGCAACACCTTGTGACATCGTAGTGCAGGAAAGAAAATCTGTATACAACTGAATACTGTACAGTATTGCGGCAAGCCAAATGTATCCACCTGAATAGGCGTTGTAATTATCAAAGACTGTGTTGACAATAACCGCAGATTTATCAGCTATCATGTATTTCAAGAAAAATCCCCAAAGTACAAGCTGTAATCCAGATACTATGTTGTTAAAGTCGTATTTATTGCCGTCGAACAGTTGATTTTCAAGCTTTTCATATCTTGGAATAGGTCCCTGAATAATCTGTGGAAAAAAAGACGCAAAAAGTCCAAACTTCAATGGATTCCTTTGTGCCTTTATCTTTCCGTGATAAACATCCACAACATATGCGACAAGTTGCAGTGTATAAAATGAAAGTCCTACTGGGATGATAAGAGGGAGCGTTGGCCTATGGATAACTGAACCAAACAAAAAGCCTCCGAACTTTTCTAATAACAAAGGAAGAGCCGTGAATACGATTCCTATCCACAAAACGATATATTTCAGAAGCTTGCTTTTCTTGATTTCTCTGGTTCTTTTTGTTTTCTCCTTCGTTTTGCCTTTCTGCGCTCGATTGCTTATTTCTTCGATTATAATAGCTGTGATGTAGCTAACAAAGATTGAGACTAAAAATATGGCTATTTGTCTTAACCTATAAATTAATTGCGTATAGAAATAAATACTCCCAACAAGTAAAGCAAACCATCTATATTTTTTTGGTATGACATAATAAGCAATTAATACTATCAAAACTATAGCATAATATTCCCAAGCGGTATAACTCAACGTATTTTCCTCCAAAACAACGATTTATAGATTTACAAAAATAAAGATGCCGATAATAACCTTATGTTCCTCCCGTTTCCGTTCACAGAGTACTTTACTCTGTGAACGGATTCTTACCATTAATTACCAACAAACTGGGTAAAATAATACTCTTTGTTGTAGAAATTGTCAATGTAATTATCGACTTTTTCCGAAAAATCTTTAGTGGTAACTATCAAAACAGCCCCCTTTTCGGCAAGTTAAGGGGTAGCTAAAGGGTCGGTAGTGTCAAATGATTTATGAAAAAACAGAGTCAAAGAAAAAGGCTCTGATGAACCTTGAAAATTGCAGATATTTTTCTCTGTTTTGTACAAACATCAGAAGTCTTTTTGAACTCATAGTGATTCACTCCTAAAGGTTATTCAGAGTGAATTCAACCGGAATCCAGCTGATTCAGAGAGATACTCACTCCTGAAGTGATTATCTCATGAAAAGTTGGTGGCGACAAACCGTGTGATTATACATCGCTTACGAAAAAGGAGTCGCCTTCTGCAATCGTCTGTTCTTCAAGAAACGTTTGTATAAGGAGTTATCTCCGGAAGACATAAAAGCAAAACGTCTTGAAGAAGAAACACCAATCTGGGATGAATTCTGGTCCTGGATTGACACGCTGGATCCATCTGGAGGAAGCAAACTGGAGAAAGCGGTTAAATATGCCTTGAATCATAAGGAATCGTTAATGAATTATCTTCTGGATGGAAGATGTGAAATTTCAAACAATTCCGCTGAGCGAAAGGCAAAGGTTTACGCCACCGGGCGTAAAAACTTCCTGTTTCCTCGGTAATTCAATTACAATTTTTTTCCGGCCAGATTTATCTCAGCCGCAGGAATATGCTCCCTAAGGCACTCATATCCGCATTCCTTCGAATATGCATATATAGCCGGAAGCTGTCTTGACAGAAAGAGCGCCGGTGCTTCTGTCACAGAGTATGCGCCACAATGCCCAAACTCAAGAACATCGCCAAGCTCAAGCTTCTTAAGCTTTACTTCTCTGACCAGCACATCTGCTACTGTACATAAGCTTCCGCAAAGTGTATAGTCTGTGTCCGGCAGTTCTGTTAATTCCACACCGTTTTTTCCTTCATTTTCTGATACTTCACCGGCATATACCTTAATCGGTGGCACTTGCATAGCCATCCTCTGCCCGAAGTAATTCAGGTGGTGGATTCCTCCATCCAGAATCGCATAATTGGCATCGCCTGTCGATTTAAGGTCCTTTACCTGTGTGTAATATTTACCGCATGAGGCTGCGAGGAATCGTCCCATCTCAATGCCAAGGGGATATTCCACAGCAAATTCTCTAAGCACCTCTGCTGCCTCATCAAGTGCTTGTATTTCCCTTTTCTGCCAGTCTTCCTCAAAATACTCCACACAAAGTCCCGGACCATACTCTACAAGCTGTGGCTCAAAGCTGTATTTGTCCTTTAACATGGTAAGTGCAGACTTTATTTTTTCCAAGTCCTTATTTATTTTGCGAAGACTCTTCTGTGTGCCGGAATAGTAGTGGATGCCCATTACCGCAATGCCCTTAAACTCATCCGGATGCGAAATGATATATTCAATATCATCAAGCGACATGCCAAACTGGTTGCCACTTGTCAGGCGAAGTATGACATGTGTTTTCGTTTCAGCAAACTCGGCTTCATGCGCACCTTCCTGTATACATTCAAGCATCACTTCTGATATCAGCGCCGCATGTCTTATGCTCTCACAGGTGAGTATACCGGCGCCATATGAAACTGCTCGCTCTATATCGCATTTTTCCTTCATCACACCTGAATAGATGATGCTCTCCGGCTTCACACCAAGTGCTATACATATCTCAAGTTCTCCCGGGCTGCACACCTCCACATGGTCTAGGCCCTCCGGCAGCCTGTGAAGCAGAAATGGGTTTGCCTTTATCGAAAAGCAAAGCGGTATCCTACGTCCTCCTTTACAATCAAGAGCAGCCCTTATCATGGCTGCTCTTTTTGCAAACTCATCCGTATCAAATACATAGTACGGTGTCTGTCTCATATGCTTTATTCCTCCACAAGCTCTTTCACAAGCTTCTCGATTGCATCTACTGAGTTGAAATTCTCAGGAACCAGATCCTTTGGTCTGATTGTGATGTCAAACTCATCAGTCAGCTCCGATACGAGTGAAACTATATCAAATGACTCAAGAATTTTGTCATCGATGAGCTTTGTCTCCTTCTCAAAATCCACATCCGGTCTTAATTCCTCTAAAATCTCTAAAATTGTGTCTCTCATTTTACATTTCCTCCAGTTTTTTCATATCATATTTTCCGTTTGGAAGCTTAGGAAGCTGCTCCAGTTTCTTGATTTTCCTTGGCACCATAAAGCCCGGGAGTTCGTCCCTCAGCGCCAGCGCAAGGCTTCTCCTGTCACAGTCACCTGTGTAGAAAAGTATCAGCACCTCTTTTGCTTTATTATATATAACGCAGCTTTCTGCGACTCCATCGACCACATTGGCGGCATGCTCCACCTCATCAAGCTCCACACGGTGTCCCATGTGCTTTATCTGGCGGTCCATACGTCCACAGAAATGAAGTATGCCGGCTTCATCGAGCCTTCCGTAATCCCCGGTGCGGTACATCCGCTCAGGATAAGCCTTGTTGAGTGGATTGAGTGTAAATGCCGCAGCTGTCCTCTCCGGATCATTATAATAACCCAGCGCCAGGATTGGTCCACATACGCATATCTCGCCCTGTTCTCCGACAGCCGGCTCATTTCCATGCTCATCTATCAGGAAAACTCTGTAATTGTCATAAGCGTGGCCTATCGGAAGCACCTCGTCATCTTCCACTGTATGATCCACGCTATAGTATGTGCATGATGCTGTGGCCTCTGTCGGTCCATACTGGTTCACAAAATGTGCTTCCGGCAGATTTTCCTGCCATTTTCTGAGCACCCTGCACGGCATCACTGAGCCTGAGAAGCAGATTTTTCTAAGGCTCTTAAGCCCTACTTCCTCAAATGCTCCAAGCGATGTGAGGATGGTAAATGCCGAAACACTCCAGCCGACACTGCTGACCTTCTTATCATTCATGTAATCAAACAGGGCATTTGGCTCCATAAAATACTCTTTTGGAATAATCGCTGTGCTGCAACCGGTCTTTAGCGGCAGATAAATGTCCCTGATTGCCGCAATATAGTCAAGCGGTGACTGATTGCCCAGCACATCACTTTCCTCTATATGCATCACATCACAGTAAGCATTGATGTATGTCATAAGTGACAGATGTGATGTCATGACTCCCTTTGGATTGCCGGTGGAGCCTGACGTGTAGATAATATACAGCGGGTCTGTCATGGACATCTGCCTGCGGACTGTTGCGAGCATATCGTTCTCACTATCCGTCACAGCGTCTCCTGCTGATTCACTGATTTTACAATTACTATCAGCGCACGCCACCTGCTCGAAGCGCGATATATCCTCAGCAATAAATATCTGCGGTCTATCGAAGCCTTCTGCCTTTGCCAGCTCATCCACTATGCTCTCCACATGCTCAAGGCTTTCCCTGTCAGCCACAATAGCCCTTGGACACAGATTTTCAAGAATTTTCTCAATTCTCTTGTCAGGAAGCGATGCATCAATCGGCGCATACGGTCTGCCTGCATATGCCACTCCCAGGAAGTATGCCGGTGTCACCATTTTTCTTCCGGCAAATACTGCAACAGGGGTTCTGTCCACTCCAAGCTGTTCTATCAGATATGCTCCTGTATTTCTTGCTATATCATACACCTGCGCAAACGTAATGCTACATTCAGTATCCGAAAATGCAGGCTTGTCAGGGGATTTTGCCACTGTGGTCTCAAGCCACTCAAGTACGTTTTTCATCTTAGTCCTCTTTCATGCAATAATAAACGTTGCCGAAAAAATTATAGCACATAACATCCGAAAAAAATGTCATGTGCTATCGAATTAAGAATTCTTAAGAAAGCCTTAATATTTCTCTGTAGGTTTTTCTATATTTGATTCTCCTATTAAATATATCGGTCTGTCCTTTGCCTCGAGATAAAGCTTCGACAGATATAATCCCAAAATGCCTATGCTAAGCAGTTGTATCCCACCTATAAAAAGTATGATAACAACGGTCGAAGCCCAGCCGGCTACCGGATCTCCGAATACAAGTCTCCTGATAATGATAAAGAGCATTGCAATTATTGCGACAATAAAGCTGAACACTCCGGCTATTGAAGCCATGTATAGCGGAGCATTTGAAAATGCTACTATTCCATCTAAACTATAGAGAAACAACTGCCAAAATGACCACTTTGTCTCGCCAGCCACGCGGTTTACATTTTCAAACTCAAGCCATTTGACCTTGAATCCTACCCAGCCAAATAATCCTTTTGAAAACCTATTGTACTCTTTTAGCGATAAAAGAGCATCCACATATTTCCTATTCATCAGCCTGTAGTCACGTGCCCCATCAACCATATTTGCCTTTGAAATCTTACTCATCAGCCTATAGAACTTTCTGGCAAAAAAAGACCTGATCGGTGGCTCACCCCTTCTTGTCACCCGCCTCGTGCC
>OJML01000471.1_pt1 | contig 24204 bp, 17 predicted proteins | sample 1597221 | NCBI WGS metagenome assembly OJML01 (sample SAMEA2452123, study PRJEB22498) | human gut metagenome | biome: human feces; feature: human gut; material: feces | place: Australia | collected 2012 | reverse complement strand
CAGTCAAGTCAACTACAGAAACGTCCAAAGTCGGAACACGCATAGAGATACCAGTCAACTTACCGTTGAGTTCGGGGATAACCTTACCTACAGCCTTAGCAGCACCAGTAGTAGAAGGGATGATGTTGCCGCTGGCAGCACGGCCACCGCGCCAGTCCTTCAAAGAGGGACCGTCAACAGTCTTCTGAGTAGCAGTAGTAGAGTGAACGGTAGTCATCAAACCGTTTACGATGCCGAACTTGTCGTTCAATACCTTAGCGATAGGAGCCAAGCAGTTAGTAGTGCAAGAAGCGTTAGATACGAACTGAGTACCCTTAACGTACTTGTCGAAGTTTACGCCGCATACGAACATAGGAGTGTCGTCCTTTGAAGGAGCTGACATAACTACGTACTTAGCACCAGCCTGAATGTGAGCCTGAGCCTTTTCCTTAGTCAAGAAGAGACCAGTTGACTCAACTACGTATTCAGCACCTACAGCGTCCCACTTGAGGTCAGCCGGGTTGCGTTCAGCAGTAACACGGATGTGGTTGCCGTTTACGATGAGCTCGCTCTTTTCAACGTCAGCCTCGATTGTGCCCTGGAATGCACCGTGCATAGTGTCGTACTTGAGCATGTATGCCAAGTAATCTACGGGGCAAAGGTCATTGATACCTACAATCTGGATGTCGCTGCGGTTCTGAGCAGCACGGAATACGAAACGGCCGATACGACCGAAACCGTTAATACCTACTTTAATCATGATGTTTAAGTTATGAATTAACTATTTGTGTGGTTAATATTTCTGTTAATGAACTCTGAGTTGGAAGTAGAAATCAGTGCTTTGCTTTCAAGGCATTGCCACTTATTTCCTTATTCCACCGCAAAAGTACAAAAACCTTTTTATTTTTGCACCATGTTTAATCATTAAATTTTCAAAAACATGAAATCGGCTTTCTTGCAAGAGTTTAAGGAGTTTGCTGTAAAGGGTAATGCCATTGATATGGCAGTAGGTGTAATTATCGGTGGCGCTTTTGGCAAAATAGTTTCTTCTATTGTCAACGACTTGTTTATGCCGCCCATTGGCTGGCTGATTGGCGGTATTGATTTTAAGGACCTGAAGTATGATTTGCCTGTTAATCCGTTGAATGAGGGTGGCGAACCTGTTAGCATTGCTTATGGCAATTTCTTGCAGACTTGTATCGACTTCATTATTATCGCATTTTGCGTTTTCATGTTGGTGCGTCTTATTATGAAGCTCTCGCGCAAGAAAAAAGAGGCTGCGCAGCCCAAGGCTCCTGCCGAACCTTCTGAGGAGGTAAAGTTGTTGCGCGAAATACGTGATGCGTTGCAGAAGTAAGTACTTATATAATATATGTGTGAGACTTTCATGATGCAACGAACCGCTGTCGTCGGCATGAATATGATTGTTCGTGCAGAGACAGCGGTTTGTTGTGTTTTGAATGTACTATAATATATAATGTACTGTATTATATTATATGTGTAGGGTATACGCTACATCATTACTTGATTGAGCGAGAAATTGCCCATTATTTTCGAACGGTCAACGTGTCCTCTGATACCCGGAATAGATCCCGTTTGAGTGTACTGCCACATAATATAGTCCTTCCCGTCGTTAAGGGTGGGGGAGTCGCTGCGGTATCGGGCTATCATGAAGTGGTAGTCGGTAAATTCGCCTTGCAAGTAACGGTTGTAAAAGTTGTGGTATGTGTAGAGCAAGGGCTTCTTGCCGTAGTAAGCAGTCACTTTCTCTATAAATGAGCGCAGGTCGGCAATAAAGTCCTCTGCGCTTACCGAACCACGGTGTTCAATGTCGATAATAGGCACTAAATCCTGGTTCTCGGTCTTTACCACAGAAGTCATGTTGTCAAACTGTTTCTTCCAGTCCACGTTAGGGCGGTAAAAGTGGTAACTGCCTACACTCAGCCCCACGCGGCGCGCTTCGGCCAAGTTGCGCTCGTAAGTGTCATCAACCAGTGAGGCTCCTTCTGTTGCTTTGAGATAAACGTACGAAATGGGTGTGCCGTTTACCACTTTGTCCCAATCGATATTGCCTTGGTAGTGCGATACGTCAATGCCTTCTTTGTATTTCGAATTGATGCGTGCGTTTGATGTACGTATAAATACGGCGGCAGCGTGCACCATACGCTTTTCGCCAATAGCTTTAACTGGCACAACGTCTGGCTCCGTAGCCACGTATGCAGCCATGCCGCGTCCGTTGTCCTTATCTTTTTTGCGTGCATGAGAAACTGTCGGTATCATGAAAGCAATAGAAAGGAGTAGGGCGCAACCGCTCAGTTTATGTATTTTGTTCAGAATAGTCGATTTTATCTCCATGTTGGCAAAGTTATGAAAATAATTGCGTTATGCCAAGCAAAGATGCCTGTTGTTATGTTTATTTTACAAAACTTTGCTAGACGGGGCCTTGATTTTGAAAAAGTGAAAGGTGTTTTTAAGATGGTTGTTGGCAATTTGACGGGTTGCCGGGCATTATTATAATGGTAGCAGTTCTCTGAATCGACGTTCGTTCTCTTGTTTCTTTTCTTCGTCAAATCCTTGTTCAGCTTGCCATGCGTTAAATGCGCGTATGGCCAAAGTGTGCATTTGGGCCTTGCCGGCATTCAGTCCGCTTAAGAAAGGGCGGTTGGGCAAGTGTGTGCGATTAAAATTTCCGTCTGCCATGTTGTCTAAAATATTCGGTTAAGTGATGTTCGCAAATGTGCTTGCAACTTGATTGCGCCGCAAAATTACGCACAAAGGGCGAATGCTGGGGGCGAAAAGTAAAAATAAAAGCGTAAATCGCACAAAGCAGACTAAAAATGTGCCAAAAGCACCCGCTTGGTAGTTTTTTTAGCCAAAACTTTTGCCTTTCGCTCCGATTGCATTAACTTTGCTGCATAAAATTATGCGCGCAGCGGCAGATTGTGGAGCGCCAGTATGGTGTGGCCGGTTGAATGTTGTGTGCAAATAGTGAAAATATTAAACTTTCAAATAAATAAGTATTCGCTATGACTATTGAAACTTGCGACTTCAAAGGCAAGAAGGTAATTGTTCGCGTGGACTTCAATGTACCTCTTGATGACAATGGTAACATCACAGACGACACCCGTATTCGTGGTGCCCTCCCCACTCTTAAGAAGGTACTCGCCGATGGTGGTTCACTCATCATTATGAGTCACATGGGCAAGCCCAAAGGCAAGGTAAACCCCAAATTCTCTCTCGGCCAGATTGTTGATGCCGTTAGCGAAAAATTGGGCGTAAAGGTACAGTTCGCTCCTGATTGTGCCAAGGCACAGGACGCTGCCGCAGCTCTCAAGCCCGGTGAAGTGCTCTTGCTCGAAAACCTCCGCTTCTACCCTGAAGAGGAAGGCAAGCCTGTAGGTATCGACAAGGAAGATCCTAAGTACGATGAGGCAAAGAAGGAAATGAAGGCCCGTCAGAAGGATTTTGCCAAGACATTGGCTTCATACGCTGACATCTACATCAACGACGCCTTTGGTACAGCACACCGCAAGCACGCTTCAACTGCTGTAATCGCTGACAACTTCGACGCTGACCACAAGATGCTTGGCTATCTTATGGAGAAGGAAGTTCAGGCTGTTGACAATGTGTTGAGCAACATCAAGCACCCCTTCACAGCTATTATGGGTGGTTCAAAGGTTTCAACCAAGATTGGTATTATCGAAAACCTTCTCGGCAAGGTTGACAACCTCATTCTTTGCGGTGGTATGACCTACACATTCGCCAAGGCTCAGGGTGGTCATATCGGTAAGTCTATCTGCGAGGATGACAAGCTCGACGTAGCACTCGACGTAATCAAGAAGGCTAAGGAAAATGGTGTAAACCTCGTGCTTGGTACTGACTGCATTGCCGGTGATGACTTCAAGAACGATTGCAACACTCAGATTTGCCCTGCCAATGCCATTCCCGAAGGTTGGGAAGGCCTTGATGCAGGTCCCGAAACCCGCAAGGCATTTGCCAAGGTTATCGAAGATGCCAAGACTATCCTTTGGAATGGTCCTGCAGGTGTGTTCGAAATGGACAACTTCGCTGGTGGTTCAAAGGCCATTGCCGAGGCTATTGCCAAGGCTACAGCCAATGGCGCTTTCTCACTCATCGGTGGTGGCGACTCAGTAGCTTGCATCAACAAGTTCGGTATGGCCGACAAGGTGTCTTACATCTCAACAGGTGGTGGCGCATTGCTTGAGGCTATCGAAGGCAAGGTGCTTCCTGGTATCGCAGCCATCAAGGGCGAGTAATATGGCATTTCGGCCAAATTGCCGTTGGGCTTACTGATGTGCAAGTGGCTTGAAACGTTGCTTTAAGTAGAGTTTAGAAGTTTAAGAGGTGGCATATATAGTATGCCTTCCTTCTAAACTTCTAAACTCTTATTCTTTTTAGGGTGGTTCTAATAATTCTGAAATAGGTATTTGTGCGCTATTGGAAGTGCAAATCACATTTCAGAATGGCAGAACTCTAAAAACAGAATTTTTAGAAACGCCCTTTATGCAAGTACTTTCTGTGCATGGCCGCATCGGGGAGTACACCGCTGAGGCTTGCGACCTCTACAAAATAACACGCAATATAAAGATAATCTCTAAGCATGTGCTCGGATTTAATTTTACACTGAAGGTGCATTATGGTAAAGTTGATAATCACCTGATTAGTACAATTCCATATCTGCAAAAATAGAATCCTTGCATACAATAAATACTGAAAATGAAATTTCTGACAACTCTGTTTGTGGTAATGATGGCTGTCGTTGTGTCGTGTACAGACCGAAAGCCCGCCAGCCAATTCAATTTTGGCACCGAGCCATACGACTCCGCGGCATTACATGTCGCCTTAGTCCCCAACCGTGATTGTCTCCCCATATATTATGCCGAGCGAACCGGCATTTATGACTCGCTTGGTCTGTACTTGCAGATAGCCACCTATCCCTCGCAGATGGACTGCGACACCACCCTTATGGGCCGCATAGCCGATGGCGGTTGGGCCGATGGCGTGCGTATGGCGCACCATGGTGCACGTATGGCTGGCTTAAAAGTGATGTGGACAGGTTCGCAACGTTGGGAACTGTTTACATGTGGCACACTCCGACTGCGCGAGGTAAAGTCGCTCGCCGGCCGCACGGTGGGCATAGCCCGTCATTCGGCTGAAAGCGAACTGTTACGTCTTGTGCTGCAATCGGCCAAGGTAAACGCCGACAATGTATATTATCCACAAATCAACAACTTAAATCTTCGCGCCCAAATGCTGACTGGCGACCAGATAGATGCGGCCATGTTGTGCTGGCCCTATACCTCATTGGCTTACTCTGAAGGGCACAAGTGCATTTATGCCCAGCGCTTTGCCAGTTCAAAAGGTTGCTTTGTGATGAAATCCAAACGTATGGCAGACGCGCCAAAGCGTCAACAGTGGCAGTTGTTCGAAAAGGGACGCCGTATGGCACTCGACTCCATACGCATTAAGGGCCCAAAGGCTTACAGCATTATCCTGCAAAAGGATTACGGATTGCCAAAGGCCGTAGCTGATACAATAAAATATTGATTGCGCGCTTGCAAAATGAAATAATGTTGCAAAGGTTATAATAGCCATAATAGTACAAAGATGAACACCCAAACTTACCAATATTTGCATAAAGATGTGATTGAGGCCTTAAAAGGCAACCATTTGCTTTTGGCCTTGCAATCGTTGCAAGGGTTGGCAGCAACCCTGAAGTCGTGGAGTGTGAAAGAGGAGGTTGACACCTTGGCCGACTCATATCAAATGATGTTAAGCTACATGGCCAAGGGGGCTGACGATCCTCAGCGCCACAAAATGTATGCAGGCTTTGTGCGCAGAGCCTACGAGCTGGCCGATGTGCTCGAAAGGGTGGGGGAACTCTCCTCCGACACATCATATTATGCTACGTGTCTGCGCACCTTGCAGCAGTTGCGTGGTGCGCAATATCAGTTAGCCGATCTGTTGTCGCCCGATGCGCCAGTGCGCGACATGTTCGATGCCGTATGGCTTTCAGGCGCCTGGACAGCTGACGAAGAAATTGCTGCGGCCAATTATATGGCAGCAGACTCTATCCCCGTAGAACATAAAGCACTATTGCTGAGTGCTGCCACCTTGGCTGCAATGCGCTTTTTCGATGTAGCCAAATACCGGCTGCTTCTCGACAATGCCTTGGTGCTCGAAACGAAACTACGTGTAAGAGCCTTGACGGGATTGGTCTTTGTACACATTGTTCATGCCTCGCGCTTGGCTATGTATCCCGAGGTTGAGGCGCGTCTCAAACTCATGTCTGATTTGCCCAGTTTTGTGAGCGAACTTGAGTTGTTGCAGACGCAGATGTTCTTGAGTCTGGAAACTAAACGCATTGAAAAAAGTCTGCAAAACGAAATAATTCCGCAGATGATGAAGCGCATGAAAGATTTGCGCATTGACAAGTCGCTTGGCATAGACGATATTAAGGAACGATTGGACGAAGCAGACTTTAATCCTGAATGGAACGATGACGGAACGCCCTCAAAATTAAGCGAATACATGAAGGAGTTTGTAGCATTACAACAACGTGGTGCCGACATGTATATGGGCTCGTTCAAGGTGTTGAAGCAGCGGTTCCCATTTTTCAATATAGCTTGTAATTGGTTTTGGCCATTCACCATGCAGCACCCCGAACTGCCGGCAGGCCTTGAAAAGAACAAGCTCGTAAAACTGATGATAAACAATGCAGGGCTTTGCGATTCCGACAAATATTCGTTCTGCTTGATGGCTCTGCAGTTGCCGCTTGATGCCGGTTCTGACAAGGCTGCAAAAATGCAAGAGAGCCTGGCAGACATCGATTTGCCAGCTCCCATGGAGCGTGATGCCGCAGAGCGTTACAAAGATGAGTTGCGCTCTTATGTACAAGGCTTTTACCGCTTTTGCAATTTGTACATACATCGCGAGGCTTTTGTCAATCCGTTCCAACGCAATCTCTTTATAGCCGATTACAGCCCGTTCGACCACATTATGAACGACGAGGAACTGCTTGTACGCATGGCCGACTTCGTTTTCAAAGACAAGTCATACGACCTTGCGCGTAGTTTGTATGAGCGTGTGCCGGTTGGCGCGCGTACCAATGGCCTGCTGCAGAGGCTTGGCTATTGTTACGAGCAAGTGGCCGATTTTGTACGTGCCCGTGCACTTTACGAACAGGCCAATGCGCTCAAGCCACAATCAGATTGGACACTTCGTCATTTGGCCGTATGCAACCGCAATGCCGGCGACTACGAAGAGGCCTTGTCATGTTACAACGACTTGGCTGAAATGCAGCCCGAAGATGCAGCATTGGCGTTGCGCCAAGCCGAATGTCTGATTTATTTGCAACGTTACGACGAGGCGTTCAAATATCTGTTCAAAGCCAATTATTTGGCTCCCCAGTCAGGCAATTCTGAGCGCGCTTTGGCATGGTGCTCATTGCTGACAGGTAAATATGAACAGGCTGAAAAATATTACACCAAAGTGCTGGCCAACCAACCCACACCAACCGACTTTCTTAATGCAGGTCATGCAGCCTGGCTCGGTGGCAATCTGCCTCTGGCGGTAACACGCTACAAACGGGCTTTGCCACACGACAACGCCTTGCACTTCCTCGATGATGACAAGGGCATGTTGCTTAAGGCCGGATTGTCTGAGGCCGATTTGGCCATGATGACTGATCTTGTAGCAAACTGATGCACGCCCCAATATTAAAACGACTTTATGAACAAGCTATATTTACTTATACTTAGTCTTTTCAGTCTGTGTGTAATTGCTCAAAATCAAGGTGATATAGAGTATTATTTCACGCAAACCTTTAATAATAGCAACGCGGTTGTAGCTCCATCGGCACGTGTTTCTGTCAGTCGGCTAAATGCCAAGCGTGCCCTTGTTTGGCAAGCTTGGTGCAAGGCAAACAAGGCGGCAGCATACCATCTGCCGGCTACTGATAGTCTTGGGAGCACGACCGACAAATGGCTGTTGCCCGACACGCTCGAGCCGCATGCCGTCATGCCGTTCTATTATGGCAGCAAGGGCAGCAAGCCCGAGGCAGGTTATCCTCTTTACGTCTATCTGCATGGTTCGGGTCCCAAGCAGCAAGAGTGGCAAACTGGACTGATACTCGCCAAGCGCTTTGTCGATGCCCCTTCGCTGTATTTCATTCCGCAAATACCCAACGAGGGCGAATGGTACCGATGGTGGCAGCGCAGCAAGCAAGTGGCGTGGTCCAACTTGCTGCGTGAGGCAATGCTCTCGCCCGATGTCAATCCTAACCGCTTGTATGTGTTTGGCATATCCGAGGGCGGTTATGGGTCGCAACGTCTGGCTTCGTTCTATGCCGACTATTGGGCTGCAGCGGGGCCAATGGCTGGTGGCGAACCCTTGAAGAATGCACCAGTTGAAAATTTGGAGAACATCGGCTTTTCGTTTCGCACAGGTGCCAACGATGCCGGTTTTTATCGCAACCGACTGACAGGTTATACCAAGGAGGCGCTCGACAGCATGGAAGCCCTTTATCCTGCCGGCTTCAGACACAAAGTTGAACTCATACCCGGACGCCAGCATTTTATCGACTATTCAGTCACCACACCGTGGTTGTCGCATTTTACACGAAATCCACACCCCAAGCATTTTATATGGGAGGATTTTGAAATGGACGGTCTGCATCGTACGGGTTTTTACAATATTAAGGTAAACAAACGCCCGGCAACCGAATGTCGCACACGCTATGATGTAAACATCGCTGCAAACGAGGTAAATATTGTGGTAGAAGATGTGCACTACACCACCGTGGAGCGTGACCCTGTATATGGTATCGAATTAAAGTTTGCCCGTCATTACACACCAGCCCGGGGCGGCAGTTTCACACTCTATCTTGACGAGCATCTGGTTGATTTGTCCCAGCCTGTCAAGGTGGTAGTAAATAGCAAAACCATTTGCGAGCGCCGTTTGCGGCTTGACGTGAAAAACATGGTGCAATCGCTTGCCACCTATTTTGACCCCGAGCGCATTTATCCCGCAGCTGTCGAGGTGGTTTATTAGTATGATGGCAGTGCAGACAAGTGCATACGGTACTTGCACCTGTCTGTATGCACTCCCTTAATTTATAAAATGTAAAACTGTCTGCACTCTGCACTTTTGCTATCTAACTCATTGATATTCAATGCAAAAAGTAGTGTAGACAACTCTACACTTTGTCTGCACTTTATCTGCACTCATCAGCACTTTGTTTGCACGCTTCGTGAGTGTCGGTGCGAGTGCAGACAGCCATCGTATGCCACATTGTGCTTGCGACTTTTGTGTAACGGGCGGCAGACTTTTCAGCCGGAGAAACAGGCAAACCGCTCCCCCGTAACTCTACAAACGTAGTGGCACGACAGTATGCCACGCGACATATTACCTGTGCAATCATATTTGCTCTTTAAGATAGATGTGGTCTGTCATAGTGTAGACGGGTAGTGCAGATGCAGTGTAGACAAAGTGTAGGTAGTACCTACACTCTTAAAACATTTGAAAATCAATTAGTTAGACCGTAAAAGTGTAGAGTGTAGACAAATTGCACGAAAAAACATGACGCGCGTGCGCGCGAGGCTAACACCCTTTTATTCAAAGATGGACAACACAACAATTACTTACGAGGGCATACAATTAACGGTCAGCATAAAGGCTGTCAAGACACTACGCATGGTGGTACGCCGTGATGGTAGTGTATCGCTGGTTGTGCCCCTGTGGTGCGACAAAAACAAAGTCATGGACTTTTTGAACGACAAAAAAGATTGGCTGCGAAATGCCGTGGCAAAATCAAAACAGCGTTTAGAAAAGCAAAAGGACTATTGGTTCCACGATTATGCAGAGGGCGAGTTGTTCACCTACTTAGGCAACCGTTACCCGCTTCATTACCGCTTGACAGAAAAAGGGGCACCGCAAGCCGAGCTAAAAGATGGTCAGCTTGTAGTGAGCTCGTCGCGCTGGCTCACACCGCAGCAAGCCATGTTGGTAATCAATGCGTGGTACGCAAAACAGTTCAAAACGCTTGTCAAGAGTTATCTTGCCTATTGGCTTCCACGCATGAATGAGGCGCCACTTTCGGTTGTGCGCTACAAGGTTATGAAGTCGCGTTGGGGCAGTATGATGCCAGCCTCACGTGTCGTGTGTTTTAATTTTAACCTTGTGTTTTACCCTGAGCGGTGTCTTGAAATGGTCGTAGTACACGAGTTGTGCCACCTCAAGGAGCCTTCGCACAACCGCCATTTTCATGAATTGATGGCCAGTTATTTGCCTGACTACAAGGCAAGGGCACTTATATTAAAGGAAAACTAAAGAAATATGCGTCTATATGTCTAAAAATCAGTACAATAATAAATCTCTTGTATAGCGTGTATGGCCCTAAAACTTGCATCTGCATTCGTTTCTGTTTGCCGTTTTTTTGTCTTTATATGGGCAAATATCATTAAATATAATGAAACCGATGTAAAAGGATATTCGTATATTTGACCGCAAATCACTTGTGTTATTCAACAAAATAAGAATGCTATGAAACGAATATTACAACTTTTGACGGCCGTGATGTCATTAAGCATCATGGGTACGGTGCAAACTTGGGCAGAATTTACTTTGTCGTCAGATAGTGCTGCGCTTGCGGCAGAGAGCTATCCGCGCCGTATGGTGATGGAGGAAGCCACTGCCACATGGTGTGGCTGGTGTCCTCAGGGCATTGTGGCCATAGATGGCCTTAAACGCGATTTTCCCGACAACTTCTTAGCTATCGCGATACACGGAAACGGGGATAAAATGGCGTATGTTGACGAATATGGCTTGCAGGTTAATAGTTATCCTTCAGCCTTTCTCAATCGTCAAAGTACGTCAGTGAGTTATTCGTGGCTAAAACGACAAATAGAAAAGGCCGGACTGACAACTGATAAAATGGTGCGCATTGACAGCGTGACCTATGTTGAGGCCGATGAGGCGTATAAGGTGTATACAACCACACGTGTGGCCAATGCTATGGCTAATGCGCAACTTCGCTTGGTGTATGTGGTGACAGAGGATAGTGTGGGGCCTTATAAACAAACGAACAATTTTGCTGGTGAAAGTGAGGAGATGGGTGGATTTGAGAACTTGCCAACAAAGGTGGAAATGCTGTATTCAGACGTTGCGCGCTTCATTTATCCCAGTTGTAACGGGCTGGAGGGTAGTGTACCATCAACGTTGGAGGCCTGCAAGGATTATGCTTATGTGGCAAACGTATCTGCAAACTTTAATTGTGACGACTATGGAAAGTTGCAACTCACGGTGATGCTCTACGATGCTGCCACAAATACCATCGTGAATGCGGATCGTATGCCATTGCCTAAGCGCACCGATTTGGATAAAACGCTGACTATTTATATGGGGCAAGAACCTGGCACGCTGAAGGAGAAGTTGGGCAATGATTTGTACAAGGTGCGTAATTTAGTTGTTAGAGGTAAGATTAATGGTGGTGATTTGGCTACGCTCCGTGATATGGTAGGGTGTACTGGCGATAAAACGCGCCGACTTGCAAAATTGAATTTAAGGGCAGCTCAGATAGTAAAAGGTGGTATCTATATGGATGACAAAGAGCTGGATAAAGATAATCATTTGCCAGATTTGGCCTTTGAATGTGCTGTGTCTTTGCGTTCTATTACTGTTCCGAGTACATTGCGTTCTATTGGTTATGCGGCGTTTCAAGATACCTATTCGTTGCGTGAGGTGAACCTTATGAAGGATTGGTGGAAATAGACACTTGGGCATTTGCTTCTTGGAACGTAGAAAGTTCTCTTGAAAAAATAAATATCCCGTCTACAGTGAGGTCGTTTCAAGGCACGACATTTGCTTCTTGTTATAAGCTGAAAGATTTCACCTTCCACCCAGATAATCCTTATTATACGTTTGATGGAATAGCTGTATACACAAAAGATTACGGACAAATAGTGCATATCGTCCCTTCTTATGCAGGTGTGTTGTCTTTGCCTGATGAATGCCGCACGGTGCAGTGGAGCTCTCTCCGTTCGGGTAAGTTAAAGGGCTTTGTGGGTAAAAATGTAATAGAAATAGGTGGGCATGCTTTTGCTGACCTGTGGAGTGCAGATTATTTGGCTTTTGGTAGTAAATTAAAAAGAGTAGGAATTGGTCCGTTTAGCTATGCGCGACTAAATAGATTGTATTTGGGGTGTCATGACATACCTGATGGTGAGTATGTTGATTATGTTGATGGTGTATATAGTGATTATTGGGACGCTTATAAAAATGTTACGCTTTATGTGCCACGTGATGCTGTTGACAAATTTCGAAAGCATCGTGTGTGGGGCATGGCTAAAGAGGTGTTACCCATCGAAGATACAGGATTTGCATATCTTGCCGATTCGGAGCTTGATGCGGTGGGCGAGGTGAAGACTTCGTCGACGGCTATGCCACATAGCATATATTCACCCACAGGTGTGAAGCTCAACAGGCCAATAAAAGGCTTGAATATTGTTGACGGCAAAAAAGTGATGGTGAAGTAAAGCGCGAACTCTATATGCCAACCCTTAAATCCGCTATTTGTTTAGAAACGAATGGTGGGCGGATTTAAGGGTTGGCTGCGTGTGATGCCCATGTTTTAGGGGTAGAGTAGGCGGGGTTAGGCTCTTTTTACGAAACGTTGTGTACTTAATTGCGCGAACCTTCGCAGAGTTGTAACTTTTTTCGTATCTTTGCCCACAAAACCAAAGAATTCGGCGAATGGAACCTTTGAAACATGAGTGCGGTGTAGCCATGGTGCGATTACTCAAGCCGCTCTCTTATTATGAAAAGAAATATGGCACGTGGATGTACGGCTTGAACAAGCTGTATTTGCTGATGGAAAAGCAGCATAACCGCGGTCAAGAAGGTGCGGGGCTGGCATGCGTGAAAATGCAGGCGGCTCCAGGTGAGGAGTTTATGTTTCGGCAACGCGGCCTTGGCGGCGGAGCCATTCAAGAGATTTTTGGTAACGTACATAAGGAATTAGCTGATTTCACAAGCGAACAATTGCATGACGCGGACTTTGCAGCCCGTTATGTTCCGTTTGCTGGCGAAATATATATGGGCCACCTCCGGTATTCGACTACTGGCAAGAGTGGCCTTTCGTATGTCCACCCGTTTTTGCGCCGCAACAACTGGCGCGCCAAGAATTTGTGCATCTGCGCCAACTTCAACATGACAAACGTGATGGAGATATTCAACGAGATAGCTGTGAAAGGCCAACACCCGCGTATGGTGTCGGACACATATATCTTACTTGAACAACTCGGTCACCGCCTTGACCGCGAGAGCGAACGCTGCTTTGTTGAGGCTAAGAAGTTGGGGCTCGAAAATATGGACATCACGCGCTATATTGAGGACAATATCAACCTGTGCAATGTGCTGAAGAAGGCTGCACCCGTGTGGGACGGTGGTTATGTGCTGTGTGGCGTGACCGGTTCGGGCGAGATGTTCACCATGCGCGACCCTTGGGGCATACGTCCTGCTTTTTATTACAAAGATGACGAATTGATGGTTGTAGCCTCAGAACGTCCTGTCATACAAACGGCTTTGGACGTGGAGGCTGACGTGGTGCATGAGCTGCAGCCTGGTCAGGGCATCTTTATGAATAAATGCGGAGAAGTGCATACCGAACAGGTAATTGAGGCTAAAAAATATGCTGCTTGTTCATTTGAGCGCGTGTACTTCAGCCGTGGCTCGGACAAGGATATATATAATGAACGCAAAGAGCTCGGCCGTACCTTGGTTGAACCTATATTGAAGGCTGTCAACAATGAGTTAGACAATACCGTGTTTGGCTATATTCCTAATACAGCTGAGGCCGCCTATTACGGCATGCTGCAGGGTTTTAACGAATATCTTAACCAACAGAAGGCAGAAGATATTGAAAGGCTCGGTGCAAATGTCACACACGAAAAGCTGCACGAAATATTGTCGCGCCGTATCCGCGCTGAAAAGGTGGCATGGAAGGATATCAAGATGCGCACATTCATAGCTGAGGGTAATTCGCGCAACGATTTGGCCGCTCATGTTTATGACATTACTTATGGTTCGGTGCGTCCGGGTGTCGATAATCTTGTGGTAATAGACGACAGTATTGTGCGCGGTACGACACTGCGTGAGAGCATTATACGCATCATGGACCGTTTGCACCCGCGTCGCATAGTAGTGGTAAGCTCGTCGCCACAGGTGCGCTACCCCGACTATTATGGTATTGACATGGCGCACATGGAGGAGTTTATAGCCTTCCGCGCAGCCATAGAACTGCATAAGGAACGTGGCATTGAAGCACGCTTGGACGTTATATATCAGCGCTGCAAGGCACAACTGAATTTGCCCAAAGAGCAGGTGGTGAACTATGTGCGCGATGTGTACGAACCATTCACCTCGGAGGATATATCTGAGAAAATGGCCGAAATGCTCCGCCCCGAAGGTGTAACAACCGAAATACATATTGTGTATCAAAGTATTGAAGGACTGCATAAGGCTTGTCCGCATTCGCCGGGCGATTGGTATTTCTCTGGTCATTATCCGACGCCTGGAGGCAACAAGCGTGTGAATGAAGCCTTTGTGAATTTCTACGAAAACTCTTATAAAACGAAATAGTACAGATGTTTGCCGGTAACGCAGTGCTGATTATGCCGGTAATCTATGCATACTCTACTTATAAATCTACATCAACTCAATAATATGCGTAACGTAACACTTGTTCTTGACGACGGAACCAAATTTCATGGTAAGTCGTTTGGTTATGAAGCTCCTGTAGCAGGCGAAGTGGTTTTCAACACAGCCATGATGGGTTATCCCGAAAGTTTGACAGACCCTTCGTATGCAGGACAGCTCATGACTCTTACATATCCGCTTGTGGGCAATTATGGTGTGCCACCTTTCACAATCGGTGATGATAAATTGGCCACTTACATGGAGAGTGACCACATTTATGCTTCGGCTATTATCGTGAGCGATTATAGCGAGCAGTACAGTCATTGGAATGCTGTGGAAAGTTTGGGGGACTGGCTGAAACGCGAAAAGGTGCCAGGCATTACGGGCATCGATACGCGCGAGCTTACCAAAGTGTTGCGTGAACATGGTGTGATGATGGGTAAGATATTGTTTGATGATGAGCCCAACAACGTTCCTACGGCAGAGTATGAGGGAGTTAATTATGTGGCTAAAGTGTCATGCAAGGAAATCATTCGTTACAACGAAGGCGAGAACCGCAAGAAAGTGGTGCTCGTTGACTGTGGCGTGAAGAATAACATCATTCGTTGCTTGATAAAGCGCGGGGTAGAGGTTATTCGTGTGCCTTGGAACTACGATTTCAATGACATGGAATTTGATGGCCTGTTCCTGGCAAATGGTCCTGGCGACCCGGACACTTGTGTGGAGGCAGTCGAGAATATTCGCAAGTTCTTGAACAATCCGGTTGTACGTCCTTGCATGGGTATTTGTATGGGTAATCAGTTGCTGTCGAAGGCCGCAGGTGCCAGCATCTACAAGTTGAAGTATGGACACCGCAGTCACAACCAGCCAGTGCGTATGGTTGGCACAAACCGTTGCTTCGTTACATCGCAAAACCACGGCTATGCAGTAGACAACCGTACACTGCCTGCTGAATGGGAACCCTACTTTGTCAATATGAATGATGGCTCGAACGAGGGTGTGCGCCACAAGACCAATCCTTGGTTCTCGGCTCAGTTCCACCCAGAGGCTTGTTCCGGTCCTGTTGATACGGAATTCCTTTTTGACGAGTTTGTAAAGTTGCTGAATAAATAATATATCCAAAGGGTGAAATAGTGCTGGGGTTGTAACCTGCTACATTCATGGTAGTGTGGTTGCCTCAGAGTATGCTCACCATCGAAATATCCAAGCTATGACTACAATAAAGAAAGTTCTCCTTCTCGGTTCGGGCGCACTTAAAATTGGTGAGGCTGGCGAGTTTGACTATTCAGGTTCGCAGGCCCTCAAGGCTCTGAAAGAGGAGGGTATCGAAACAATACTTATCAATCCGAACATCGCCACGGTGCAAACTTCGGAGGGCGTGGCAGACCGTATCTACTTTTTGCCGGTAACACCTTACTTTGTTGAGCGCGTAATCGAAAAGGAACGTCCCGAAGGCATCATGTTGGCATTTGGCGGACAAACCGCTCTTAACTGCGGTGTAAAACTCTTTGAAAACGGTGTGCTCGAAAAGTACAACCTCAAGGTGCTTGGCACACCGGTACAGGCCATCATGGATACGGAGGACCGTGAACTGTTTGTTGAGAAGTTGAACGAAATCAACGTTAAGACAATCAAGAGCGAGGCTTGCGAAAATGTAGAGCAGGCCCGCAAGGCCGCTGCCGAATTGGGCTATCCTGTCATTCTGCGTGCCGCCTACGCTTTGGGCGGACTTGGATCGGGCTTCTGCGACAATGAGGAAGAACTCGACAAATTGGCTGAAAAGGCTTTCTCTTTCTCACCACAGGTGCTTGTAGAGAAGAGCTTGAAGGGTTGGAAAGAAGTGGAATATGAGGTTGTGCGCGACCGCTTTGACAACTGTATTACAGTTTGTAATATGGAGAACTTCGACCCGTTAGGCATTCATACGGGTGAGAGTATTGTGATTGCGCCGTCGCAGACGCTGACAAACTCTGAATATCATAAGCTGCGCGAACTCTCTATCCGCATTGTACGCCATGTGGGCATTGTGGGTGAGTGTAACGTGCAATACGCTTTCGACCCCAACAGCGAGGATTATCGCGTAATCGAGGTTAATGCCCGTTTGTCGCGCTCTTCGGCTTTGGCATCAAAGGCTACTGGTTACCCCTTGGCTTTTGTGGCTGCTAAATTGGGCTTGGGCTACGGCTTGTTCGACTTGAAAAACTCTGTAACCAAAACAACTTCGGCTTTCTTTGAGCCGGCATTGGACTATGTGGTATGTAAAATACCGCGTTGGGACTTGGGCAAATTCCATGGCGTAGACCGCGAACTTGGTTCGTCAATGAAGTCTGTTGGCGAGGTTATGGCCATCGGCCGCACCTTTGAGGAGGTTATCCAGAAGGGCTTGCGCATGATTGGTCAGGGCATGCATGGCTTTGTTGACAACAAGGAACTCAAAATTAACAATGTGGACGAGGCTTTGAAAGAGCCTACCGACAAGCGTATCTTTGTTATTGAAAAGGCATTCAATGCAGGTTACACCATCGATCAAATTCATGAATTGACAAAGATTGACCGTTGGTTCTTGCAGAAGCTTTATAAAATACATGAGACGGATAGGGAACTGCATGCTTGCACCTCAATCAATGTGCTCGACAACGAATTGTTGCGTAAGGCAAAGGTGCAGGGCTTTACCGATTTCCAGATAGCTCGTGCCGTAGGCATGGAGAAGGAGATGGACATCGAAAAGGCTATTCTTGCAGTACGTGCACGTCGTAAGCAGGCTGGCATTCTGCCCGTTGTAAAGCAGATTGATACTCTGGCTGCCGAATATCCCGCTCAGACCAATTACTTGTATCTGACATATAGTGGCATTGCACACGACATTCGATTTGAAAATGACAAGCGCTCGGTTGTTGTGCTCGGTTCGGGTGCATATCGCATTGGTTCGTCTGTAGAGTTTGACTGGTGTGGTGTGCAGGCTCTCAATACTATCCGCAGGGAGGGCTATCGCTCAATCATGATCAACTACAACCCCGAGACTGTGTCGACGGACTATGACATGTGCGACCGACTCTACTTTGATGAGCTGACATTTGAGCGTGTAATGGATATTCTCGACTTAGAGTGTCCTTATGGCGTGATTGTGAGCACGGGAGGTCAGATTCCGAACAACTTGGCCATGCGCCTCGATGCAGAGAATATCAACTTGCTTGGCACACAAGCCAAATATATTGATAATGCAGAGGACCGTGAGAAATTCTCTGAAATGTTGAATCGCATCGGTGTTGACCAGCCTGAGTGGAGCGCGTTGACTTCGATGGACGATATACAGCACTTTATTGAGCGTGTTGGTTTCCCCGTGTTGGTGCGTCCGTCGTATGTGCTCTCGGGTGCAGCCATGAATGTGTGCTCAAATCAGGAGGAACTCGAGCGCTTCTTGAAGTTGGCTGCCAATGTGTCGAAAAAGCACCCTGTGGTAGTGAGCCGCTTCATGCAGCACGCCAAGGAAGTAGAAATGGATGCTGTAGCCAAAGATGGCGAAATCATTGCATACGCCATATCTGAGCATATCGAATTTGCAGGTGTGCACTCTGGTGATGCTACAATTCAGTTCCCGCCACAGAAACTTTATGTTGAAACGGCACGTCGCATCAAGAAGATTTCAAAGCAAATTGCCAAGGAACTCCATATTTCTGGTCCATTCAACATTCAGTATCTGGCCCGCGAAAACGATATCAAGGTCATTGAGTGTAACTTGCGTGCATCGCGTTCGTTCCCGTTCGTGAGCAAGGTGCTTAAAATCAACCTCATAGAGCTGGCTACACGTATTATGCTCGGCTTGCCGGTTGAAAAGCCTGCAAAGAGTTTGTTCGACCTCGATTATGTAGGTGTTAAGGCATCGCAGTTCTCATTCAACCGCTTGCAGAAGGCCGACCCCGTGTTGGGTGTCGATATGGCTTCGACAGGCGAAGTAGGTTGTTTGGGCGAAGATTCGCGTTCGGCATTGCTCAAGGCCATGTTGTCAGTAGGCCAGCGTGTGCCCGAAAAGAATATTCTGCTTTCAACAGGTGATGGCAAGCAAAAGGCCGAAATGTTGGCTGCTTGTGCTATGCTGCGCGACCATGGCTATAAATTGTTCGCCACACCGGGTACAAGCCGCTATCTTGACGAAAACGGCATAGAAAACACTTTGGTGCATTGGCCCAGCGAGGAAGGACAACAGCCTCAGGCACTCGAAATGTTGCACAATAAGGACATCGATATGGTGGTAAATGTGACCAAGAACTTGTCGACGGGTGAATTGAGCAATGGTTACAAGATACGTCGTGCTGCTATCGACTTGAACATTCCTTTGATAACCAATGCCCGATTGGCATCGGCTTTCATCTACGCTTTCTGCACACAGAAACTTGACGACCTTGAAATCAAGTGCTGGCAGGAGTATTGATGATGTTTTAATGCAATGATACACTTCGGGTACATGATTCTGAGAGGATAATCTGTCTCTTTGGAACCATGTACCCGATGTGCCTTTAAGGGGAGGTGTCAGAGTAGGCTTGAAGACTCCCAATGTGTTATTACTAATTATAGCAACTATGGAACATGTACGTTGGGGCTTCATCGGTTGTGGTGAAGTGACCGAAAAAAAGAGTGGTCCGGCTTTCAATTTGATTGAAGGATCTGAAGTTGTGGCAGTGATGAGTCGCAGGGCTGATCGTGCACAGTCGTATGCTGAGCGTCATGGCGTGAAGCGTTGGTACACCGATCCGCAAGCTTTGCTGAATGATCCTGAAGTGAATGCAGTTTATATAGCTACTCCGCCATCAACACATGCCACTTATGCCATAATGGCAATGAAAAGCGGCAAGGCCGTATATGTGGAGAAACCTATGGCCTCGAACTATGAGGACTGCTGTCGTATCAACCGTATAGCTGAGAAAACGGGTGTGCCGTGTTTCGTGGCCTATTACCGGCGTTATTTGCCATACTTCATCAAGGTAAAGGACTTGGTTAATTCGGGCGCTGTGGGCAAGGTCGTAAATGTGCAAATACGCTTTGCAGTGCCGCCGCGTGATTTGGATTACAACAAAACCAACTTGCCGTGGCGTGTGCAGGCCGACATTGCTGGTGGGGGCTATTTCTACGATTTGGCACCGCATCAAATAGATTTATTGCAAGAGATGTTTGGCCCTATACTCGAGGCTGAGGGTATGAAAGCAAACCGTGGCGGATTATATCCCACCGAGGACTCTGTAAGTGCTTGTTTTAAGTTTGGCAACGGATTGCCAGGTTCTGGCTCATGGTGTTTTGTGGCACACGAATCGGCAAAGGAAGATCGCATCGACATAGTGGGCGATAAAGGGTCGTTGTCTTTTTCGGTATTCACTTACCAACCCATTGTGTTGCAAAATGAAAACGGGCGTCAAGAGTTTGCTGTTGAAAACCCTCCCTATGTGCAGTTGCCCCTAATCAAGTTAGTGGTTGAACATTTGCAAGACAAAGCTATTTGTACTTGTGACTGTGTGAGTGCAACACCTGTTAATTGGGTGGTAGACCGTATTTTGGGCAAGTTGTAAACGATACAATAATGTCCGCTGATATATGTTGATTTGTATTAGGAACATCTATTACGTACTGCTATTAACGATTTAATAAGAAACATATCTGTCGTTTTGGTGTTGGCTTTTGAAGCCAACACTTTTGTGCATGCTGAGGAGGTGGGTGAAAGAGTACACGCTGCCGACTCGTTGCACGCCAATATGGAGCTTGCGGACAGTGCCGTGACAGAAACGCGCATGCAGCATATAAAGAAGAAGGTAAAGCACGCGGGAAATGTGTTTTATCGTTTTGTCAAGAATTTCGACAATTACGACACGACTTACATATCACCCAACTACTACAACTTTACGGCGATGCTGCAAAATACAAATTCTTTTCAGACGTATAAGTTTCAAGGAAGGAATGAAGATGGTTTAAGACAAACGATATCAACCAAACCGGCTCCGAGTGTGAAGGTTGGTCCATATTTCGGTTGGCGTTGGATATTTTTGGGTTACACGTTCGACGTTGCCCATCCCAAGGCAATAAGCAAAAGCACAGAGTTCAACTTTAGTTTGTATAGCGCGATGCTCGGGTGTGACTTCATTTATATCAAGAATACAGGCAACTTCAGACTGCGCCGCACCACAGGTTTTGAGGGTGTTGGCAACAAAGATTTTTACAACGTAGACTTTCGTGGTCTCAATGCTAAAACGGTGTCGTTCAGTGCCTATTATGTGTTTAATCATAAGCATTTTTCCTATCCTGCGGCATACAATCAGAGCACGGTGCAGCGCAAAAGTTGTGGCTCAATGCTCTTGGGCATGGGGTACAGCAAACAGGAGGTGAATTTTGATTACACGCAGTTGCCGTCCGAACTATTGGGCACGGGTAATGATGAGAGAATAGTAGACGAACTGAAATTCTCTAAAATCAGTTATGATTATTACTTTGTCAGCACGGGCTACGGCTATAATTGGGTGTTTGCGCGTAATTGCTTGTTCGGTGCATCGGTCATGCCTTCGGTGGGTATTCGCAAGATGAGTGGTGAGAAACTAAAGGGCGATGAGTTGTTTAATGACCTGCGTAACTTCAGTTTCGACTGCACATCGCGATTGGGGTTGGTTTGGAACAATGCCCATTGGTTTGCCGGTGCTTCGTTTATCAGCCATCTGTATCTGTATCGCAAGCAGCGTTTCAGTTTAGCTAATTCTGTAAACTTTTGCAACGTGTACGTGGGCTTCTTCTTTAATCGCAAAAAGCAATACAGGTAACCTCGCTGCTTATAGGTAGGTGTACAAAACTATTTCGATCACCCGCTAAACAAAATGCAATCTCCGCATGAGTGTTTGTAGTCTGCAAAACTCATGCGGAGATTGTGTTTGGTTCCAGTGTTTAATGAAACTTATTTATGAGAGCCCTTGTTGTCGAAATAGCTGGAATACCCATGGCTGTTGTAGCCATAGCTATAGCCGTATCTAAAGTTGCCGTAGCGGCTGCTTACGTATTTGGTGCCGTTAAGCACAAGTGCCATATTCTTGAATACCCCCTTTTGGTAGAGTTCTTCAATGTCTTTCAAACTACGTCTGTCCATGAGGCCGACGCGTATGACAAACAGGTTGGCATCAGCGTAGTCCTTGATAATACTTGTGTCTGTCACTATGTCAATAGGTGGGCAGTCAAGTATGATGTAATCGTACTCATTGCGCAGCTTGTCGAGCATATCGTTCATTTTGGGGCTCAAAAGCAATTCTGCGGGGTTAGGCGGCAGTACGCCAACGGGTAGTATGTCGAAATTGCAACCTTTAGGATTGTGTTGTATAAGTTTAGCCACGTCATCTTCAATTCCGCAAAGATATGCAGACAATCCCTGTGCTTGTGTTTCGCCAAATGTGCTGAGTGAGGCATGACGCATGTCAAAGTCTATAGCCAATACCCGACTGTTTTTAAGAGCTAAAGCCTCGCTCAAGTTGGCAGATATAAAGCTTTTGCCAGCTCCGATATTGAAGCTTGTAACCAGAATAATCTTTTTGTCTGCGCCAAAAGGTTTGATGAAATAGTCCAGTTTGGTGCGCAGCACCCTGAAAGACTCGTTAATCAGGTCGCGGCAATCTTTCTTGACATACACCTGTCGCTTGGCATTATCTTTGTGACGCTTCCATAGTTTTTTACCACCGCTTAAGAAATGTGGAATTTCGCCAATCAATGGAATGCTCAATTTTTCAAGATCACTGCGTCCGCGCACCGTGTGGTTGAGCGTCTGCATCAGGAACATGATGCCGGCTGGCACACATACACCGATGGCTAATGCAATGAGCAACACTATGTTTTTACGTGGCGAAGTAGGATACTTACTTCCTATAGGTGGCTGAATGATGCGTGTGTTCCATGCCGTGTAAGTCTTCGACAGTTCGTTTTCCTCACGTTTTTGCAGCAAATAAATGTAGAGTGCTTCCTTAACCTTTTGCTGGCGTCCCACAGAGAGCAACTGCTTGACCTGTTGCGGAGCAGCTGCCAATTTCTCATTAGTCTGCGCTTCGGTGTTTTGCCAACTGTTCACTTGCGATTGCAGTTGCACAATAAGGTTGTCAAGTGAGCGCACGATAGTTTGTCGCTGTTGGGCCAAGTCGTTGTTGAACTTTTGTACGAGGGGCGAGTTCTCGCTGCTGTTAACAAGCACATCGTTGCGCGAACTGACAGTTTTGTTGTAGTTGTCAATCATCGTTTCAATGCCAGTACTGCCAATGCCTGTGTTAGTGGGCAAGTATTGGTTGTGCTTGCTGTGGTCGTTAAGATATTCGCGTATGTAACGTGCCACCCCCAGTTGGTTGTTCAGTTGCAGAATTTGGTCGTTGTTTTTAGAATTCTGTGCCATATACATATTTGATGCTGCGTCAATGTCGGGCATCTTGTTCTGGCTCTTGTAGTCAGAAATCTTTTGGTCAACATCTCCCAATTCTTTAGACAACGTATTCAAGCGGTTGGTGATGAACTCAAAAGTGCTTTCGGCCACTCTGTTACGGTCCTTCAGCCATTGTTCGTTATACACGTCAATGAGTTTACACAATATGTCCTCGGCCCGTTGTTTGTCCTCATCAGTGATGCTGATGTCAACAATAGTCGACTCCTTATCGCTCAAGCTCACGTTCAACCTGCTGTTGTACATATTGCCAACAACTTCAAGTGGAATTTTGTTTACGGTGATATCGTCGCTAAAGAAATGCTTGTGCCAGTACTGCGTGGGCTGTATCACTACAACGCCTACAGGTGTGCGGGCAAACGTTCCCATTTTTATGGTCACACGTTTGTCAATTTTACCCCCCCATTTTCAAAGTCCCAAAGTTCGGCAGTCTGGTTGGCGTGCAGGCGCATTTTGAAGGAGAACATATCGTCGTCATTAGCCTGCGGCAGCAATAATTTGATTGGTGATTCTTCATACAAAGGCACATCGTGCAGTCCTTGTTCCACCTCCATTTGTACATCAAGATGCAGGCGCTTAGCCACTTCCTGCATCACGACAGGTGCGCCAATGGTGTACATTTCGTTTTTGATGTTGGTGTTTGTACCCAACATGCCGCTAAGGTTTTGAAAGTCTTGTGACAAGGAGACTACCCCTGAGCCTGAAGGTTTACCATCTTCGTTCTTAATGAGAATAGATGTGCTGCGTGTGTAAGTAGGTGTAGTCCGCAGCATGCAAAAAACAGCAATGCACAATGTGATGGCTACGGAAATAGCAATCCAATACCAATTCTGCAATAATTGTAAGGAGAAATCTAACAGATTGAATTCATTAACTTCTTGATCGTTATCTCGTGCATCACGTAAATCCTCAGTATTCATGTCTAATATAAGTAGTAACGGTGGTTAGACTATTAAATGAATTTTTGTAGCGCGGTGGCGCCGTTTATCTTATGCAAAGATAGTGCTAGGTGAGCGCAGAACGTCAAGCTTGCTTGAACGTTATGCCGAACCGCAGCCTTATCTTATGCA
>OJML01000468.1_pt1 | contig 24277 bp, 20 predicted proteins | sample 1597221 | NCBI WGS metagenome assembly OJML01 (sample SAMEA2452123, study PRJEB22498) | human gut metagenome | biome: human feces; feature: human gut; material: feces | place: Australia | collected 2012 | reverse complement strand
GGTCACCGATTACATCTCCCATATATTCTTCAGGCATTGTAACCTCTACCTTCATGATAGGCTCAAGAAGTACAGGTGCGCCCTGTTTCATAGCATCCTTGAATGCAAGGGAACCAGCGATGTGGAATGCCATCTCACTGGAATCGACTTCATGGTAAGATCCGTCGTATACGTTAGCGTAAACACCAACTACAGGAAATCCTCCAAGGATACCAGACTTCATAGCTTCTTCAATACCTTCACCTACTGCCGGGATGTATTCCTTCGGAATAGCTCCACCAACTACAGTAGACTCGAACTTGTATGTCTCCTCACCGTTGACATCCATTGGCTCGAATTTAACTTTACAGTGTCCATACTGTCCACGTCCACCAGACTGTTTTGCATACTTGCTGTCGATATCAACTGCTTTTGTAATGGACTCTTTGTAAGCAACCTGAGGTGCACCTACGTTAGCCTCTACCTTGAACTCACGAAGAAGTCTGTCTACGATGATCTCAAGATGAAGCTCACCCATACCAGCAATGATTGTCTGTCCAGTTTCTTTATCTGTATGAGCACGGAATGTCGGGTCTTCTTCTGCAAGTTTTGCAAGAGACTCTCCAAGTTTTCCCTGTGAAGCCTTTGTCTTAGGCTCGATAGCGAGCTCGATAACTGGCTCTGGGAATTCCATGGACTCAAGAATTACTGGATGCTGCTCGTCGCAGATTGTATCTCCTGTTGTAGAGAACTTGAATCCGATTGCTGCAGCGATATCTCCTGAATATACTTTATCCAGCTCTTCACGCTTGTTGGCATGCATCTGAAGGATACGTCCAACACGCTCTTTTTTATTCTTTGTAGCATTCAGTACATAAGAACCTGAGTTCATTGTACCAGAGTAAACTCTGAAGTATGCCAGCTTACCAACGAATGGGTCTGTCATAATCTTGAATGCAAGTGCTGAGAATGGCTCTTCGTCTGAAGAATGTCTTACAACATCGTTTCCATCCTCATCCACACCTTCGATTGGTGGGATATCTGTTGGTGCAGGCATGTACTCGATAACACCATCTAACATCTTCTGTACACCTTTGTTCTTGTAAGCAGAACCACAGTATACCGGAACAGCCTCACAAGCGATTGTTCCTTTACGAAGAGCTTTCTTCAAATCTTCAACGGATGGCTCTTCACCTTCAAGATACTGCATCATCAGATCATCATCCAAGTCACAGATTTTCTCAACAAGGTTTTCATGCCATTCTTGAGCAAGATCTTTCAAATCATCCGGAATCTCAGTGATTTCGATATCCTCGCCCTTGTCATCTTTATAGTAGTATGCTTCCATCTCAAACAAATCAACCAATCCGACGAAATCGTCTTCCTGACCAATCGGAATCTGAACAGGAATTGCATTTTTACCCAAACGATCAATAATCGTCTGTACTGACATAAAAAAGTCTGCACCCATCTTATCCATTTTGTTGATGAATGCCATACGTGGTACATTGTAAGTGTCGGCCTGACGCCATACGTTTTCAGACTGCGGTTCAACACCACCCTTAGCACAGAAAACGCCGACAGCACCATCAAGTACACGAAGGGAACGCTCAACCTCAACGGTGAAGTCTACGTGTCCTGGAGTATCAATGATGTTGATACGATGCTCAAGAGCACCTGGCTTTGGCTTGCAGTTCTCCTCAAGAGTCCAGTGACATGTTGTAGCAGCGGATGTGATTGTGATACCACGCTCCTGCTCCTGCTCCATCCAGTCCATTGTCGCTGTACCTTCATGAGTATCACCGATCTTGTAGTTAACACCTGTGTAATAAAGAATACGCTCTGTAAGAGTTGTTTTACCAGCATCGATATGCGCCATGATACCGATATTTCTGGTTCTCTCTAATGGATATTCTCTTCCTTCTTTTCCAGCCAATGAATTTTCCTCCTCGAATTAGAAGCGATAGTGAGCAAATGCTTTATTTGCCTCAGCCATCTTGTGCATGTCTTCTTTTCTCTTAACGGATGCACCTGTGTTGTTCATTGCGTCCAGAAGCTCATTAGCCAGTCTTTCTTCCATTGTCTTCTCGCCTCTCTTACGTGAGAACATTGTAAGCCAACGAAGAGCAAGTGCCTGACGTCTGTCTGCTCTTACCTCGATCGGAACCTGATAAGTAGCACCACCGATACGTCTAGCTTTTACTTCAAGAAGTGGCATGATGTTGTTCATAGCCTCTTCGAAAACTTCAAGTGCTGGTTTACCAGCTTTTTCTTCGATTCTGGCGAATGCACCGTAAACAATTTTCTGTGCTACACCTTTCTTACCGTCTAACATGATGTTATTGATAAGTTTGGTAACCACTTTATTGTTGTACATTGGATCTGCCAGAACGTCTCTTTTCTGAGTATGTCCTTTACGTGGCACGTTACTTCCCTCCTTAATCATTGTGATTAAATCATCGGTACTCACGCAGATAACTATTGCATGTTCGCACTGGTAAGGTCCTATATTTAACCCGCAACCGACAGGGTATATGGAATACCGTACAAATCTTTATAGTCTTCCGCTGTAATACATTAGATGAATAATATCTTTGTAATCCTCCTGATTATCTGCAATCAGGAAGCGGCGTAGATTTCTGATCTACAAAAATTATTTTTTAACTTTAGGTCTCTTAGCTCCGTATTTGGAACGAGCCTGTTTTCTGTTAGCGACACCTGCGGTATCAAGAGTACCTCTGATGATGTGGTATCTTGTACCAGGTAAGTCCTTAACTCTTCCTCCACGGATAAGAACAACGCTATGCTCCTGAAGATTGTGACCCTCTCCTGGAATATAACTTGTTACCTCGATACCGTTGGAAAGACGAACTCTGGCGATCTTTCTAAGAGCTGAGTTAGGCTTTTTAGGAGTAGCTGTTTTAACAGCAGTACAAACACCACGTTTCTGTGGAGCAGCCTGATCAACTGCTTTCTTTCTTAAAGAGTTGTATGTTTTCTGCAGAGCCGGTGCTGTAGATTTTTTAACAGCTGTCTGACGGCCCTTTCTTACTAACTGGTTGAATGTTGGCATTCCATTTCACCTCCCGATTTATTTCTCCATGGGCTTTCCCATGGGGCCTTGCGGTTGCTATTTACAAATTACGGCATGCGAAAATATAACGTTTCATTCGCACGCTTGCTCATTATAGACCGTAAATACAGGGCTTGTCAAGGTGTTTTATAAAGAATTTTTGCTGATTTTACAGGGGTTTTACACGGTTTTCTCCATAGATGTCACAACCTGCCGGAAATACCCATTTTTCTTCTGCTGATATACCAGAGTATTCCCAGTATTCCTGCTATTAATATAGAAAGAACTGCTCCCGCCTGCAGCCCCGGAGTCCGATATTTCATAGTAACCGTATGTGTCCCGGCCGAAAGCTTTACACCGGTAAGCCCCTGGATGCTTTTCCCATCGACCTTTTTCCCATCTACATAAATCTGCATATCAGGATCATAAAATATGCTGAGAAGGAGCATTCCATCCTTTGCTGCAGCTATGGTACCCTTTCCATTCTTCAGATCCATCTGCCGGGAAGAAAGCATTTCATAGATCTCATCCAGGTCCGATTCCCGGTAAGTTCCCAGAACCGCTTCCTGCATTCCGGTTTCCGCAGTTACATGCACAACCGTATCCGTATCAGTGCCAAGATCCAGGAAATTATTATTCCAGTAATCGGATTTCTGCTCCTGGCCGTTGATCGTTACAGTTTCCGGCTCTGTCCCCGGAATATAGAGATACCCATGCTCCCCTTTTTTCAGCGAAATATCAAAATCCACAGTCCCGGCCCATACTGCTTCTGAAGACACCGTCTGCATTTTGTACAGTCTTTTTCCCGCAATACCGCTGAGCAGCCGGTTCTGAACCTCAAGTGGATCTGTTCCTTCCATTGCATAGTCCAGTACGGAATCACTGACCATATATCCTGCTTTCAGTGCTCTCGGATTCTCATAGAGATCAAAGGACTGGCTTTCTCCGATTTTTTTATAAACAGTATGAAGCTTTCTTGTATTCCTGCAAAACAGATATCGTATTCCCAGAAGCATATCCGTCACTTCCGTGGATCCCGCATACTGAAAACGATTTTCCAGATTTTCAAAGCCCATGTTTTTTACAAAATCCCACATTTCCTCTGTATTAGTAGAGGAATACATAGATATCCCGTTTAGCTGATACAGCATCTCTTCATTTCTCACAAGAGGATTTACGATAGCGGCACGGTAATCCACCTGATCCACACCGGCAGACTCCAGTAATCCACAAACCTCCTGCTCACTTTCCACATAAATATCACGGTTTGCGGTTCCATTATCTGTAATACTGACGATTCCGTGAATTCCTGTCTCTGCAAGGATCAGTACTGCCAGCACCAGACATCCCAGCTTTCGGATCTCCACACAGCAGAAGACATGACCGGACAGTTTTCCACAGATACACCGTTCCGTCCACATAACCAGAAAGAATACTGCAAGAACCCCTGCTGTAAGCAGAAGTCCCCAGATATTTCCGCTTTTGATCCCCACAACGATACAGAAGCCCTCTGCAGCGATCAGTCCGGCAAAAATTCTTCCTGTGCTTTCATTTTCCACATTTCCCCATGCATCACAGGACATTTTCAACAGCAGAAATATCAGGATGAACACAAAACGATTGGGGATTCCCACAGGTTTATGCAATCCGTGAAAAAGCAGATTCAGCGCTGTGATATGGATCCCCGCAAAATACAAAACGATCAATATACCTGTTACGATTTTTTCTGCTGTGCGGATTTCTTTATTCAGAAAATAAATCCCGGCAAAAAGCAGCACTGCACAGCCACAGTAAAGATTCACATCTCCCTGGTCGCCGGATTTTACAAAGGACAGGGAATCCTCGAATAATGCGCCCAGCTGTTTCCAGATATCTCCGTACACTCCCGAAAGTCCGGTGCCTGCCTCTTCCGCCGCTGCTGTTCTGGATACCGCAGCAATTCCGGGGATCAGCGTGATTCCTGCAAGTCCGGCTCCGGCAACAGACGCCCCGGCAAATTTCAATAATGAAAAACGGATTTTCTCCGGCCGCCGACCGGATTCTGCCGCAGCCAGCTCTGCCAGATAATAAAAAGCAGCAAATGTGCATAACATAAATCCCATATAATAGCTGGTTAAAATACAGTACCCCAGCACCAGACAATACCCTCGCCATTTTCCGGTATGCACCAGCTGTTCAATAAGATATGCAAGCACCGGAAGAAGCATGATACAGTCCAGCCACATCACATTGCTGTAATAGCCTATAAGAAAATCAGACAGTGCGTACATACAGCCAAGAGAAACTGCCATACTTCCTCTGCCCGGATATTTTTTCCCGGAATACCATGCCATGGATACGCTGCAAATCCCTGCCTTGATCAGGATCACCGCAGTGACAGCCTCGTTTACATACATGAATTTCATAAACAGCAGTATTAGGAAGCTGAACGGACTGCAGAGATAATAGCAAAACAATCCGTAAAAATTATATCCCATGGCATGTGCAGACCAGGTCCAGCCCGTTCCCTTTCCAAGCTGCTCTGAAAGTTCCCTGTAAAAGGCTGTATACTGATGGACTCCATCTACCACCAGCGCCGAATTCTCTCCAAAAGGATAAACACCCTTCAATGCAAAGCCCAGCGTAAAGATCAGCACCGGAAACAGAAACGCCAGGAGATAGATCCACCCTCTGTTTCCCTGTTTTTTGTTTTTTTCCGCTTTCTGTATTCTTATTGGTCTCATTTCATTTCCTCGTCTGTCTGCAGCAATTCCAGGCCGTTCTGTTCTGGACAGCTGAATTATCTATCGGCTGTTATTTTCTGAAATACTGTTATTTCTTTTCCGTCGTTTTTTCCTACTGTATCATGTTTTTGTGAAATTACTGCGAATTTTTTCAGAGCAAAAGAAAAAAGCTGTCATATCATTGGAGACACAGAAAACTCCGCCGACGTAACAGCTTCTTTCTGAAGGAATCTGTGTACGCTGATCCACAGATCTCTTCATGGGTGTAATTATTAACTTTATGTGATGAGTTTTTTAGTTCCCGACCTGTATGATACGGATATTCACATATCCTGAGGTGGCTGTTTACAGGTTAAGAACTATTATGGATATATGATAGCATGGCCATATATATTTGTAAAATTGATATTTCGTGTTTATAATATAGAATATTTTAATATTTATCAAACGGATAAAAGCCTCTACCACACGGTAAAATTCTGTTTTTATAAAACGGTATATCCTCTGGATTTCAGGCAGGCTCTCACTTCCATGATATCCTCGGTGTGAAATACCATGATCGGCTTGCCGGAATCACGGTTAAAGGAGAGGTACAGATAATCCACGCTCACATTACTGTCCTTCAGTGTAAGAAGCAGATCATTCAGATTTCCGGTCTTATCCTCAACCTCCACTCCAATCACCTCGATCACGTGGCAGAGATATCCTGCAGCGATCAGAGCCTCCATTGCCTTATCCGGCTCCGAAACTACCATTCGTACGATTCCGTACTCTGCACTGTCATTGGTTACAGAGCCCAGAATGTTGATATCCTCGTTCTTCAGGATACCGGTAATGTTCTGCATAACACCCTTTTTATTTTCTGCATAGATGGATAACTGTTTCAGCATGATAAAATCCTCTCTTTCCTATGTGCTTTATTTTGCTGTTCTATCGTATGATAAATCTTCGCACATCTTATCAGGTATGTCAACCAGAGCAAGCCGGATAATAACACAGACATTCATATTTTAGTTTACCCGGCTCCATAAACACTGATATTTTATGATCAGCATTTAACCCGGCCCGCCTGTTCACCGCATGTGAGCATGGAGATATTTTTCCCGGGTAGCGATACCTCCCCGGATATGTCGCTCCTGCTTGTTTACATCCAGTACCTTGCGAACTTCTATGGCCAGAGCCGGATTGATCACTTTCAGGCGTTCTACGCAATCCTTATGTTTGGTTGTCACTAATTAGAACGATTTCATCTAAGCCTAAATCACCGAAGATTCGTAAGTAAATATCTACGTTACCATCCTTGTCTACTTCAATTTTCTGGATAATCCGTTTAAGCTGTGCATTGGTCATCTGGTGAACATCGGAAATATCTTCAATCTCTTTAAACGTGCGATTCAAGATTGTTTCCAGTTGTTCACCTTTTGTCAGGTGATAAGCAACCATTTTCAACTCATTCTCCAGACGCTCGATTTCCTGTTTTGTGCCGCCGATTTTTTCATTCAGTTCCTCACGTGTAATGAGGTCATCGGTGTACATATCCATGTATTTCTGACGCATTTTTTGAAGCTTGTGAAGCTGTGCGTTCAATTCCTTTTCGTAATTCAGGTTCTCATCCTTGGCTTTGTAAACCCTCTGGAATTCGCCTGTTACGTGACGAATTACATTTTTCTTTGCTTTTAGCAGCTCGGAAAAGTATTCGGACAGAACTTCAATCAACTCTTCCTCGTCCACTGTCTGAGCATTCGGGCAGCTATCCGCCCCACGTCCATTATGACCGGAACATACCCAGCGAATATAAGTATTCTTATAAGTACGAACAGTTCGTCGAAATGACCAGCCACATTCCTTACATTTAATCAGAGTAGAAAACAAATACTTATTGCTCTGCCGTTCCTTTGTTAATTTAAAAGTCTTGCTTCTGCACTCCAAAATCTCCTGTGCCTTTTCATACATTTCCGGCTCAATAATCCGCAGTTCCGGACGTTCTGTTACCATCCACTCCGTCTCGTCTTTTTCCGTTCTCTGTCCAGTCAGGAAGTCAGCTACTTCCTGCTTGCCGTTGATAATTTTTCCGGTATAAAGTTCATTCGTTAAAATCCGGCACGTCGCATTCTGGCTCCACTGACAATTACGCTTTGTTCGGATACCTTTCGCATTCAGCATGTTTGCAATCTTGGCGGCACCATATCCTTCTTCGATATACCATTTATAAATCTGCCTGATAACAGCTGCTTCTTCCTCGTTGATTGCCAAATTAAAGTAATCTCCAATGGTTTTATCATATCCGTACACAATATTCGGAACTCGTCCTTTTTCAGCATTCATTTTCTTGCCGAATTTCACACGCTTTGAAGTATTGGCACTTTCTTCCTGCGCCAATGCACCGAAGATTGTCAGAACAAATTCACTGTTTCCCATGCTGGTCATGTTGGCCGTCAGGAACTGAGTCTCAATACCTAATGCTTTCAGCTTGCGGACATTCTGCAGAAGGTCTACGGTATTTCTGGCAAAGCGGGAGATGTCCTTTACTACTACCATATCAAATAGTCCATGTTCGGCATCAGCCATCATGCGTAGAAATTCTTTACGATTTTTAATTTTCGTGCCTGAAATGCCCTCATCTGCATATAATCTAACTAAGTTGTCACCAGTACGCTGAGTGTACTCAGAGAAAAATTCCTTTTGAGCTTCCAGACTGTTGAGCTGATCAGCTTTATCAGTGGAGACACGACAATAAGCAGCTATATTCATATCTAATACCTTTCTGTTATATTTAAGTCGTTCTGTTACAACTTTATTGTACCATCTAAAATATAATTGTAAATAGCAAAATAAGGAATACCCTTTCTTCAGAATATTCCTTATATGCATTACTCTTCGATAAAAAAATTTTCTAACAATAGCATAATGGATTGTTCATCAACATTACCTGGTTCTTTTAAATTTTTTTTCTTTTTATTCAATAACAAATATGTATCTGTAAAAACATCTTGTATCGTCCCAAGGCATTTATCTTTTGCTAATTTAACCATCAACTCAAGAATTACACGATCCACATAGATATGCAAATGTTCTCCTAACATTTGTATTCGTTTATGGCTTTCCCCTGCATGAACAATAGCATTTCTAAGCCTATATAAGCGATAAAGATGCCATTCAATTCTTTGACAATACTTTTCGGAAAGATGCCATAATTTTTCGCGATTTTCTCTTTGCTCATATAAGTTATATATTTTATAACGTATATTGGGATAATACTTAAGCTCATTTGCAAAATAATCTTCTCGATATTTCTCATATTTTTCAAGAAATATAAAGCCTGCGATTTTACAAATCTCTTTATCGAATTCTGTTATATCTTTAAGCAACAAACTTACTTTTCGATTACCTAAATTATTTTTCAAATCGTCAAGTATATTAGAAAATATGCATTCGAAATAGTCATTTTGTAGAATGGAAACTATATTATCAGTAACGCTTTCAATTTTGGATTTTGAACTATCTGTAACACTTGCAACCTCCAACGCTGACCACAAATTAAGAAATGCATCATTTAAGTCTTGTTGGTTTAATGCCGCATTATGCAAATCAACAATCTTATTAAGCTGAGAATAAGTTTCCTTTCCTTTTTCTTGGCATCCCAAAACAATTGTATCTATTTCAGTTTTAAAATTTTCTCGTGGCTCAGGCTTGATACTTTTATACCCAAACGCTTTTACGGGAAGAATTATTCCCTCTTGGGTATCTTGTCGAATTACCAATCCGTTTTTACCTATTACACTGATATTATCATTCAAAAAAACTTCTAAATATCTCAAAAAAATTTCTAATGCAGAATACGCTCGTTTCATTGCTGAATAATTATCATATGCCTTTGTTTCCATAACCCCTATAAAGGACTTTTGCTTTCTTTTAATCTGTTTAAAGCAACCATCATCTTCAAACGAAATATGCAATCTTTCATTTAACAACTTTTGATATGGCTTTAATTTTTCATAAAAAACAAAGTACACTTTGTATTTACCAATTTCAAAATCAAACCTATTCAAAAAAATCTGTGCTTTTTTTTCTGGATCATTTATACTTTCCTCAAATATATTTCTCAGGAATCTATATATATATTCCGATGAATATCCATGCCATAGCAAAAAAGCAAGCCAAGCACGAAGTCCTTTTTCAATTTCTGTTTTACGGTTTGATTCCGACAAATTTTCTTTCAAGTATTTACAACATATTTCATAGTACTTTTTCTTTGGTATCTTATTGAATATATAATGTACCGCTGTTCTTTGATCTTTATCTAAAAATTTTGCCATCTCTTCAATAACTTCATATTTATACAACTCTCGAACAATAACGTCTGTCATTAAACTCGACTTAATCTCTTTTGCAATTATATCTAATTGATATTGCTTAATACTCCCTTTCACCACATCTTTTTCAGTATCAACATATTCTTCTAATAATGTTTGTGTATTATGAACAGGCGCTTTAACAATATCATCTGAATAATGAAACAACATTTCTTGTAGTCTTTGAACAAAAAATAAATATCCATCCTTAGTAGATGTCCAATCTTGTGTAATATATTTCATTTTTCATCCCCCTCGCATTTTTGTAAATCAATCATTTTTTTATCAAGTACCACTTTGCATACCTATTAGTTCCTGTTGTAACAACAATTCCATCCTTTTTCATTGCCTGTAACAAATTAGAAACCTTCTTCGATTTCTGTTCATCCCTAAGTACTTCTGGCAATGCTTTTTCCAGTACTTCCATTAAATCTCTTTTGCTGGCTTCTCCCATTGACTGAAGTGCTTTTATAATTAACTGCTTGCAAATATCATCATCTAACCCTTTATTTCGAACATAAGCAGCTTTCTGTCCGACAATATCTGCCACCTTGAAAGATACAAAAACATTAGGATAACGTCCTTCCACAAGACCTTTTTTCTTCAAATCCTTAAAGCTTTCTTTAGAAACTACTTCCTGTTTCTGAACTTTATCCAACAAAAATACAGTTCTCATATCTAAATCTTCATTGGAATATAAAAGCTGAGTATAATTCTTATCCAATATCTTTCCGTACACAGTCACTGTAACTCTATTAATTGTGTTCAAATCATATGTCGGCAATGGGAAGCATTTATCACGTTGTATCTGATACATCATTGGTATTCCCATTGAATTTGTATCAATCATATACAGATTTACCATTGCGTTACACAAAAACACATTTCGATAATACGGTGGTTTATATCCCGGTTCCAGTGCTTGTTCAATAGTTTCTGGTATAAAAGCCCCCTCATTGATAAATACCAGTCTGTCCTCAAATTCCTCTACGTTGATTTTTCCACGCAAACGATAGTCCTGATGAGCAATACAGTTATTAATAATCTCTTTGATCAGCTCTGGTTCATATTGATCTACTTCATCCGGAAACAAAGTCTGCTGTCCGGCAATATAACGATACTTTACATTTCTGATCCTGGAATATACCTTATCCACTGCCATTAACATCGGTATATCAAAATGTTCATAAGCTTTTACCGAATTATCTGCATTATAAAGTGTCCAGGTAATTCTAGGAATAAAGCCATCAAAGAAATATTTAGCCTCACTTTTTCCTAATAACAATAATGCCGTTCTGGTGATTTTTCCTTTTATTGTAATACCAGCTTTATTTAAAACCTCAATATCAGACAGTTTCTTTAAAACTTCCTGTGCTTTTTTTCGATCACTCTGACGTTTTGAGAAAAGTTCTCTTGCTCTTTTAATCGCTTCTTCATCCAAGTCTTCTATCGTTGCATCTTCTACAATTTCTTTTGACCAATCCATTCCTATTTGACTTCTAAGTAGATCTACTTTATTCATCGGAAGCGGTGATATAGATTCATGCTCTCTGGCATACGCTGCCCCTTGCCATGTTGTCGGAATCCCCCTAATAGCTGGAGGAATTTGAAATGCTATCACTCGACATTTTTCCATTGTCAGTTCGTATATCTCCAGAAATGTCAATCGTTCATTGGTTCCATTTACGATTTCCTTTTTCAAACTTTGCAGACTTCCCTGTTTCCGAAATTCCGTTCCTACATATCGTTTATCATCCGAAATTCCGAAAATCAGCCACGCCTCCTGTAATTCCCGAAGATTTGCTTCATTGCTAAGTGCAGAAAAATATTTACCAATGTCATTAAACGAATAATTTGTGCGTGCTTCTTTAAATTCTACAACTTCATTTTCAAAGGATTCTATCATGCGAACAATCTTTTCTTTTAATTGGCTATCCGTATATATCATATTCTTCCGCCTTTCAAAATTTTCTATGACTAAATTCTATGACTAATCTATGACTTTCTAGAACTAATTTTAACTGATTTTCAGACAGAACACAAGCAATAGCAAAAAAATAAAAGGCATCCCACGCGCTACGCAGGACACCCTCCATCATGTTTTGGTTCATTGGGAAGCTCATCCGCTGCTTCTTGTATTGCCTGTTCCACCTTACTTGCATTTGCTTCAATCAATATCTTTAACAGATAGTCGGCGGTTACTTCCGCAGTGTTTGGATTATGGAATCGATAATTAAGTTTTCTCTTTTTCATAGCGGAATTTCCACCTCCTCCCGTATATCCTTGTCCATAACTATGAAAATGTTTTTTGAAATAGTCCTGCCAAATGCCATTCCGGTTCAACTTAAATAGATGCCGGTCAAAGGGGCATCCCTGTTGTAAACCACCGCTGTAAACAAACTCCAAAAAATCTAATTCTTTTTGTTTTTTCAGTTTTCTTTCCTCAATACCAAATTACTCTTATATATCTGTTTACTGTTTACAAATTCTACAACTCAAAGCAATAACCATAGATAAAAGCGTAAACAACACGCCAACTACCGTAAACCTGACTGGCGTTTTACCGGAAGGGTAACTCCATCTGCCGGGCTTCCTCCTCAGTAACTGGGTACCAGTCATTTTCATTTTTTAAGTCTTTTGTGTCTCGTTTACAGTTTTCGTTTACACATACCCACGAACGCTGTGTACCGTAATCCTTGAATCTTGTCATCGTCCCCTGTTTCCAACCCACAATGCTTGTATTCATGATTTCACAGATGCGGTCTGTCTCCGCCTTCTTCGGCTTTATATAAGGATTGTCCAGTGCCTCCTTAAACAGCATCAATGAACAGACTTTCCTATCCTCATGTTCATCCAGCCATGCCTGTATCATTCCGGCTTCCGTATCATCCGCCATGAACTCCTGCCGCAATTTATCAAGCTGTGCTTCTGTTTCCTTTGAAAACGCCAATTTAAAATTCCCATTACGGTACAACATCATTGCTTCCGCCCACACCTGATCAATATACTGTCTGGATTCCTTCTCGTTTTCGAGGATATGAACCTCCATCTCTGCCCGGTTCGTCTGAACCGGAACGAATCTTCGATTTCCGGTACGATCAAACGGCAGGAATCGCTTAATATTGGATGTTCCTCCAAATACACATTGTCTCGGACGATCAAGAGCATATACTGCATAAGAATCCCGATAAGTCTCTTTCTGCCTGCTCAGAAAGCTCTTGGTTTCCTCAATACTCTTAGAGCGTGCCGTTGCGACCATTTCAGACATTTCAATCATCCAATGACCACGAAGTTGGCAATAAACTTTTTCCGAATCCAGCTTGCCAATGTCATCAGTGAACCAGTCGTCCTTTACCGCCATGAACCGAAAAAATGTAGATTTTCCTACACCCTGACCACCAACCAGGCAAAGCATATATTCAAACTTAATTCCAGGGCGGAACGCACGGGCAATAGCTCCCAGCAAAAACATTTTCATACTTTCATACGTCAACTCATCCACAGGTGCGCCCAAGAAATGATGCAGCACATAGCGGATACGCTCCTGTCCATCCCATTGCAAACTATTCAGATAATTCCGGACAGGATGATATTTGTTCCGATCTGCCTGATGGACAATACTTTTCTGCACAACCTTATCCATCGTCAAACCATACGTTTCTTCCAGATAAAGCATAATATAGTTCAAATCCATATCTGTGAATGCCGGGCTTATCCGTTCCCACCACACAGGTTTTACAAGGTCTGTCTGCTCAGTCAAAATATTATACCGGAATACACCTTTTAACAGAGGATCATGTTCTAAAATTAGCTTACAGTTATGCCGATTGTTTTTCACAGCACCCTTCTGTGTCATTTCCAGTTGTTCTCTGATTTCCTCTACTGTCAACTCCGCTTCCATTATCTCCATTACTTCGCACAATTCCTGTCGTGTCTGTGGTGTTAAAGTCTGAAATTCTCTGTTCAATCGCTGTCACCTCCTTCCCATGAGCTACCACTACGGCAACTCGTTCTTCTAATGTGCCTGCTAATAATATATCCAGCAGGTACTCTGTTTCTGATATTTTTTCCAATGCCTCCATAAACAGCGGATGCCAGACATCTTCCATCTGTTTCGGCGGATACTCTTCTTTCCACTGTTTCAACAAATGCAGGTAATCCGCCAATGCACGGAAATATCTATTTTCTGCCTGCAGATACCTCTGTTCCTGTGTTAGCTGTCGTTTGATTTGTTTTCTCTGTGGCGGGCTGTGCCCCATGTTCTCATAATGTACAGAAAAATCCCTTACCAGTTTCTCTGCCGCCTCTTTCGGTTTTAAATTGTACAAGTGTGCCGTAAAATCAATCACATCCCCATCTGCCTGACATCCGAAACAATGAAAACGCCTGTCCACTTTCATGCTTGGATTCTTGTCACGGTGAAACGGGCAGACTGCCATTCCGTTCCTGTTTACCCGTATTCCATAGCATTCTGCAGCCTGCCGGGTAGTCACAGACTGTTTAACCGCTTCAAATATATTCATCCTTTTCCTCTTTCCTTTACATCACAACTCCATATCGTTTCTTCCTAATTTAATTCTTCCTTCGTGTTCCCATCGCTCCCGGTTCTCCTGTTCCGCAGTAATTTTCGCTTTTGTCAGCCTATCCAGAATGGAACTTCTGGCTTTTTTCTTAATCTGCTCGATATTCGCCTTTTTGACTTCTGGTTTTATCAGCGTGGTCTGAATTGTTTTAACTGCTGTCTGCATAGCTTTTGTAATTTTGGTAATTACTCCGTCCAATCGACTTACAGCATAAGTTCTTTCTTTTTGGGAAGCCTTGCGCTCAGGGGAAAGCACCCACGCCTTTGACTGTTCTACCAGACGAATGTCTTCTTTATGGGTTTCCACTCTGACCTCATCCGTCACAACCTCCACAGCTTTGTCGTAAGCAATATCTGAAACTTCATCGATCAAAGCTTCTACTTCTTCAATTTTCAAAGTAAGTGTATCCAGTATTTCTGTCTGGTTTTTCATCTGTTCCTTTTGCTTAAACAGGATATAATCCTGTTTTTCAAGATAGTCACGCCCTCCATAAGACGGTTCTTCTTCCAGATGCAACCCGTATTTTCGGGTTATATCAAAAAGCATTGTCCGGCAAATAGCATCAAAAGTCTGCTTTCGATTATTATTGCGGCCTTTGGGTTTATCCGGTTTTGGAAGTGGAATCCCTAATTCTTCCAGTGCTTTTTCCTGCTGAGGACAGATTTCCCCGTACTTATTCTCACAATCAAATACATGACGTTCATGGATGTGCGGTGTTCCCTCATCCAAGTGCAGTGCCCAGTCCAGAATATGGACATGAGAACCGAACCGATTTGTGAACTGCTTTGTAAAGTCCTGTACGACCGCAAGCAATATTTCATAGGAAACAGATTCTTCTACTGTTCCTATTTGAAAAATAGTTTCCTCTGGACAGGTTTTATTGTTTTTTAGTAAATCTTCCACAGATCGGTTACGCTCTGTATGACGGGTTCTTGCATTTCTTTCATTCTGCGCTTCTATATGCATTCCATAATGTTCCTGATAAAAAGTACATTCAATTTTCTCAAAACTGATATCCTGAGAATCTTCTTCCCTGTTCTGCATTGTGGTATAGCCACGGTAACAGTCCCAGTAAATATTTTCTCTGACTCTTCCAGCATCAATATGTTCACTGTTTTCCAAGTCGAAACGGCGATCATTATGCCTGGGATTATAAGTGCCATTTTTCCCGGAGCGTCCATTGTGTCTTGTTGCTTTCAATAATTTTCTTGCCCTCCTTTTTCACGTTTTTCCAAATTAAATAAGGCAGCGAAGCTGCAAACCTGCGTGAATTTGCGTCAGGTAATACCCAGTACGAGTAGACGCACGCATCAACTCACTGGGCAATGGCTGCCGCCCTTAACCTGCACAAAAGACTTCGCTCTCCGCTCTGCTCCAGATTTAGTTACTATTCTCCGGCACCCTTCCATTCCCCTTTGCCATCCATTCGAAAAAAGCAATTTTACTAACCTTAATCAGTCTGCCGCTTCGAAATGCCGGAAAACCGGGTGTATGAACCAGTTCATAAGCCGTTACTCTGGAAATCCCCATAATCCGCTGAATATCAACCACATCCAGTACAAGAGGCAGCTCATCATAATTGTTTAATCTCTTATTTTCACTCATGTTGTTCCTCCATTTTTGATTTCATTTTTTTAGCTTTTCGTTGCCGTTTTATCTTTCCTGTTTCCTAAGTCATACTGCTATCAAGGCATACAACACGTCATCCATTCGGATGCGCTCGCTTCTTTTATCGAAGGTCATGGCGGTTTATCTCAGGTTAGACGGTTATAAAGTTGTCAAAACATACTGCATAGTACAAAATTACCACGCATCCGCATCATATCAATCTTATCTTGACTTTTCAATATTTCCGAGATACCATAAATGTAACTAATATTATAGTTTTTAAAATTACCATATAAGGCAGGAGTAAATAGAAATGGCTTATCAATTTATAAGGCAAGAGCCTTGCTATGACCGCATCCTCTTCGTTCTGGCACTGGACAGGGGCAAAATGAAGGAGCGAATTTTAATCGGAACAGAACAGCAAATCCGTTTTCGACTGGACGGAAATAAAGATAACGATGTCATATATGATATAACACGTCCTCTAGGACGTTTTCTGATAGATTTTGAATATGATAAAGAAAAGAACTGGAATATATATGGACTTGCTCCCCTACGTGATGCATTGCACACTAACCGTTGGAAACAGCCTGCACTGGAACAGACTGCTGGTGATTTTCTGGCAAAAAAATATCTCACCGGTGATCCGGTGAGAATGTATGCTACATTCCGTATTTGGAATGAATATCTTGTTACAAGGGAATATCGTGACCGTAATACTGCCTGTGATCGTTTTATAGAAAAAATCCAAATTTTGACTCAGGCATTCCAAACAGAAAATGTCATGAATTTTAATTCTGATACCGGAAAACCAGAACGTTTTCATACTGGCAGTCTTTATTTCCGCAACACTCCTGCTGAAATCACTCGACTTGAACTTTGGTTTCCGGATAATAGGCGCAGAACAGAATGCGTAGCTGCCTACAGCTCTTTTTATCCGCTTATCACTTATTACTTGAATCGGCTGAATGACTGGGGCCTTTGTTTCCGTCAGTGCAAAGTCTGTGGAAAATATTTTCTGGCAAAAAACCAGCGTTATGAACTATGCAGTGATAAGTGCCGTAAAGCACAGGCACTTCAAAATAAAAGGGAATTTGATGAACGAGCCAGAGAAAATAACTATGATTTGCTTTATAAAAATGAATGCCAGAATTGGCGTAATAAAATCAATAAATCCAAAAAAACTGCTGATTTTCCGATTGAACGTCTGGAAGAAATGAAAACTGCGTTTGACCTTTTTAAGAAAGAAGCTCTGCGGCGTAAGAAAGCTGTAAAGGCAGGAACAACCAAGCCAACGGAATTCACTGACTGGCTGTATCAGCAGAGCAATATTATCTTGAAACTCAGCGAAATCTGAATCCATCCCTGTAAAGGAAAGGCAGCGAATTTACTCGCTGCCTGCCCTCTCATTAAACTTGTATCCTACACCCCAGACGGTTTGAATATATACCGGGTTGCCCGGATCATCTTCTATCTTCTCACGAATATGGCTGATATGACTCATGACAATATTGTAATCGCCAGAATAGGCTTCTTTCCAGACTACATCATAAATCTGCTCCTTACTAAATACCCTTCCTGGATTTTGTGCTAATAACTGCAGGATTTCAAACTCGGTGTAAGTTAATTCTATTTTTCTATTATCACGAACAACTTCCCTCCGTTTCAAATCAATCGCTATACCCTTATGCCTTATTTTCGATTGAAGTTGTATTTCCTGAAAAAGGAATTTTTCTCTGCCGGAATCTAACACGGAAATAACAGAATTTACCAACTCTTCCTCATCTCCCTCGAATGATACCAGCAATATTTTTCCCACTTAATCATCCTCGTTTCATTTAGCACTAACTTAATGCTTCGCCTCTGAATTATATTCCGCAAATGTTTCCGTTTCCGGATTAAATTCAGTAAATAATTCCTGCATTCTATTTTTGCTTACTTTTTGAAAGCTGCTAATCTTTCCACTTTTGTCTCTCGTTACTTCAATGTACATAGTGCCGTTGCTGTTAGAAAAGATTCCCCTTCCCTCATCATATAAATCTGCTATAATCTTACCATTATAAACCCAGTTTCCTTGAGCATCACAGGATACTCCATAATCAGCATACTCCTGTGGAACAGCAATATTAAGACCTTTTCCCTCTTCACTGCTATATTCGCCCATGTCATCAGCCGCTATGTTCTCACTTCCTCCTTCTTCAAAAACAGATCCTTTCATTTCATCTGCAGTTACAGCTTCTCCGCCGGAACTTTCAACCAATGCCGCCGGTTCTGACCAAAAATCATCTGATAACGGTTCTGCCTTTACGTCTGTGATGGTGCCATAGTTTTCCCTTTGCACTTCAACTCGAAGCGTACCTCCACGTTTGGAACTTATTGTATAAGTACCCGGCTTAAACTCATCCCGGAAATATCCAATGGTCTTTCCATCATACATCAGAAATCCTGTTTCTTTCTGGTAAGTTATTCCCGCTTTTGCATATTCAGAAAGCTGTTCTTCGCTGAATACATTTTCATTACTGTCTTTATTTTCGGTGACCGTTTCTGCTTCCTGCTTCGCATATTCTATATTTTCCGGAGAATATGCCATTGTAATTCCCACTGCATCATCAGATGATTTCGACAACTTCATCCCATCTTTTATTTTTTGAAGATTATCCTCATAAAGTGCAATCGTCTCATCTACCTTTTCCTGTGTCCATACAAACCATCCGTCGCCGCCTGTATAAGCTTTTTCACCAATCATAGACTGCAGAACTTCTTTTTCCTCGTCCAGCCATTTCGCATACTCTTCTGCTGTCCACCATTCCACATCCGAACTTGAAAGTGATTCATCTTCCCGGATATTCACTTCGTTTAAAGCAACTGTTGTTTCACCGTTTTCTTGCGCTGTCTCTGTCTTTTTCTCCAAGGATGATGCGGAAGTTGCAAATCCACCTGTCACGCAAATTACCAATACTGCACTTATAATTACTGCAAACTTAGATGTCTTCTTTATCTTCATAATTGCTCTTATCCTCTCTTCAATCGCATTTTTACTGAAACTGTTACATAATGGTGTCAGTCCGCTCTTTTTTTCTTCCATAGATATTAAAGCAGTTGCATATACCGACTTTATATCCATTCCAAATCTACGGACTACGGTTTCGTCACAGGATAATTCCAAATCTCTGTTAAAAAGAATATACATTACCCACACAAGAGGATTAAACCAATGAATGCATACTGCAGCAATCATTATCAACTTTGTAAGCATATCAAGCCGTCTGATATGCACATATTCATGTTCCAACACATAACGAAGCTGATAAATATTTTTCCATTCTGTATTTTTCGGCATTAAAATAACTGGGCGAATCACACCATAAGAAAGTGGTGCAGCTATGGTTTCTGTCTGCCGGATGGATAGACTCCTTTTTAGTGGATGTTTTTCCTTCCATGCTTCCAAAATATCATTTTCAACAGGCAGCGAAAATCGAAATTCCCGATAACATTTTATATAGGAAACCGCAAAAAATCCAAAACAAAGTAACAGACCTGCCAGCCATATTACACTCAAAATCGAAATGGATTCTGTTCTCTGTACCATAGCCTCTGATAATCCATTTGCTATCTCAGGCATATTCCCATGAATGGGTAAAAATGTTGTCGTTTGCGCCGTTCTCACTGGGTTTATATCAGAATAAATACTCTGCAACAGAGAATAAATACTTGTGACTGATTTTATGGAAAATGGAACTAATAACCGTATTAATGCAATCCACCATAAAATCAAAAATGTTTTCTTCGGTAATCTGTTGATAAGCACAGCCCTTAATACCACAATAAGTAAAATAATAACCGTTCCCAGAAAACTCATTTGCAGCAGGCTCATATACATCACCTCATTCCAATTCACTGACGATCTGCTTCAGGTTCTTAATCTGCTCCATAGAAAGTTTTTTTCTGCCAAGAAGTGCCGCAAACAACTTGTCAACAGATCCATCATATATCTTATCAATAAGTTCATCTGTTTCCAGATCCTGTACCTGTTCTTTTGCTATAAGCGCATGGCACATAAATCCCGGTTCCGTTCGTTCAATCGCGCCTTTATTGATACACCGCTTAATCAATGTATACGTTGTGTTTTTATTCCAGCCGACTTCTCTGTTTAAAGTATCTGCAACATATTTCGCTGGCACGTCACCATCCTTCCACAGAACATCCATTACCTTTAATTCCGAATCAAAAAGTTTGATATTTTCCTCTGTCACTTGTTTCGCCTCCTATAAGACTACAGTAGTCTGTTCTTGTTTTCAGACTACCACAGTCTTATAGCATTGTCAATCATTTTCTGTCGCTAGGAAAAGAAAAACAGCCAGCCTTTCGGCTGACTGCTCCATACTAAATATAAACCATTTCGTTCAGTACAATTTCTTCTGCTCTGTTTCTAATATTATTACACCGTTGTACCCAAAGCATAGCATCTTTCCGCTTCAATTCCTCCGTCACTCCCTCAGCCGCTTTCATCTGATCAACAATACACGTAAACCGTTCCTCCGCTTGTTCGTCCAAATCCTCCAGATAGCTCCAAAGTTTTCCGGTCAGCAGTAAACTGGAATATCTACCGTAGCACTGCTCTTTCAGATACTCCCTATGCATCTGTCCGTACTTACCGATAGGTCGGTTTTCCTCCGGCAACTTCAAATCCGGGATGTAATAGTCCCCGACAAGCACATATTCGATGCCATTCTCTGTAATTCTTGGTTTCAGTTCCTTCATGGTTCGTTTCTCCTTGATTTTGTTTAATATATTGTCCAAACAAACCGTTCTATTTTGTTGCTACCATATGTACCGTACTCTTACTGATCCCGAATTTCTTAGCTGCCTGCCGCACCGTAGCCTTTGTTTCAACAATATATCCTGCGATCTCAACTGCACGTTCTTCAATATAATCCTTCACTGCCAAGCCCCCGAAGACGCTTTTTTACAGTGTATGCGGAGGCTTTTTCAGGTATGAGCCCTATTCTATGTAAAGCTCCTTATAATAATTTAATTCTTTTTCGCCTGCTTATAAAGCACAAGACAGACGATCACAAACACAACCGTAACCGCTACGGTAAGCGGAAGGATCATAGAAGAGCCCGCCCCGAGCAGAAGGCCAAATCCCTGTCTCAGCGTCAGGATTCCAAAGATGGAAAAAATAACAAATGCAACTGTATTGAGGATTCCCTCCGGTGCCTTGCTTTTCAGAAGATATCCGATCAGAAGTCCGATCACATCCGCTGCAAAAAGTCCCAGTGAACAGGCAAGCCATACCACAACCGCTGAACTCAGTCCCTCATTGGCACCAAATGTAATTGCGGTAAGCTGTGTCTTATCCCCCAGCTCCGCAACAAAAAATGTGCAGAATACAGACAGCGGTGCAAATCTGATCTTACGATCCTTAACATTCTCTTCCTCATCATCGTCACCCTTCAGTGTTGTCACCGCAAAAAACAGGAACGCTGCACCTGCAATCAGACGGATCAGCCAGGTAGGGACCACGGTACTGATAATACCTCCTGCAAGCACTGCCAGTCCGTTGAGCACCAGGACAGCAACACCGGTTCCAAGCAAAATATCCTTCAGCTTGAACCTGGAAGTCATTGCCACCAGCATCAGCTGTGTTTTGTCACCCATTTCCGCAATAAACTGGGTAAAAAGCACTTTCATAAATAACAGCATTTTTCTTCTCCTTTGCATATTCATCCGCTTCGGAGCCATAAAAAAAGACCCACGTATACTCTATCTCTGTAACAGAAATAAAATATACATGAGTCTCATTCTTTAAGATTTGCCAGGTGCATGCACCAGTATGTTGACAAACCACGTCTACACGCGAATTACTCCCTCACGGAATTGATTTTCGTCATTGTAGCAAAGTTGAGAAATTTTGTCAAGAGCATTAGAAAGCTCCGCCTGTGCTGTACAAGAGAACCGGCGATTCATGCCGACACCACTAGAAATCCCTGCCTGCACCGCCACCGCCGAAGCTTCCTCCGTCTCCGGAGCTTCCGCTGTCGTAGCTGTCATAATCATCATCTCTGTCATCGTCATTACCGGAACTTCCGCCGCTGCTTTTTCCCCCTCTTCCCAGGATCCAGCTCAGCGGAAACAGGGAATTAAAGAGCCGATGCAGTACACTCATACGGCTGAAATTCTTTTTCCAGTAGTCTGCGGTATCCTTTCCCGACAATTTCATTATCAGGCCCTTCAGAACCAGAACCATAGTTACGATAAGAAATACAGGCAGCATCACGCACAACAGATATGCGCCCACCATGAGTAAAACGATCATCACAAGCCCCAGCGCGATCTCCCAGACAGTTCCCTCATCCTCATCCTCATCGTCGTCCACATCCTGCTGCACCTTCTCATACCTGGGAGCTGTTATCTTCTCCAGGCCGTATTCCTCACGGATTTCATTTAGCAGTGCATAATAAAGCTCCACGGTACCTTTTTCAAACTGATTGTCTTTATAGGAAGGAACTGCATATTCATCCAGAAGTCGTCCGGTCTTTGAATCAGGCAACTTTCCCTCAAGACCGTAGCCGACAGATACCCAGACTTTACGGTCCGAAACCGAAAGGACGATCAGGACACCATTATTTTTCTTCTTTGAACCAATTCCCCATTTGCGACCGGTTTCCACTGCATAATCACTGATGTCTTCCCCATCGGTGGTATCCACGGTAAGGACAACCAGCTGCGCTGTGGTATCCTCATACAGCTGCTCACCAGCCTTGCAAAGCTCTTCCTTCCAGGTATCGCTGAAAACCCCTGCATAATCATTAACATAGAATTCTTTTGTGGCAGACGGGATTTTCCCGAAAGCTGCCAGCGTACTTCCGGACAGCGTCAATACAAAAGCCAGCAGCACAGCCATCCGTCCGATCCATTTTTTCATAGGATATTCTCCCTCTATCCGTTCTTTCATTTCATCAAAACAATGGTCTGATCTTATCACTCTGCCAGCATATCCCCTACATCCAGCGTATCTGCTGCTGAATCATCGGCCTCAAAATATGACGCCTTCTCAAAGCCAAGCATGGAACCAAATACATTCCCTGGGAATTTCACAAGCCTTGTGTTATAAGCTTTCACAGCCTCATTATAATCTTTTCTCGCTACAGAAATCCGGTTTTCGCTTCCGGACAGTTCATCCATCAGGCCCACATAAGTAGTATTGCTTTTCAGTTCCGGATAATTTTCCACTACAACCTTCAGACCGGAAAGTGCACTGTCCATCTGCTGATCTGCCTCAGATTTCTCTTCCACGGTATCCGCATTCATCAGCTGGTCCCGCGCCTCCAGAACCCTGTCAACAACCCCCGTCTCATGCTCCGTGTAACTTTTTACCGTGCTGACGAGATTCGGGATCAGATCTGCACGTCTCTGCAGCATGGTATCCACATCAGCCTCTGCAGTTTCCACAGCTTCTTTACTTCCGGCAAGCCCGTTGTAACTGAGCATAAGTCCTCCGGCAAGGACCACGATCACTGCAATAACAGCCAAAAATACTTTCTTCATCTCTTTTCCTCCCTTCCGATATCACAGATAACCTTTCAGCCTGCAATACAGGATTTTTTATATCCCCATTGTACCAGAGCATACAGGATTCCACCAGGAAAACTCACCTTTTCGGTCAGAATTTTTCTGCCATTTCCATAAGTCCCTGATATATTTTTTCGGAAAGCGGAATGGAAACACCAAGTCTCTTCGCTTCTTTCACAATATAGCCGCTGAAGGTTTCCAGCTCCGTCTGTTTTCTCCGGATGCGAAAATCTCTCTGCAGGGAGCTGGTTGCATTATCTGCATGTACATGGCGGAATTTATGGATCACCTCATTGATGTGCTCATCCGTCAGCGCAACCCCCTTTGCCCGACCTACACTGGCAGCTTCCCATACAAGCTTCTCATACTGCTGCGCTTTCACCG
>OJML01000463.1_pt1 | contig 24383 bp, 18 predicted proteins | sample 1597221 | NCBI WGS metagenome assembly OJML01 (sample SAMEA2452123, study PRJEB22498) | human gut metagenome | biome: human feces; feature: human gut; material: feces | place: Australia | collected 2012 | reverse complement strand
GAAGAACATGAGCTGGAAGAACACGCGGCTTTCCAACTCCACAAAGCGGTTGTACAACACAGCTTTCGGAAAATAAGACTTCATCGTACCCTTAATAAAGAACAGGTAGTAGTGCTTGAAATTGCAGAATGTACCGAAATGGAAATACAACAGAATCGTCATTATTTCACTGTCGGACAACGATGTTGCACGCTGTCTACGCTTCACTCCGCTATTGTCTTCCAGCAAATTTCCTGCATTTTCTGCATCAAAATGTTTGCAAAACTCGTCTATAATACAAAATATTTCTGTAACTTTGCAATCGGTAGTCAAATTAAATATATTTGTAACTTGTTGTAAATCACCTATAAAGGTGTAAAATATTTATGAGACTACCAACTTTTTTATAAACTATTTCTTATCCCGAACTGGGGTAAACATATAAAATGTCTAACATCTAAAATAGCTTATCAATGAAAAAATTAATTCTCCTTTTGGCGTTAATCATGCCGATTACATTGTGTGCTCAGGAAGTAGACAAGAAAGAGCAAACAACGTTTGAGAAATTCACATCGTCAATAGGCTCTATCGTGAAGTTTTACGATTACAGCATGCCTAAGTTGTCATCACAATACCAAACAGCAACCGTTGAAGTGCGCAAGGTGATTTCTGGCTCTCAATCAAGTTGCTTCCTACACATAGAGTTCAAACCATATCAAAGAAGCGAACAGTCTGCTTTCATCGCAGCAGGCGACCTTGTTGAGATGAAGAAAGCTCTTGAAGAACTAAAGACATTATCGGCATCTGATGGAACTGGCGAGGCTGACTACATGGAAAATAAGTTCCGTATTAAAGATGGATCTTATATCGGATATTACATCAGTAAGAATAAAGCTGGCGACAAGGAGCCAACTTGGTATTTCAATATCAATGGATATAATGGCGGAATATTGTATTTCAACACAGCAGATACTTTGTTGGATTGCTTTACAGGAGCAATTGCGAAGATTAATGCAATAAAATAATTTCATGTGAGCTATCTAACCCACATTATCTTCAAATCTTTTTATTATGAAAAAGTTATTAGCCATTCTTTTGAGTATAGTGTCGTTCTCTTCAATATATGCTCAAAATGACAAATTCACTTCTGTACAAGAAGTGCCTGGAAAACAAGTGTATGTCATGCCTGGGAATCTTAGTCCTTGCTGCTATGTGCTGATTGATGGAAAATTAAAGCTCACCCAGAAAGACAAGAAGCACACATATACGATTACAGACAGAAGTTACAAGGTAGACTATGAACTCTATTTGTACAAGAAAGAGAACTACTTGGTACTCAAAGGAGGACAGGACATATTCTTTCTCAAAGACACCGATAGTCCACTATATCTATCTTTATTGAGAAATGAAAGCCTATGGAACGATTATGTGAAAGACCTAAACAACTCATACACGTTCTTGGACATTAAAAAGGGTTGTCAATATCATAAGAGTAATACGACTGTGTGCTATGATAATCTATCTCGCTTGAAATGGACAGGTTTCTATTTTGGAGAGAATGATGTAACACTCAAAGCAGAAGAAGTCACTGAAACAGGTTTGAGTGAGAACAGCTTTGTTGTTTCAAACACCCAATATAAATCTCTAAAGGACATTGTCTTTATCCATAAGGACAATATAAAGCCATACGTTACAAAGTACGAAGAACGCTTGGTCAAAGAAAAAAGGGACAGAGAGATAAAGGATTCTATCTATAACCGTAGATTGCGTCTTGCCATAGCTACGAAAGATATGTCTTTTGGAGATGAGGATGATGAAACCAAAGTTTCTGAAGGTGATACCATAGCCATATTTAACTATAATGACACCATAAATAAGTTCATAGGTCGTTTTCATTTCATAAGTATTAGATTAGAAGATGAAGATATAAAATTTCTCGACTCTCAAATGTCTAGTAATTCAGTTGATAAGAATTATTTGATGTCAAAAAAGAATGAGGGTATAGACGGAAGATTTGAAGTTGCTTACGAATATGATAATGAACGCACGAAACAATGGCTTGAAGAATTACGAGGTCGGATAAAGGCATATGAGAACCGAATTGCCTACATGAAGTCCCATCAAATATTCATTACCAAGGCTGGATATAATTATGATGACGATCAATTTGGCATGAGCTACGACATATATAACTGTTTCGATAAAACAATAAAATACGTTGAGATTACCTTGACTTGCTACAATAATGTCGGTGATGTTCAGCGAGATTATTTTGGGTCTTCGAATAAGAAAGTACGTGGCATCGGGCCGATTGAACCAGGCGACGGAGGTTCATACAGTTGGGAGAAAATATTCTGGGATGAATACGATGTCATAAAGAATTGCAGGATTACAGCCATAAGATTCATATTCAAGGATGGTACATCAAAAGCCTTCAGTGGATATGCGAACATAAGGAAGCATTTTACCAGTGATGCATGGAGTCAAGATGACTAGTTCGAAAATCATAGAACTTGTGATTTGATATTATGAACATACTTTAGAAGGATGACAGGGTCAAACACCTTGCCATCCTTTTTTGTTGTCAGATGCAGATGAGGGTCAGTTGACATTCTTGAGTTGCCAGATAATCCTAGTGTTTCTCCTGCATTTACAAACATGCCCTTTGTTACCCAAAACGAAGATAGATGGCAAGAACTAATGGTATAGCCAAAAAGGACAAAATCGGCGTTCTCTCGCTGTCCTTCAAGAATGTACCAACGAGCGTTACCGATGAAAAACACTGCGATGCAAAGTGCATCTTTTTTCTTGCTATCCTGTGAATAAAGCGGATATAGCTTGAACTGCTCTGCCAACTGTGGTGTAATCAATCTGCTTGTCATAGCTGTATTATTTATTGGGTGAATACTCTGGTGAAGATGGATCGTAGAGCTGCTGCTCACGCAAGGCTTCAATGGCAACATGTGCCAAGGTGCAAGCCCATTCATTGCGAAGGTCATAATAGCCCTTCTGATAGTTTAAAGCCAACTGCTCCATGACACCAAACAGCTGTCACTATTATAAGGGCAAAACAACTTCTTTCAGCCTCCTGTGAAACCAAAGAAAACAGATCTTGAACTTGCCGAAGAAGACAAGGAGAAAGGCAGAGTTACCCATTGGAATTCTGTTGATGAAATGTTTGATACTATTTTAGGAGAATAATGTATATCTGCTTCACCCCATAAGTCGTGATGAAAGTATGCAGCAATGCCTTCTTCGTCTTGGTCGCCACAGAGAAGGAAGACATCCTGTCACGCAGCCGCTGCTCATAGCTGGCATCTATCACAAACTCATCCTGTTCGTTACAATGGGAATCTATTGCTTATTGTGCCTCTGCACATGGCACACCATCGAGATTGACGAGCCACTTACCGTTTTGTCTTGTGAGCGTCAGCTTGTAGCAACCCTCGTCTGCTATATGTCCTTTGGTGCATATGTCGTGCATCATGAGATAGTTGCGTGCCGTAATTGTGCATGTGGCGTTGGAATCGTTGTCGAGAGACAAGTCTGTAACCTCGTATGTTGGTGTCGCTTCAGATGCATTGAGAACGGCAAGGTCAGAGTCGGAAACGTTAGTGGCAACAAACTTTATCCATTGCTCAGATTCAGGTGTGCATAGGTGTGAAGCCTCTATATAGTGGCATCCGAAATAGTTAGTTGCAAAGTTTAGTGCAACAGCTTCGGCTTCTTCTTCGTTTTTGTCGGTTTGGCACGAGAACAACATGGTTATGAATGTTGCTATTGCCATTATAATGGTTTTGTTCTGTATATTCATATATTATAGGGCTTCTGCAGTTGTGCAGATGCGTTTGCAAATATAAACAAAAATACCGATTTTTTGCTTGTCAAGATAAAAAAACTAACGCCTTTCTTACGAAAGCTTGCTTTCAGAGATGCTAATGTCATGTTTTCAACAATTATTCTGTCTATATAAACCTGCTTTTGGTGACATCATGTCTTCGTCTTCGCACAAAAAAGACGGATATGCTTGTTGTTTTGCCAATTATTTTGTAATTTTGAACCTTACTTACGATTCAACATCGAGTTGTGAGGTGAAAAGGCAAAGAATGTGATGGCTTTCGCCATTACATAAATATAAATAAGGTCGATATACGACCCTGAAAAAGCAATGTTAAAATTTTTGTCATTAGGAAGCAGTAGCAGTGGTAACTGCTATCTTATTTATACAGAGACCGACGCAATGTTTATTGATGCCGGTGTGGGAGTCCGTACGCTTAAAAAATATTTTAACCAGTATGGATTGTCCATGAGCAAGGTTCATAATATTCTGATTACTCACGACCACGCAGACCACATTAAGTCGGTGGGAAGCCTCAGTAACGATTATAAGCTTGAGGTCTATACTACCCAGAACGTTCATGCGGGCATAGATCGCAATTACTGTGTGAAGAAGAAAATTGCAGCAGAGCACAAGCATTATATAAAAACAGGCGAGAAATTTCAGGTCGGTGAATTTACTGTTACAGCATGGCATGTGCCCCACGATAGCACCGACAATGTGTGCTATCAGGTGGAGCATGATGGCGTTGTGTTTAGCATAATGACCGATGTGGGACATGTTACGGACGAGCTGAAACAGGTGGTGGCAAGTTCCGACTATCTGGTTATAGAGGCCAATCATGATGTTGAGATGCTTATGCGTGGCAATTATCCTGAATATCTAAAACGCCGTATAACCTGTGGAACGGGCCACATGAACAACAGCTTGTGTGGTCAGACTGTTTTGGAGAATGCCAAGCCACGTCTCAAGCATGTGTGGCTTTGTCACCTTAGCGAGGAGAACAATCATCCAGACCTTGCACTTAAGACTGTTCAAGACATTTTGCAAAAAGGTGGCATGAAGGTTGATAATGGTTTTGTAGAGGTTCTGCGTCGCAAGAACCCACAAGGCGTGTATGAACTGAAATAGTAAAAAACGACGACTATGACCCATATAGATTTGTCCATTCTTCTCCCTTCTTATAACAACGTTTGTGTTTCATTGGTTCAAGTCTTACAGCGTCAGGCCGATGCCCTTAGGGGTAAATTAGACAAACCGTTTCGTTATGAGATAATTGTTGCTGATGATTGTTCTACCGATGCTGCTTGTATCGACGCCAACCGTGTCATCGGCGACATGCTCCATTGTCGCTATTTAAGGATGGAACAAAATGTGGGGCGTGCTCAGATAAGGAATGTGCTCATATCAGAAAGCCGTGGTGATTATGTGCTACTTATTGACAGCGACCTTTTCTTGTGTGATGACAATTATCTCTACAAATATGCTACATCAACCGCCGATGTTGTTTATGGTGGAACGCGTATAGGTGGTGAAGGTCTTGCCATGGTTGATAACGAGGCTAATACAGAAAATTTGAAAGGCAACCTTCGCTATATTTATGAGAAGAAGGCAGAACCTTCGCACCGGGCGGTTTTTCGTCAGCTCCGTCCCAACCAAGAGATAAGCGTTTGTAATTTATATGCCCGACGCGACATCATGGAGGCTCATCCATTCGATTCCCGTTTTAAAGCTTACGGTTATGAAGATGTTCTGTTTGGCAAGCGTCTTGCAGAGAGTGGTATCGAGGTTACACATATAGACAACCCTGTGCTTATAAATGAATTTGAGCCAAACTCTGTGTTCGTGAAAAAGACAGAAGAAGCGATCCTTACCCTTTGTCGTTTTGAGCAAGATCTTGAAGGCTATTCAAATCTTAAGACAAAAGTGACTACTCTTGGTCGTTATATCCCTTTGTCTCTGTTCAGATTGTGGCATAGAATTATGAAGAACAAAGAAATGCGTAACCTTACAGGGTCAAAGCCGAGTCTGTTGTTGTTCAAACTATATAAGCTGGGCTTCTTTCTCGAAAACCGAAAGGTCAAGAAATAAAAAAGACAGCATACAGATACATCTTGTTCTGTATGCTGCCTTACTTGTTTCCTTTGCTGAAGATAGCTTTTAGGCTCTTCTTCCTACTGTTTTTCCTCCAGTTTCTCTTTCAGATATTTTGCTGTGTAGCTTTCTTCACAATTGCATATCTCTTCCGGTGTGCCGCAGCATACGACATAGCCGCCTTTGTTGCCGCCTTCAGGTCCGAGGTCAATTATATAGTCGGCGTTTTTAGCAACGTCGAGATTGTGTTCAATGATAACTACTGTATGTCCTCTTTTAATAAGAGCATTGAAGGCTGCCAGCAGACGCTGTATGTCGTGGAAATGTAGACCCGTTGTTGGCTCGTCAAAGATGAAAAGGGTAGGGGTCTGTCGTTCCTGTCCTATGAAATAGGCCAGCTTTACGCGTTGGTTCTCACCTCCTGATAGCGTTGAGGAGCTTTGTCCTAATTTTATGTAACCCAGTCCCACCTCTTCAAGCGGTCTCAGTCGGTCCACTATGGTCTTCTGTTCATATTTGCTGAAAAACTCAATAGCTTCAGATACCGTCATCTCTAACACGTCATAAATGTTTTTGCCATGGAACATAACCTCCAGTACGTCTTTCTTAAAGCGTTTGCCGTGACACACCTCACACTCGAGCACAAGATCCGCCATAAACTGCATCTCTACGGTTATCACTCCTGCACCTTTACACTCTTCGCATCGTCCTCCCTCGGCATTGAAAGAAAAATATTGTGCCGTGAATCCCATCTGTTTAGCCAGAGGCTGGTCAGCATAAAGCTGTCTTATGGCATCGTAAGCTTTTACATAGGTGGCTGGGTTTGAGCGTGTGCTCTTGCCGATGGGGTTTTGGTCCACCATCTCCACATGCTGAATGGCTTGCCAATCACCCTCCATTGACGAGTATTCACCAGGTATCTCTGCCACCTCATCAAGTCGGCGTTTTAGGGCAGGGTAGAGAATGCCCTTTATAAGAGACGACTTTCCTGAGCCGCTGACACCCGTCACAACGGTCATTATGTTAAGAGGAATTTTCACATCAATGCCTTTAAGGTTGTTCATTCGTGCCCCTTTCAGCTCTATGGCTTGGTTCCAGGCCCGTCGTGACAAGGGCATGCTTATATGCTCATGTCCGTTAAGATAGTTTACGGTGTGACTCTTTGGAGAAGTTTCTTTTGCTACATCGTCCAGTGAGCCTTCATAAACAATTTCTCCTCCCAGACGTCCTGCATCAGGGCCAACGTCTATTAACCAGTCGGCAGCCCGCAAAATGTCTTCGTCATGTTCCACTACGACCACGGTGTTACCAATGTCGCGCAGTTCTTTAAGAACATGTATGAGCCTGTCTGTATCTCTACTATGCAGACCGATGCTTGGCTCATCGAGCACATATAGTGAGCCAACCAATGAGCTGCCAAGTGATGTGGTAAGATTTATGCGCTGACTCTCGCCGCCACTGAGCGAGTTGGATAGACGGTTAAGCGTGAGATATCCCAAACCTACCTCCACCATAAAGCCCAGTCGGTTATTTATCTCTGTTAGCAGACGCTTGGCTATGGTGCTGTCGTGCTCGTCCAGCTGTAGCTCTTTAAACCATTGCTGAAGGTTGTTAATTGGCATCTCTACAAGGTCGCAGATGCTTTTTCCACCCACTTTTACCCATGTGGCTTCCTTCTTCAGACGTGTGCCATGACATACAGGGCATACTGTGCGTCCGCGATAGCGGCTCATCATAACCCTATATTGAATCTTATATTGGTTGTCTTTAACCATTTCAAAGAACCTGTCTATGCCTATCTTCTCGCGGTCTGACGGTAGACCATGCCACAGCATGTCCTTCTGTTTCTGCGTGAGGTTATAGTAAGGCTCAAAGATCGGAAACTTATCTTTTGGTGCTCTGCGACAGAATTCATTTTTCCATTCTCCCATCTTCTCGCCATGCCAGCATTGCACGCAGCCATTGTAGACACTAAGGGAGGTGTTTGGAATGACCAATTTCTCGTCTATACCCATAACCATGCCGAAGCCCTCACACTCAGGACATGCTCCGAGAGGTGAGTTAAAAGAGAACATGTTGTCGCTCGGCTTCTCAAACACAATGCCGTCGGCCTCGAAACGAGTAGAGAAGTCATATACGATGTTTGATGGAAGGAAGACCAATCGGCAAGTACCGTCACCCTCAAAGAACGCTGTCTCAGCAGAGTCGAGCAGTCGTGATATGCTATCTTTTTCATGGCTCACCGACATGCGGTCTATAAGCAAGTAGATGTCGTGTGGGTCAAGAGTGTCTATTTTTGCCTGATCTTCAAGCAAATCGTCAATGCGCAAAAACTCTCCGTTCGCCCATATACGCGCATAGCCTTGTTGCAGATCCATCTCCAGCTGCTTAGCCAGCGTTCGTCCTTCGATGACATGTAGCGGAGCAAGGACGGCAAACTTAGTGCCGTCCGAATAGTTGAACGTGCAATTAAGCAAATCTTCGGTGTTGTTTACCTTTACCTCCTCTCCGCTTATAGGTGAGAATGTTTTTCCTATTCGTGCGAAGAGCAGTCTAAGATACTCATAGATCTCTGTGCTTGTGCCCACCGTGCTTCGCGGGTTTCTTGAATTGACCTTCTGTTCTATGGCAATGGCAGGGGGCAAGCCTTTTATAAAGTCGCACTCGGGCTTACTCAGACGTCCTAAAAACTGCCTTGCATATGAGGACAGCGACTCTACATATCTTCGTTGTCCTTCAGCATAGAGTGTGTCGAAGGCCAAAGACGATTTTCCTGAGCCCGACACTCCAGCTATGACCACCAATTTGTTGCGTGGTATCTTCAAGCTCACGTTCTTGAGGTTGTTCACCCTTGCGCCCTTTATTTCTATATATTCGTCCATGACATTTGTTTTTAAAGAAGAGAAGGCGTGCCCTATAAATGAAGATATTTATAGGACCCGCCTTTTTGGTGTTTACAAGTTCTTGTTCTTATTCTTATTAGCTGTTCATAGACAGCAGAAACTCGTCGTTGTCGCGTGTGTGTACCATACGGTCGTGTATGAAATTCATCGCCTCTATCGGGTTCATGTCTGAGATATACTTGCGTAAGATCCACATGCGGTCGAGCACCGTCTTGTCTTGTAGCAGGTCGTCGCGTCGTGTGCTTGAAGCAACCAGGTTCACAGCAGGGAAGATACGCTTGTTGCTCAGCGAGCGGTCGAGCTGTAACTCCATGTTACCTGTACCCTTAAACTCCTCAAAGATAACCTCGTCCATCTTAGAACCTGTGTCGATAAGAGCAGTAGCGATGATTGTCAGAGAGCCGCCGCCTTCGATGTTCCGAGCTGCACCGAAGAATCGTTTAGGTTTCTGCAGGGCGTTGGCATCAACACCACCGGTGAGCACCTTGCCCGATGCTGGTGACACGGTGTTGTAAGCTCTGGCAAGACGAGTTATTGAGTCGAGGAATATGACCACATCGTGTCCACACTCGACCATGCGCTTTGCTTTCTCCAACACAATGCCTGCAATCTTGACATGACGTTCTGCCGGTTCGTCAAACGTAGAAGCGATAACCTCTGCGTTTACGGTTCGCGCCATGTCTGTAACCTCCTCCGGTCGCTCGTCTATAAGCAACATCATGAGGTATGCCTCGGGGTGGTTAGCTGCAATGGCGTTAGCGATGTCTTTCATCAAGATGGTCTTACCTGTCTTAGGCTGTGCTACGATGAGCGCACGCTGTCCCTTGCCTATAGGTGAGAACAAGTCGACAACACGTGTGGAGAGGTTATTTGTCTTGCGGTCTCCACAGAGGTTAAACTTAGCATCTGGGAAGAGAGGTGTGAGGTGCTCGAAAGCAATGCGGTCTCTCACCTCTGCCGGGTTGCGTCCGTTTATCTTGTCTATGCTGGTGAGCGGGAAATATTTCTCTCCATCGTGTGGTGGACGTACATGACACATCACAACATCGCCCGTCTTAAGTCCGTAGCGTTTGATCTGCTGTACTGACACATACACATCGTCAGGAGACGACAGATAGTTGTAGTCGCTTGAGCGAAGGAAACCATATCCGTCTGGCATTATCTCCAGTACGCCGTTTGCTGTTATAATGTCAGAGAAATCGAAATGTTCCTCTTCTTCCTCTGGTTGCTGTATGGGCTGATTGTATGTTGGAACCATTGGCTGCTGCATAGGCATAGTTGGGTTGTCGAACATATCGTAGCTCGGCACAGCCCCTTGATCTTCAATGGGAAGATCCACCACGGTAATAAAGTCGGTACCGTCGCCAGGATCTCCTGCCCAAATACCGTCTTCTATCTCCTTATGCTTGGGCTCGTTGTTCTCATTGTGCGCGTTCATCTTGTCTTTGAGACGAGCTATGAGAGTAGAGTGGTCTCCCATTTGGTCGTTTGCTCCATTGTTAGATGTTGCGAACTGTTCTTCGGGTACGAAGCCATTGTTCTCGTTGTTGGCACCTTCGTTATAACTGTTTGTGTCTTCATTATAATCGTTGGTGTTGTTGTCATAGTTGTCTCCGTTATAATCGGTTTCGCCCTCGTTGTAAGTGTTATTGTCTTCTTGCCCAACTTCTTGTGTTGGCTCGTTTTGTTGTAGGGCGTTCTGTTCGTCTATGTTCTGTGTCTCTTCTGTGCCGTTTTCGTTCATAGCTTTAGCTGCCTCCTCTGCAGCTTTCCTTGCAGCTTCTGCCTGTGCCATGAGTTCCAACTCTTTTTTCGATTTTCGTCCACGGTGTTTCGGCATGGCCGCCAGAATCATCTCTGGCGTCATCTCTTCAGCCATTGGCTCGTTTTGTGCCGTCTGTTCAGCTGTTGTCTCAGCATCGTCTGCGTTGGCTGTTTTGTTTTTCTTCATATCAAAGTTTTCACCGTCTTTGCCGTTTACGGTATAGACGCGGTCTGTGTCTTTCTTTACAATTCTTGTTCTGCGTCTTTTTGTGCCGAGTGGGTTTTTGCTTCCTTCCACTTCTGCTTGTCTGTCGAGGATAGCATAAATGACATCTTCGATGTTAGAATCTTCGTTGACCTCCACACCGAATTCTTTAGCTATACCCAACAATTCGGGTATCTCTTTTGATGATAACTCTTCTTTGCTATACATATAAATGTAGAAATATTGGATTGTTTTGGTGTTTCCAAAAAATGAAAACTCCCTTTGTGTTTAATGATGCAAAGGTAATAAAAATAATGAGAAACAGAAAATAATTCTTGTTTTTATGTTCCTGTTTAAATTTCTTTAACGTGTCGGTAAAATATGATGTATCGTATATAGAGATGAGAGCGAAAATAGGGTAGATTAGTGAGATATGTGTAAGAAGAAATTTTGTTATGAAACAAATGGGGGTTATAAAATAAGAAAGAGGCAAACTCCAACAATGTCAGAATTTGCCTCCATCAGTTTATTTTAGCTAAGAGCTAAGTTAATTGTTTTCCCAATTTTGGGTTGTTGTTCAATTACTCGCCCTTCTCCATCTTAGCCTTCAGAGCAGCGAGAGCATCGATGTCGCCCAGAGTGGTGCTGGCAGCTACATTGTTGATAGCAGGAGCCTGCTCCTTCTTTGCAGCGTGCTTGCGTGCGGGCTTAACGTCGTCCTTGCCCTGCTCGAATGTGCGGCTGTGTGAGAGGATGATACGCTTTGTCTCCTTCACAAACTCGATAACCTTGAAGGGCAGTTCCTCGCCCTGCTTAGCCTGTGTGCCATCCTCCTTAACGAGGTGCTTGGGAGTAGCGAAGCCCTCACCACCCTCGTCAAGAGTGATAACAGCGCCCTTGTCCATCATCTCGGTGATCTTGCCAGTGTGAACAGAACCAGGTGTGTAGATCTGCTCATACTTGTCCCAAGGATTCTCCTCAAGCTGCTTGTGACCGAGGCTCAGACGGCGGTTCTCCTTGTCTATCTCGAGAACAACAACGTCGATGTCAGCACCAACGTGTGTGAACTCTGAAGGATGCTTAACCTTCTTTGTCCAAGAGAGATCGCTGATGTGGATGAGTCCGTCAACGCCTTCCTCAAGCTCTACGAAGATACCGAAGTTGGTGAAGTTACGAACCTTAGCTGTGTGCTTGCTTCCAACGGGATACTTAACCTCGATTGTCTCCCATGGATCTTCCTTAAGCTGCTTGATGCCGAGAGACATCTTGCGCTCCTCGCGGTCGAGAGTGAGTATTACAGCCTCTACCTCGTCGCCTACATGGAGGAACTCCTGAGCGCTGCGGAGGTGCTGGCTCCAGCTCATCTCTGAAACGTGGATGAGGCCCTCTACGCCGGGAGCGATCTCAACGAATGCACCATAGTCGGCGATAACGACAACCTTACCCTTAACGTGGTCACCAACCTTGAGGTTAGGATCAAGAGCATCCCAAGGATGAGGAGTGAGCTGCTTCAGACCGAGAGCGATACGCTTCTTCTCGTCATCGAAGTCGAGGATAACGACATTGATCTTCTGGTCGAGCTGTACAACCTCGTGGGGATCGTTTACGCGGCCCCAAGACAGGTCTGTGATGTGGATGAGTCCGTCCACACCGCCGAGGTCAACGAATACACCGTAAGAAGTGATGTTCTTAACAGTACCTTCGAGGATCTGGCCCTTCTCGAGCTTGCTGATAATTTCTTTCTTCTGTGCCTCCAACTCAGCCTCGATGAGGGCCTTGTGAGAAACAACAACATTGCGGAACTCCTGGTTGATCTTAACAACCTTGAACTCCATGGTCTTGCCTACGAACACATCGTAGTCGCGTATAGGATGAACGTCGATTTGGCTACCGGGGAGGAATGCCTCGATGCCGAATACGTCAACAATCATACCGCCCTTAGTGCGGCACTTGATGTAGCCCTGGATAACCTCCTCGTTCTCGAGAGCGGCGTTAACGCGCTCCCAGCTCTTGCTCAGGCGAGCCTTCTTGTGAGAGAGTACGAGCTGACCCTTCTTGTCCTCCTGGTTCTCGACATATACCTCTACGGTGTCGCCAACCTTAAGCTCGGGGTTGTAACGGAACTCAGAAGCGGGGATGATGCCATCGCTCTTGTAGCCGATGTTTACGATAACCTCTTTCTTGTCGATAGAGATTACAGTGCCGTCTACAACCTGGTGCTCAGACACTTTGTTAAGGGTTTCGTCATAGGCCTTCTCGAGGTCCTGCTTGCTGACGTTTGCATTGCTACCGTTCTCAAACTCGTCCCAATTGAAGTCTGCCAACGGCTGCACGTTCTTTAAATCTGACATAAATTATAAAATGTTAAAATAAAAATTAATAAAGTTAGACTTTATGTTAATGTATAAAACTTTTGAGCTGCAAAGTTACTCATTTCTCTCTAAAGCACCATAAGTTAAGGGCTTGCGAGTGATATAAAACACGAATATTTAATTATTATTAACTTTTATAGCCTGCAATTTTCAGAAAACCAAAGCGTGGAGCAAACTTTATGCCCTTTAGGGTTTCAATGCTCAGCTTGCTGTCTTTATGCATACTTTTCTCTTCAAATATGCCTTTCTTTATTAGAGTTGGATAAAATGTGCGGATGTGCGAATAAAGGTTGGTTCCAAGTTGCTCCGACTTTTGTTCCAGCGCTTCAAGAAAGAAGCGCGGTCTTGGTATGGCGTAAGTAAGTGTAAGTAATTCGAAAGCGTTTAGTTCACTGCACTCCTTGCCGAAATAAAAAACTGCGCCGTCCTCCATGCCATATACATTGGGAGCAAGCTCTATCATATTGATATAAATCTCCAAAATGTCGTCCTTTGGGACATGATAAAGGTTTTCCGCCAATACAGCCAAAACGAGTTCTTCTGCCTTCCTGTACAGGGTACGCTCCGAGGTAAGCATTGCGTTTTTTATCAATTGCTGGGTAATGGTGCTACCGCCTACAGAAAAATGTCGTGAGTTTATGGCATTTCTCAGGGCCATGGCCAGCGTTACATCGCAAAAGCCGTTGTGTAACGGAAACATTGGGTCTTCGGTGCATATTACGGTTTGCCATACTTTAGCAGGTATTTCTTCCATGATGTGGTAAATGTGTCCAAGATGGTTGCGTTTCTTCAGCAGTTCAATAATGTAGTTCTTGTCTATATGTATAGAAGAATTTGCCACTGTAAAACCTAATGGGGCATTTGTGGTATACTGTATACGCGGAAAGCGTTTCGTGTTGTCATGCTCGTATCTTGCCATAATGTCTATGTGGCTGCTGCTTTCGACCATATTCATAAATGTAGATATAATGTTGTTTCCGAAAATAGTTTTAAAGGCATCGAGAGAGAAATTCCTAAGTTCAAGGATAAAACCTTTAAGTGCACCTTTTTTCTTTATCTTCAGCTTAATTTCTACATTATACGGCAGCACTATGCAAACAATATATACCTTTGGCTGGAAGTTAACATGCAATGTACAATAATCAAGCAGTATCTCGCTGCTGGCCATTCTTGCACAAAACAAACTTACGTTTTCAAAATTCACAACAATACTCACATACCGTTTAAGCACATTAATTCTTTTTATATTAGTATTAACATTATCGTACATGACAATAATGTTCTTTCTTTTCAAGAATTGGCAAATGGATGTTATAATCCATTTTAAAATAATGTTGCTCATAATGCTCTTTTTGTATTGGACAATATTGCTTTAGAGTATAGTTCCTTTAAAATAGAAGAAAAGCTACTGTTCTGGCCGCGTATGTGGGAGAGGTGAAACAGCACCTTGCTGCTTCGGAATATTCCATAACCGCTATTAAGAAACCTTATATAGCGGTCGAAGTCATCATCGCCCCAACCATAATAGTTCTCATTTTCGTTACCCAACAGGGCAAAGGTCGTGCGCTCCATAAGCACGGCACCGCCAGTAAGCACATGGTTTTGCAACCTCCTCATCTTCTGCATCTGCCTTGTAAGCACTCCCATTTCGTTGGTCTTCATATAAATGTTTCTTATTATAACCGATGTATCAAGGCACACACCATTATAAGGAATTGCAAGTTTGGCTGTTCCTGCCCGCAACTGTTCAATGCACTCGATTATGGCATCGTTATAGGCAATTACATCAGCATCCCATATCCCTACAAACTTTGTGCTTACATTATGCAGCATATCGTTGAAATGCCATGTTTTGTATAGGGTGGGGTCATCGTCTTCAACATACTCGTACATTACGCTGTCGGTAGTCATCTTTGAAAGGATGTTGTTGCACACGGCAGCAGCTTCACGCACATATATGTTTATGTCAAAAAATGAATGGAGATTATTTATCACAGCGATGACATTTTCAAGTCGCTGCAAGGAGTCGCCCCTATATAATATTAGTATTGTGGTGTCTTTAGCATTGTATTTCATAGCTCTTCTCCTTTCATAGTTTTTTCCGTCAGCATGACGCCTGTCAGACCATTGAACAGCCCGATATTATGTTGCCTGTACTTCCTGTTTTCATATAAAATTTTAAGTTCGTTCGAGTTGTCTATAAGTGCCAGCATCTTCTTTCTCAGTGTTGCGGATAGTTGTTGGCTGACATTCATTTCTCTTAACAGCCAAAAAATGCCGCTCACTCCATCGGCAATATATATAGCTCCTTTTACTTCATTAAGAACATTGTCTATGGACAAGTTGCTTTCAAGTATGGATATATAATCTTTCCAACAGTTGCCGAGTGAGCATGCAGAATACAGTTTATTTAAAGCGAACAACATAAATAGCCTGTTGGCATGTAGCTGTGGCAGTTGTCCAACAAAAAGTCGCGACATCTCTGCCAAGGTCCTTTCTATGCGCATTTTGTATATATTGCATTTACAGGCTGCGGCCAAGGCAAGCAGAATATTTGGCATGACATATTTGAGAGAGAATGTGGATGGTTCGTAAATTTCGTTGGTCGACACATTTTCAAGTATATTGTCAATAATATGCTTAAGTAGGGCGCACCTAATGGTACGCTCCTCTTCTTTGCGGTCTTTGTTCTCCGCAATCATCCATGCCTCAAAATACGCGAGATGTGCCAATGTGAGCAGCGAAGGGGTTCTCTCACAATGGCGGTAGCCCATTTCCCTGAACACCAGTGCGTCCACTTCTTTTGTAAGACTGTCCGAATCCACCACCTCCATACCTTTTTTTTCCAATTGGTATGCGGTAAAGACAATGCCTGTAAGTCCATGACTGAAATCTATGTTACCGCAAAGTTGTGGCAAACTTTGCATAATGTCTTGCCATAACTGCTGGGCTGCATCTTTATTGACCTCGGCAAGATACAGGCATACACCAGCCTTGCCTTCCCTAAGGCCTAATGGTAGTTGGCTGGCCATATCCAATATTTCTTGGGTATTAAGTGTCATAGTAAAAAGTTTTGGAAATTTAACGTTTAAAGAAAATTCTTGTAAAAGGAAGTACCTTGCACAGCACAGGTTCTTCGCTTGTTACAATTTCTGCCGTTCCCGTCATTTCTGACAATAGACGTGCCGTGTGTCCATAACTAAACTGTAACGAGTCTATGTCAATCTTTATGCAATATCGGCCATTGTACATACGGTCGGTCAACTGTACTATGTGGCCGGACAATGTGCCGAACTCGTTCCTCGGATAAATGTCTAGAGTTACTTTGGCTTTCTGCCCTTTTTCTATTTTCCCGTAACAGGAACTTTCAACAAAGGCCTCGCACTTACGGGTCCCGTTGTTTATGCCTAAATGTATGGGTGCCGAAACCGTATCCTTGTATGGTACAAAAACACTAAGGCATAGTATGATGGCAAGCACAGCTATTATTGTAATATTGCTGCGTATGAGCAATTCCGATGGTATGTTGCCTATTATCTCGTTGTTGTCGTCTCTAAACGCACTGTTTGGTTTCTTGCTTTCTTCCATATACGTCATTGTTTTCGCATTTTACAGTTTTCACGTTTCATCAGCCAAGCTGTAGCTGGTTTCTTACCAGTTCATAATATGCGCCTCTTGCAGCAACAAGATCGTTGTGCGTTCCTTGCTCCACAATTTTGCCTTTCGACAGCACAATGATATTGTCGGCATTGCGCACCGTGCTCAGCCTGTGTGCTATCACTACCACAGTGCGGTTCTTGAAAAATGTTTCAAGGTTTTGCATTATACACCTCTCATTGTTGGCATCAAGCGAGTTGGTGGCCTCGTCAAGGAAAATATACTTTGCGTTCTTGTATATAGCACGGGCTATAAGCATTCGTTGCTTTTGTCCGCTACTCAATCCGTGCCCGTCGGCTCCAATATGTGTGTTGTAACCCATGGGGAGCGAGTTTATGAAACTGTCTATACAGGCTTGGTGCGCTGCGCTCACCACACGTTCGTAGTCTACGTCACTGTCGCTTACACCTATGTTGTTAAGTATGGTGTCTGAAAATATAAAGCCTTCCTGCATGACAACGCCGCAGCAACGGCGCCATTCCTTCACGCTGTAAGAAGATATGTTTCTTCCACCAAGCAATATGTCGCCTTCTGCTGGCTCAAAGAAGCGGAGGAGCAACTTAAGGATTGTGGTCTTGCCACTGCCGCTCACGCCAACAATAGCCGTTACCTTGTTGGCGGGTATAGTCATGGATAAATTTTCTATAACTTTATGCGAGCGTGGGCCGTCGTACTGAAAGCTGACGTTGTGTAGTTCTATATCACTACTTTCGGGTATATCTGAACATAACACGCTGTCTTCATGCTCCTCGTTCTCCATGTTTTGTATTTCTTCCATACGCTCCATGCTTATTTTGGCATCCTGCGATGTCTGTAGGAACGTAACAAACTGGTACAGGGGCGCATTTATTTGGCCTATAATATACTGCAGGGCTACAAGCTCGCCCAATGTCATATGTCCGTCAATAACGGCTTTTGCCGAGATAAATGTTATAATAATGTTCTTTATCTGGTCTATAAGGCTACCGCCTATGTTTTGCATATTTCCAAGAGTCAGGCTCTTGGTGTTTATATTGAACAGTTTGGCCTGTATATGCTCCCATTCCCAACGTTTTGTCTGCTCGCAGTTGTTAAGCTTTATTTCCTGCATGCCATTTATAATTTGTATCACAGTGCTTTGGTTCCGTGACATCTGTTGGAAATGCATATAGTCGAGCTTTCTACGGCGGCGCATAAAGGCTGAAATCCATGTTATGTATACGGTGCTGCCTACAAAGAAAGCCGCAAGTATGGCTATGCTGTATGAGGACATTACAAACACATACACTACAAATGTGACGGCAGAGAGCGCTGTGCTTATAAGTGTTCCTGTAAGGAATGTGTTTATTCTGTCGTTGTCCTTTATTCGCTGCATTATGTCGCCTATGTTCTTGGAGTCGAAAAAGGATATGGGCAACTGCATAAGCTTGCTCAGAAAATCTGACACAAGCGATATGCTTATGCGTGTGGTGACATGAAGCATAAGCCAGCTGCGGCATACATTGTTAACCATCTGTCCAGCAACAAGACACAACTGCGCTATAAGTATAAGCATAATAAACCCAATGTCGCCTGTGCCTATGCCTACATCAACAATAGCCTGTGTTAGGAACGGAAACAACAAACTTATAACACTGGCCGCTACCATTGCCAATAAAATGTGGGCTACAGCACGTCTGTATGGCAACAGGTATTTCATAGCCTTAAGCAACAGGCTGTTGTTGTTTTCTTCATCTTCATCTTCCTCTTCGTAAAATTGCGGCTTAGGGCTCAGCAGCAGGGCGATGCCTCTTTTCTCTCCATCTTTGTCTTCTATCTGCAGCCACGACTTTAGAAATGTTTCTTCATCATACTTCAGTATGCCTTCGGCTGGATCTGACACTATAATAAGATGCCTTCCACGTCTTTTCTTTATGGCATACACTACAACAAAATGGCTCTGGTTCCAGTGTATAATGCATGGCAGATGGGCGTTGTTCTTTAGCTGTTCCCAAGTAAGCTTGGCACCAAGGGTGCGCATGCCTATGGCTTCGGCAGCATCGCTAATCCCGAGCATTGACACACCGCTCTTTGTTATATGACACAGATGGCGAAGCCGCTGCTGAGAGAAATATTTCCCGTAATATTTGGAAATGCTCTGCAGACAGGCGGCTCCACAATCCATCATGTCAAGCTGCTGATATGACGGTTTGTTCATCATTTCTTTGTTTGTTATCGTCCGCTTGCACGACTGCTCGTTGTTGAATCTGAGTATGCACGGCGGAATTTCGAACGGAAATTGTTGAAATCATACCTTATAGACAATGAAATGCCTCTTGAATCGTACATTATATGTTTTTTTTCATATACATTCAGATAGGTAAATTCAGACACGGTAGGAGAGATTCCTCTGTTAAACAAATCTTTCGCCTGTAGAGATACGCGCAATCTTTTCTTGAAGAAATTTGCCGATATTCCTATTTTGGAACTTAGCTGATATCCATATCTGTATCCAACGTTCATGCGAGGAGAACAATAGAACAAGTCGCCAAACAGTCTCCAATTTTTAATGAAAGCCCAACTTGCATTAAGCGAGAACTTACCTGTGAAATTTTGTTCTTTGTATTTGTTCTTGTCTACTGAATAGCTTACTTTTGAAAACTCCATTCCTCCAAAAAATGTTGAAGAGAATTTTCCGTCCTTGCTGTCCAAAGTATAGTCAACCCCTAAGTCGACTCTTTGAAACAAGTCGGAATTTATAGGCATATATTTTATTACATTGGTTCCATTCTCGTTAGTGTTGGCAGGTATTGATGCGTCATATCCCCATGCATAGCTTGCGCTGAAAGACACATCAGAGACATTGGCACTGAAGGTGAACATATTTCCGTAGGTTGGACGTAGTGCAGGATTACCTGTTCTATAATGTAGGGAATCTATAAACTCAACGACAGGATTCAATTCGTATATTGCAGGATTGGAGGCATCTCTTAGGTATTCAAGCTCAAAGAAATTGTCCCCTCTTTCATATTGCAGTTTAATGTTTGGCACGAAAAATGAGTAATGTGTCTTTATAGGCTGTGCATTTTGCTCATAAAGTTTGCTCGCATTATATTCATATCTTACACCCAATTCTATTCCAATGCCATTGTCAAAAAATTTGCCTCCCTTAAAGAAAGCTTCAGCCCATGTGTCATGTCGTTTTGAAAATTGTTCCACTCCATTATTACAAAATGGATTGTTGTTCCGTATGTGACCATAATGGAAGCCTACAATCTCTTTTTCAAATCCCTTGATCTTAAATGAGTAGTCGCCGTCCAGCGTCAAAAATTTATATCTGTCACGAGTGTACACATTTGCGTTTGTCAACTCGTTCTTACTGTATGTATGCTCTACTATATCACGGTCATATCCTGTTGACTTCTGGGTGTAACTTGCTGTAAGATTAAGAGCCGACTCTCTTGAGCGTGTAAACGTATAGCCTAACGTATAGCTGTTGTCTCGTGAGTCGGAATAACGTGAAAGATATTCGTCTTCTTTTTTATAGTTAACGCCATCGTCTGTAATGTCATGACTTACTGAAGTATAAGGATGACGGCGGTAATGTCCTCCTGAATACTGAACTGCAAGGAGGCTCTTTTTGCTTAACAAGAAGTTTAGACCAGCGAATATGTTATAGTAATTGCTTCGCGAGATATTTGTACTATGTGAGTAATCCTTATACAAGTTGTCGGCTGAGTGTGTAATTATATTGGTGGTATTGGTGTATGACAAGGAGCGGTCGTGGTCGAATCCAAATGACATATTTCCGTATATAATTCCTTGTTTTCCGCTTACATCCATAGTAGAACTGTTGCTTACTTTTCGGTTAAAGGATGTACCATTGCTTAAAGACATTCCTAAATAGTCTTTTATAGGTCTGCGCATAGTTATGCGTATAACAGCCTGTGTGCCTGCCTTGTATTGCACATCTGGCTGTCTTATAATCTCTATTTTTGTAACAAGGTTCGATTGCTGACCTCTAAGCTCTGCTGACGTATTTACTTTTCTGCCATTTACATATACAATAGCTTTGCCACCGCCTATAATTTCAAACTGTTCTTCTTGTCCGCTTCTACTTACAGTTACACCAGGTGTCCATTTTAGCATATCTACCAAGTTTCCGGCATCTCCAATGTGTGTACCTTGGATATTCGTAATTGTATAGTTTCTTCCCCTATGATGAATGTCTATCTTTTTTGCTCTAACCTCAACTTCCTTTATGTCAACAGTCTTTAAAGGACGTATGTCGCCAAGATTTATGTCGGTGCCTGCTATCGTTAAACTGTCATTGTAAACAACTTTATTGTTTTGAAGTATCTCAAATGTATAACGTCCTTTCTCTAATATGCTAACATTAAATGTTGGCTCATAAAACGTGCTTTCTACGTTTGTTCTATTCAGAGTGTCACAGCTTGTCAACACAACTCTAAAAGGCTCCATTTGTGAAGTTGTTACAAAGCGGCCTTTTATATCAATACCATAAACTTTGCTACTTAAAATACAGCAAATGAAAAATATTAATAGATGTCTCATTTTTTACAAAGGTTTTAATTTCTATTTAATATTGCTACTATCAAGAAAATCTTCTATTATTTGGCGTATACGTTTCTTTAATACAGAACAATGAACTTGCTGGTGCTGCTTGATAGCAGACTCGCGGTCGATAGGACACCCTCCTCCACAAAGTGGCAAAATTTCACAATTGCAGCATTTGTTGTCATCAAATGGAATGAAATCCAAGGCATAGCAAGCTTGCTTCTTGATATTAATATCGTATGAAAGTATATTGCCCACAGTCTTTTTTTTGTTCCCAAGAAATTCCAAACATTTATATATATTTCCGTCTGGTCCTATCGCAAAATCAGATCTGCTTCGTAAAGGACATGGAGCAGCTATATTTGAAATGTAATTGATCGCCTTATTATTATCATAAAATCTGTCAAAGTACTCTTCTTCTGACAGACAATTTTCACACCCTTTAAAGTTGTTCCTATTTCTGACAAAATTATGGCTAATTATAACACGTTTTTTGTCTATATATTCCCCATACCTTTTTTTTATTTCCTTGCAAAGCTTTTCGTATGATAAAATGTTTTCTTTGTCCAAATTCACTTTAAGTACAACACGAATATCAGAAAGACGTAGTACATTATCAACATTTTCTAATATGTGGAGATATGTTCCTTTTCCATTGGCGAAAAATCTTTTTGCATTATGCTGTTCTTGTTCACCGTCAAGGGTTATTTGTATAGAATTAATGGAGAAATGAGTTAATTTTCTGATCATGTCGTCAGTAAGCAAAGTACCATTTGTTATTATGGATGCAGAAAATGTAACATTGTGTTCTTTCAAAGAATTGCTTATCTTTTCTATTACTTTGAAGTTCATAAGTGGTTCTCCTCCAAACCATGTGACATTAATCTCGTGTTTCCTTTTAGCCACCAAATATTTTACTATAGCTTCAGCAACATCTTCTGACATCATTTCATTAGACTTATTTCCTTCTTCGAAGCAATATGGACATCGCAAGTTACAAGCCATTGTTGTTGCAATGCTTACGCTTATATTCTTGTTGTCAAAGAGACGACTCAAATAGAAATATTTGTATAACTTTAAATCCTCATCCTCTGCTGTTACGAACCCTTTATCAATGAGTAATGAGTTCTCAATAGAAAAATCCTCTTTCTTTATGCGGACCATTGCTTTGGACAATGTGTTGTAAGCTAAAAAATATGTCCCCTTGTCTAAGAGAATGTTAAATCTTGAATATTTCATAATATAACTTGGTGTGTTAAAAATAAGTTGGTGTTCTAAATTAATTTTAAAACATTGCTTTTATATGGCATGCAATATGTGAGATTAATTTTGAACACCTACTTATTTTATGTTTGTCAGATTGCCAATTGAAAAACAGAATTTCAGATGACAGTCTAGTATTACAATTCTTTTGCCTTAGACTTAATTATCAGGCCTCTCAGAAAAATTATGAGAACAGTAATCTCTATCACAATGAAAGAATAACTTTCTATAATCTGAAGCGCAGTACTTATGGGGGCAGTCTCTGTAGCCTCCAAAGATGTCGCCAAGCTCGTCATCACTTAACAAGCTTGCATTATTGCTCATGCCAGTGAGCAATAAACTCGTTTCTTGCATTTTTTCCATGATTTTATTTTTTTTTTATTCCTATTAAGCTTAAAACTGATATCAATTTTATCGACTACAAAATTACTAATTCTAAAATGAAAAATTCGAAACAAAATCTTTCAATTATATATGAATTTCTTTCAAATTGATTATTGTATTATATTTTTTATCTGTTTTTGAAGTTTTTTTTCTATTTTTGCGGATAATACAAGTGAGAATTGAAGAAATATGACTGAAATAAATGAAATGGAAAACGAATGTGTACAAAATGGAATGGCCTGGCTTCCCATTTCCAATCATAGTAAATATATGGAAAAACTGCTTAAAGGAGTATATACAAAGTGTTTTGTGCTTGAAGACTCTTTTAAAGTTTCGCATTTGTCGTTAGGAGTTGATACGCCTCGAATTACATTTAAAAGCCATTCGCACAATTTTTATCAGATAGTGTGGATAAGAAAGGTCTGCGGACAACACACTGTCAACTTTCAGACGCGCGAGATTGCAGACAATTCTTTGTTTTTTATTGCTCCAAATGCCATTCACAGTGCTGAGCTTTTTGGTGAAAACGACATTGTCTATATATCTTTTAAAGAAGATTTCTTTGTCTATTTATGTCCAATGATGGAGACATTTATCCGATACAATGTGTTTGGTATTGCCTCTTCGTTTTTCCTTCTTTCTGTTACTGATGAACAGGCAGACAAGCTTAAATCTTTTGTTGATGCCATGCAGGAGGAACAGGAATGTGACAAATATCTTAGTTCTAAAATGTTGCGTATGGGTTCCCTTCTTACGCTGTTTATAATAGAGATAAAGCGTCGTCTTATGGATGCAAAACTTGATAAGAGGCCGTCTTTTGGTTATAGAAAGGTTCAAGAGTTCATAATAGCGTTGGAGAAAAATCTGCACAAGACGCACCGGGCGCAGGATTATGCCGAGAAGCTTGGCATTTCATATGTATCATTATATAGATATGTAACCACCATTTTAGGTGTAAAACCTTTGGACGTGATACATAATGAACTGGTCACACACGCTAAACGTATGCTTGCGTCCTCTTCTCTTTCCATAAAGGAGATTGCCAAGAATTTAGGATTTGACGATGAAGCAAAATTCGTAAAAATGTTTGGTGACATTACGGGGGTACAACCAATACAATTTAGAAAACATAGCATGGGGGACTTTTAAAGCTTATATGAGTTCATTTTCTTAAAAAGTAACCCAATTATTTATTAAAATAGCTAAAAATAGAATAGAAAAACAAGTAAAAGTTAGTTTGCTGTTCAAAAATTAGCTATCTTTGCGTAAAATAAGCTGCGGATCGGCAATTTAAACAAGTTTCATTGCTCTCGCACTTGCATTATTTTTGCAATATGATATTGGATTTAGAACATATAGGTAACATACCAGTCAGTACTTCGGTAATA
>OJML01000459.1_pt1 | contig 24461 bp, 19 predicted proteins | sample 1597221 | NCBI WGS metagenome assembly OJML01 (sample SAMEA2452123, study PRJEB22498) | human gut metagenome | biome: human feces; feature: human gut; material: feces | place: Australia | collected 2012 | reverse complement strand
ACATATCATCATTTAATTTGACAAAATCGTCATTAAATATTTAGGCTAGCGACAAAATAATTCACCTTGAACCTATAAACGTTTGATATTTAAAAGGTTTTCGAGTTTTAATAGGAGTTATTTTTTTAAATACCCTAGTTTTTAAAACTAGTACTTGCCTAGGTAAATGGAAAAAGAAACAAAAATGGGTTAAAATGTAGCATAAATAATTTTGAACTAATTGACATCTTACGCCACTTTTCAATAGGGCTAAAGAAAGTTAATTATATCTCTTAAGGAGATAAGTTTATTATTTTCTCAATTATGGAGGATTTTTATGAGAAAAAAAGTTATGAGTACTAGCAAGAGAAAATGGATTGTTAGTGGCTTATTAGGTTTTGGAGCAGTTGCTTTACTTACAACTGGTTTTGCTACTTGGGTTGTTGGTGTTAATAAATCAAATACTACAATTGATCCATCTACAACAGTTGAAGGAACTAAAAACTCAATGATCAATTTATCATTATCATTTGCTACAGAAGATGATAAGAAAGTATGTGTATCTGAAAACAATGTCAAGGGTACATTTATTAAAACTGAAGCTGAGTCACCTGCTACCGACTTTGTTGTTAAACCAACAATTAAGATTGAAATTGGTAGATCACTTGGCCAAGAAGCACAAGGTGTTACATTTGAACTCGGATATAAAGAAGTATTAGATCAATATTTCCCTTTAGCAAATGAAGCAAAGCATAAAGCAAGTGCCATTGATGATAATAAAGTCTTAATTCCTACTGATACAAAGACTCATAAAGCAAAAACTGAACCTTATACATATTTTGATATTTCAAATGAATCAGCTTTAACGATATCTGTATTAAGCGATACAACAAAATGGAAAACAGTAAGTACTGATGAAACAAAAACTACACTTACTGGCCTTGACACAAATAAATGGGACGTTGTTTATACATCTAACTCAATCGTTTATACACTCACAAAAGAAATTACATTATTTACATGGGGTAGTTTCTTTGGTGGGGTATCTCCAGTTACTTATTATGATGACCTTTACAATAATGGTGTTCTTGCTGAAACGGGTACAGAATCTCAAAAAAATGATGTCAAAGATAAACTCAAACTACACAACTCAGCAGAAGACATTGATTTTGTAGTTAATGAAATGAATCACATGAGAGATCTTTTTAATCCTAAAACTCTCAATGTTGTTGCTAAATTATCAACTCAAACCTCTACGATTGGTAAATAATTAAGGAGAAAATAATATATGTTTAAAAAGAAGAAAATCGTATTAACATCAGTCTTAGTTTTAGCTGGTGTTTCACTTGCAACTGTTGGTTTTGCAACTTGGGTTGTTGGACTTCAAAAAACTGATGATACTTTAACTATTAGCGCTGTTGTTGATGATTCAGAAAACAAGAGCATTTATCTTGAAGCTGTTACTCAAAAAGATGAAAAAATAATTATTTCTGAAAGTAAAGCTCATACGGCTGATCCTGATAACAAAGAAATTATGTCGGCGGTTGTAAAAGAAGATAAAACTGTAGGTGTTACTTATGTAAATGCAAACGCATTAAAATTCCATTTTACAACATTACAATATTCATTAGGTAAAGCTGTTACTGAAAAACCTACTAAATTAAATATTGAACTTCTTGGTAAAGATGTTAACCATCAAAATTTTGTTGGCTCTGAAGGATGTTTAATGGATGCAGATGCATATAGACCAAAAGCTGAATACTCATACTTAAAATTGAACAAAACAATTAAATTAGAACCAATTAATTATAAAATTAAAACAGGTGGTGATTCTTATGATATTTATGACCTTAATGTCAAAGAATTCCAATTTGAATGGGGAACATTCTTCGGAAATTCAGCAGATACAATGGAAGGTGAAGGAAATAAATCACCTGTTACATTCTATAATTCAAAATCATCACAAAGAGTTGATGGTGAATCGCTAACAAAGAATTTATTTGATGATTGTGAAAACGCAAATAAAGAATTAAAGGCAATGGAAGCTGCTTTAAAGGGCAATTTAAAAATTAAAGTTAGCTTAGGATTTGGTGCTTAATTTATTAATATAATATAAGGAAGGCAAATATTATGATTAAAAAGAATAAAAAACATATTTTAATAGGCGTATGTGCATTAGCTGGCGTAGCATTAACTAGCGTTGGCTTTGCTACTTGGGTTGTTGGTGTTCAAAAAACTAATGAAGATCTTAAACTTAATGTTGAAGTAGATTCAGTACAAAGTGATACTAAATTCTTATCAGTTACATTACCTACTGTTGCTAAATTAACAATTGCTGAAAGAACTGAAGTTAATAAAACTGATAAGCAAATTGTTGGTACTAAGAAAAACGGAACTGATGGAATTGCTGTAAGTGAAAATGCATTAAAATTTAGCTTTGAATCTATCACAATTAATATGGGTAAGGAAGTTGACAAAAATAGTTATCCTACAACACTTACTTTAAAATTAGATAACAAAAAAACTGGAAACGCTATTAATAAAGTTGCTGATGGTGCTGTTAAATTTACTGAAGAGGAAGTAAAAGAAAAAAGAGCAAAAGGTGATGGATATACTTATTTATCATACGAAAAAACTATCCCTCTTAAGTTTGAAGGACATGAAGGTGTCACAGACGCAAACATGATTAAACAAGCTGAAGATGCATCAAAACCATATTACACATTTAAATTAGCAAATGATTTATTAGCTCAAGAATTTGCTTGGGGCAGTTTATTCGGCAATGCAAAAGATAGCACACCTACAGCATTCTATAATTCTATTCCTGCAGAAGACGCAAGTTTAGATGTTTTATTAGCAGCCTCTGTTAAAGCATATGGTGAAATCGATGCTATGAATAAAGTTTTTAGCGCAGAAAATGCTTCATTAACTATTTCTGCAAGTATTAATTAAAGGAGTTAAGATATGTTAAAAGCTAAGAAAAATAAAATTGTTTTAGGAACTATTTTAGGTGTTGCTTTAGTATCATTAGCTTCTGTTGGTTTTGCTCAATGGCAAGTTGGCGTTCAACAAAAAGAAGATGATAGGTCATTTAATGTTGAAATTGATACTGCTACACAAAATACTGCTGTTATCGAGGTAACACCAGCTGCTGATCAAAAGCTAAGAATTGCTGAAATTAATGCTGTTCCTGCTGAAAATAAAAATGTAACAACAGTTGAAACAACTGGTGGAAATTTTGTTATTAATTTAACTGACTATCGAATTATTGTTGACAATAATCATCAAGTTAAAAGTGTTACTTATTCAGTTTTTGTAGGAGATGATGAAGTTACTGGAGTTAATAGATTTAAAGCGTTGAAGGCTAATACATCAGATACAATTCACCCTAATTATGAGGACAATTCAAAGAGTTATATAGCTTTTAAGACTACAAATGTTACTAATAATGATGATTTTGGAAGTAAATTTAAAGTAGATAGTTCAAAAACAATTAAAAATCATACAGTTTATACTGCAAACGATATGAAATTTGAATTTGATTGGGGTGATTATTTCGAAAATACAAGTCCAGCTACTTTTTATGAAAATAAAATGAATGGTGCTAAGACTATTGACGATAAAATCAATATGTCTAATGAAGTAATTAAAGAAATTGATGGTATGAATTCAATCACTAAAGATCTTACTAACAAGGTTGTTCATATTAAAGTTTCAATTGAAACTGAAGCAAAAGCTAAAATTTAAAAAGCATAAATAATATCTTGGTGAACTATGCTAAAACTTAGAAAGAATAAAATAGTAATACCTGTTATTCTTTTCACTACGCTTATTTCTATATCAAGCGTAGGTCTTTCAGCATGGTTAATTAGAGTTGATGAATCAACTAAATTATTTGAAGCTAATTTAGTTATTGAAGGAGTAGTAACTAAAATTGCTACTCTTGAAGTAACAAATAAAACAGAAAAAATTGTTTTTAATGGTGCAAGTGGTGGAAATGGAATTGTTAAAGGTGATAATGTAGGAGATCAACCTCAACAAAATGTCGATGTATCTTATACAATCATTACTCATAAAGATAATTTAGATACATTAGTTAAAAATGGCTTAACTCTATCTATTAAAGTTACTAAAAAAGGTAATGATACTAATACTGATACTGATGACAACAATTATGTTCAACCTACAGACGATAAACTCTTCGGTAGAAAAAAAGGTACACCTTATACACTTGTAGAATTAAATAAAACACGTATTCCATTAAATGAAGCTACGTTTACAACTTATGAAAACAATGTAGACTTTATGACTACTACATTAACAAGTAGTGGAGACTTCTTAAAAATTCAATATGGATCTTATTTTAATCATAAGACACCTGATGTGTTCTATAGTGAAAAGATCCAAGCATATCAAGACGCATATTATAAAGCTATAAATACAAAATTAGATATAGAAAATGCTCGTGATAAATATTTTAATTCAATATCTCAAACGAATAATGAATTAAATACAATAAAAGAAATTTTAGATGGTTCAACAATTACTATTACTTCTAAAGTAAGTGTTGACTAAGGGAGGAAAAGATTATGAAATTTCTAAAGAAAAAGAAACTTACCGTTATGATTGCTGCTGGTTTAGCAGGAGTCTCACTTGGCTCAGTCGGCTTTGCTGGATGGGTTATTAATGCACAAACAGAAGCTAAAAATAACATTAATGTTAGCTTTGGTTCTGTTGGAAATAGTTCCTATTTAGCTGAAATTTTAACTGGAGAAGGAGAATCTGATTTAAAACTTGCTTTTGACTCTAATAAAGCTGGCTTAGGCACAAATAACGTTAGAGGCGATGGAAATAAAGAACATTTAACATTTAAAGTGGTTTTCAAAATTTATAAAAAAGACAGTTCTATGTCTGGGCAAGATGTTTATAATGACGGATTAACATCATTTGACATTGTTTTTTCAAATTATTCTACTTTAAATACGCTAGTTAGCTCTAATGAGAAAAATTTGATTAAATCTCCTGTTGTTTTTAGCGATGAAGCTCTTAATATACCACTTACAGCAGGTGCAAGTAGCAAAAATGTTGACAACGGGGACGGATCAAAAGCTACTTATGATGTTAAATATGATGCAACTGCAGGAATGAAAGTCACTTTAGAATACACATTTGCATGGGGCGATCAATTTGGCGGGAAAAATCCTCTTGATTGTGTAGATGCTACTAAGCAAAAAGAAGGATTAGAAGAATTCAAAAAGGTAACAACAGAAAGCTCTGTTCAATTAGGTATTAAAATTACACCTAAACTTGCATAATTAATTCTATGTCCAACATCGAAATTCTTTCTCTTGCCGTTACAATTGTCTGCTTAGTAAGCTTCTGTTTAGTATTTACTTTTCTTTTTAGACACTATTACTTAAGTAGTATTGAAGATATAAAGATAGGGAAAGAAGATCGAGACATATTAGAACTCGCTAGAGAAGATGCAAAACGTAATAAAAATAAGAACAAAGCTCTTACTATTACAGGAAAAATATTAAGTTATGCATTACTTGCAGTTGTTGTAGCAGGATTTGGAGTAAGTTTATATTCTAGATTTGCTAATAACAATTTAGTATTTGGTGATAGTGGCGTAATTGTTATATCTAGTGGATCAATGAGTAAAAGAAATGTAGTTAATACATATCTTGATGAATTCCATTTAGATAATCAATTTGATACATATGATGTAATTGGAGTTACTAAATATAATTCTCAAAGCGAATTAAAATTATATGATGTTGTTGCATTTAAAGGCGAAGATAAAAATATTTATGTTCATAGAATCATTGAAATAAGAAGTGATAATACTTATATCACTCGTGGTGATTCTAATAATTTAAGTGATACTAATAATTTATATAAAGGTTATTTAACCTTTGATAAGATTATTGGTTATTATAATGGAACTAGAATTAAGACTCTAGGAATATTTGTTGTATTCCTTCAATCTAATTCAGGCATTATTACAATTGTTTCTATCGTATATTGTTTATTAATGTTTGATCATTATAGAACTAAATATGATGAAACACTTGAAGAAAGAACTAATCTCTTACTTGAATTAACTAAATTTGATTTAAATAGTACTGAAGAAATTAAAAGTTTAGTTAATGTCAGTAAAGATAGTGCTATTCGCTACGCAGGAAACGATTATATATTCTCTAATGGAAAATATATAAAAACTCTAAAAAGCGAAGAAAACGTTGAGTTTTACGAGGTTATTGATGATGAACCTAGTGAAACAGAAAACAAAAAAGAAACTAAAAAAGGTTTTTCTAGATTCTTAGAATCTATTAAAAATAAAGACAAGAAAGATGACTCTAAAGAGAGTTAAAAGAGGTAAAACGTATGAAGACACACTTTAGTCGAAAAAATTATATCGCTCTTGGCATCACTTATTTCTATCTTCTTGCAGTCTTATTTTCTGCAATTTGTTTAGATGCAAGTGGTACATTTGTTAAAGTTAAAAACCCTTTAGCTTTAATGAATAAAGCAATGGGACTCCCAAGCGTAAATCCAGGATTTGCAGGTTGGGCATTACTCATTTGCGTTGTAATTTATTTCTTATTATTTAGTGTTTCATTTATTTATGAAATGAGACTTGCTAAATATTATGATAACGTCGTATTTAGTAAAAAGTGGTCTTTAATTTACGTTGGAACATTCTTCCTTTCATTCGGACTTTGCTTTGGCATTGGCATGGTTGCTCAATATCCTTACGAATCAGCATTTATGATTGCTTCACTTCAATTCTTAGGTGAATCACTTTTAATGGGCTTAATCATTTATGTATTGGTTCTTAGCTTTATCGCTGCAATTTGTATGATTTGGATCAATATGAAACACATTGATGAACCATTCCGTTTCTTTGGAGCAAAAACTCAAGCTCAAGACGAAGCTGATAAAAAAGCTGAAGAAGATGAAGAAAAAGCTTTAGAAGAACAAGGTAACCTTGCTGCTAGTTTTGGTGAAAGTGATGCTAGTGCTAATGGTTTAGCTGGAATTGGTGCAGGAAGCGCAAGTGGAACTGGCGTAGGAGATGGAACTCAAGCAGATTCACCACTAAAAGATAAAGAAAGAGTTTTCCCAGGACTTTGTAATATTGATTTAATTAGTGAATCATATAAAGAAGAAGAATTTGATGATAACATCAATTTAAAAGATTTAGTTTCTAATTTTAGAAAATACCTCGCTAAAAAAGAGAAATTATATTTTGATGAAGCAACAATTAGAGCATTTATTTCAGGTCTTGCAGCAAGTAGATTAATTATCCTTGAAGGTTTAAGTGGTACTGGTAAATCTTCACTTGCTCGTTATTTTAGTGAATATATTAGTGAAGAATCATTCTTCGAACCTGTCCAAGCTACATGGCGTGATAGAACATCAATCTTAGGTTTCTATAACGACTTCAGTAGAACATATAACGAAACAGAATTCTTAAAAAGATTATATGATGCAACATATAAACCACACGATATTAACATCATGGTTTTAGATGAAGTTAATATTTCTCGTGTTGAATATTATTTCGCTGATTTCTTATCAATCATGGAATATCCAGTTGATAAATGGAAACTCAAAATCATGCAACTCCCTTATGATTTTGATGCTCCAAATCACCTTGAAGATGGAATCTTAAAGATTGAAAAGAATACATGGTTTATTGGTACAGCTAATAAAGATGATTCAACATATACTATTACAGATAAAGTTTATGACCGTGCTATTACAATTAGTTTTGATGATAGAAACGATCCATTTGAAGTTAATGAAGACGTCGATAAGATTAAATTAAGCTATGATAAATTAATGTCTTTATTTGCTGAAGCAATTGATAATAAAGAAAATGGTTTAACAGCTGATGACCTTGCTAAATTTAAGATCTTAACTGATTACACATTTGATTCATTTGATCTTACATTCGGTAACCGTATCATGCACCAAATTGAACAACTTGTTCCTGTGTATTTCGTAAGTGGCGGAACAAAAGAAGATGCACTTGATTTCATGTTTGCTAGAAAAGTTGTTGCTAAACTTGAAGGTAGATTTGAAGATTACGTTAAAGATGGTTTAACAGGCTTAAAGAGATTAATTCTTAAAACTTATGGACCAGATTCATTTAAATTAACAAACGAAACAATTGATAAATTATTAAGAAAGTTATAGTCCTATGGTAAAAAAAGAAAACTTCATTGTTACTTTTAATAAAAAGTTAGCTAAAAAAGTAAAAGCTAACATGAGTTTTCTTGACCTTACTGAAATCTTAAAAGAAGACAAAATTAAATTTATTACTAAATTTGATTATGAAGAAACTTTAACTCGTGCTAGCGAGTTAAAGACAGTTCTTGATAAAATTACATCTATTGTTTATAAACCACATATTAAAACAGATATAAAAGAAATCGTTCTTCGTAGTGAACTTAGTGGAAAACTTGATACACCTTCATTTTTTGAAACTGTTAGAGATTCAAAATTATGGAAAAATAAACGTGGCACCATGACTCCTGAATACGTTCATAACTATGAAAATATCGATACACTTTTAACTTATGAAAATAGTTTTATTAGTTATTTAGTTGATTTATTACACTATGAAATTAAAGAATTATTAGTTGATGTAACGCCACTTGTAGATAGTATCGAAGAAAATTTTGAAATAAGTGGAATAAGTTATGGTAAGCACTCAATTCTAAATGAATTTAAAGAATTTGGTTACCCTTATGAAAATGTCTTTAATGTTCAAAAAGGTAACGCCAATAAAATTTATAGTGTTTTAAAATCATTAAATAGAAAAATTAAAAACATTAAAACAACAGAATTTTATAAAACAAATAAAGGTAAATGCTTAACAAAAGATATCTTACCTACAAACATCTTAATTCATGATGAACTTTATAGTTATTGCTATAGATTCTATAAAGCAAATTACGAGGTTAGAAAAGATGATTTATCTTTGTTTGATACTTATTACTATAACTATGTTATAGTAAATTTCATTAGCTACCTTGCTAGGATTAATGTAGGAAATACACGTTTATCTAAAGATTCATCACTTTATATTGATGAATCAGGAAGACTCAGATTTAAAGATTTCTCATTTAAAAAAGGAATCTTTAGTTATTTAGTTAAAGAAGATACAAATGATCATGCGTTTTATTTAGAATCTCACTTCATAAATAAAGCAATTAGAAGTGATGTTAAAGTAGAAGAAGACGCAATTGCTAGATATTACGTTTTAACAAGTTATAAATATAACGCTGAAAACGAAGCAATACTTAAAAAGAAAATAAAGAGTGAAGAAAAAGTTAATAACGCAATTATCTTTACTCATTCTAACTTCTTACATAACTTTAATAGTGTATTAACGCTTTCAATTTATAAAGATAACCATGAATTATTATTTAAAAATCTTGTTTTATCTTTATCAATGCTCTTTAAAGCAAATGAAGAAGTATATTCATCTCGTTGCCCTGTATGTGGAGCTGAAGAAATTAGATTTGATGGTTCAACATATAGATGTGAAAACTGTAACTCAAGTTTCTCATTAATTAATGTTAATGATGATAATTTAGTATGGATAAAATCTTTTAGGAGATAATTATGGAAGAAAACAAAAATATTAATGAAACTGAATTAAATGATTCAGAACTTGAAATCAAAGCTCCTGATTTATCAGACTACGTTATTGAAATTAAAGATTTATATAAGAGTTATGGTAAAAAAGAAGTCTTAAAAGGCTTAAACCTTAATGTTAAAAAAGGTGAAGTTTTTGGCTTTATTGGTAAAAATGGTATTGGTAAATCAACAACCATTGATTGTCTTGTTGGTTTAAAAGATTATGATTCAGGTCATATCCTCGTTTTAAATAAAGACAATAAAAAAGATAGCTTAGAAGTCAAAATGAATATTGGTTACGTTCCTAGTGAACCTGTAACTTATGAAATGATGACAGGAAATGAATATCTTCAGTTTATTGCATCAAGCTATGGTATGCTTCAATCTTCATTTAACAAAAACTATGATTTTTTAACTAAAAAATTTGGTTTAAATACAATTGATATGAACCGTAAAATCAAAGAATATTCTCATGGTATGAAACAAAAGATCTGTTTAATGGCATCTTTAATTCATAATCCTAAGATTTGGATTCTTGATGAACCAACAGTTGGTCTTGATATTATGGTTTATGAAGTATTACTTAAGATGATTAAAGACTTTGCTAGATTTGGTAAAACTGTCTTTATTACATCTCATAACATTGAACTTGTTAGTAAAGTGTGTGATAGAGTCGCTATCATTAATGACGGGAAAGTTGCTATGACACTTGACTTTAATAAAGAACCACTTAAAAGAAAAGAATTATCAAAATTATTCTTTAAGATTTATGGAGAGGATGTTCGTTAGTGTTTATTGAATTAATTTATAAAGAATTTAAAAACGAAAGAATAGTAAGCGAAAATAAACTTGCTAGTATTTTTAGTATTCTTTTAAAATTAATTTTTGTTGGACTATTCATTGCTTTAGAAGTCTACATTTTCTTATCACTTGATAAGAAAATAACAGAATATTCAAGTTATGGAACATATGATTTCTTAATTTTCTTCTTATTTATAATGATGCTTATTTCAATTGCTTCAAGTTTATTTAAAGCAAGTAAAGTTTTATTTAATAAAGAAGATAAAAGACTTTTATTCCCTCTTCCAATAAGTGAATCAACAATTATTTTTAGTAAAGTTACATTCATTTATTTAAAAGAAGTAGCTTTAAATCTTTGTATTTCTACCCCACTCCTCATGGCTTTTGCTTATATTAATGGATATATGCCATATTTTTATATATTTTCACTTTTATATCCTTTTATTATTGGCATATTTAATATGGGAATTACTTTAATTCTTTTACCACTTTATGAAATCTTATATAAATTAATTAAAACAAGCGATATTGCTCAGTTCATTGTTGCTTTAATTTCTGTTATTTTACTTTGCTACGCATATCAATTTGTTTTAAATTTATTCCTTAATGCATTAAATAATTCATCAATTGGAGGTGTCTTTAATAAAGACTTCATTGATGCATTACATAATGCAGTTAAGTATTTTTATCCAATTAATAACATATTTAATCCAATTGTTAATTCAATTAATTCTATTTCAAATATGTGTTTTGTAATTGGTGGTGTTTTACTTATTGCTGTAGTTGGTTATAACGTAAGTGCAGCATTTTATAAAATGCTTAATAAAAAAGAAATCAATAATGATGGTAACTTAAATAAAAAAGTAAAGAAACAAATTAAAGTTTTAAAACCATTTAAAGCTTTAGTTAAAAAAGAATTTGATCTTTTATTTAAAGATTCAGCAAATGTATTTAGTTATACTTCTTTACTTATTATGGCTCCATTTTTAAGCTATGTTGTTATTTCTAGTTTAAATGCAATAATTTACGGGAATTTAAGAATCTTCTTAATTTATTTCCCTGAAATTATTAATGGAATCAACATTACTTTAATTTTACTTTTTAGTAGTGTTATTAATGCTAGTGCATCACTTTCAATTACGCGAGAAGAAAAATGTATTCAAATTATTAAATATTTACCAGTTTCAATAACGAAACAAATCTATGCTAAAGTTTTAGCACCTTTAGCTCTTTCTAGTTTAAGTTTAATTGTTACTTTAATTGTTTTATTTGCGAGTAAAGAAATAACAACAGTTGTTTTCTTTGTTTCATTAATTATTGGATTAATTTTAATTGTCTTTACTAATTTATATGGAATTATCTTTGATATGCATGATAAAGGAGCAACTAAATATAAAATTAGTTACCTTAATTCATTAATTTCACTTGTTTTCCCATGTATCTTACTCGTATTCCAATCATTAATGAGTTATTTAGGTGTTAATGCTATTATAAATTACACTGTTTTAATTTTAATGAGTGTATGTTTACTCATTCCTTGCTTTATTCGCTTAAATAAGCAATATGAAAAAGCATTTAATAAAATGGAGGTAAATTAATATGAAGAAAAAGACTCTTGTAATCCTTCTTATTATTCCATTTTTAATTGGTTTATTATCTTTTGTTTCTATTATTGTTTTAAATATTACAGTTGCTAGTGATATCACTGGAATTAAATGGAAATATAATGAAACGGAAGGTTTTAAAATTAGAGAAGAACCATATCTTCTTGAAGCTGAACCAATCATTGATTCTAATTTAATTTTAGCTAGTGGAAATGATCTTATTTGGTATGAAGATACTAATGAAGAAGCAGGAACTGGCTTAATTGATATTAAAAAAGAAAATGAAAAATTCTATTTATATGCTAAAAAAGAAGGTTCAACAAAAATCATTTGTAGCAACGAAAAGAAAACAGTTCGTAATGAATTTGATGCTGTAATTTATGATAATGGTGCTGTTATCATTAACCCAACTCGTAAAGCTTCATCAAATAAAATAGATAAAACAAAATATTATGGTGAATTTGATTATAAATATGAAGGTGAGGCTGATAAAACAAAAACACCTTCTAAAATAAATGCTAAATTTAGAGTTGTGCCTAGTGTACTTGGCGCAGGTAATGTATCTCAAGCTGTTGAACTCGTATATGAAGAAACATCACAAAATATTAGTTATGACGCTACAAAAAACGAAGTAACAATTAAAAGTGCTTTAAAAGATAGTGATGGAAATTTACTTGATTCATATTTCACCTTAAGAAGTGTAGAAAAACCATATCTTAAAGGAAAATACACAATTAAAGTCATTGATGGAGCAGTTAATGTCTATAATTACGACGATTTACTTTATGCAACAAACTATAGTGAAAAAGGCGAAAAAGTTGTTTTACAAGTTAATTTAGGTTCATTAAAAGACGTATATGAAGGAGAAGTTACAGTTCTTCCTAATGTAAAAGGTTTAAATTTAGAGCAAGCTAAAGAAAATGGCTTTATAACATATGTCCCAACAGAAAAGAAAAAAGACAATAACACTGAATTATTTGGTCATTATGATTTTAAAAATAATTCATTCTCATTTGAAAATGAAGTCTATTCATATGAAACTTCATATAACCATGAATATTTAGATTTATTAAATAAGAATCCTGATACAAAAGATAAATATTCAATAAGAATAGCAACAGGAATCCATGTACAAAAAGATTTTTATGGTAATGGTTATTCAATTAATACTAATGAATTAGCATTTCCTCGTTATGCTACAGTCGATCAAAATTTAAAAAGATTAAAACCAACTAGATCTGATGGTTCTACTAAAGGTGATGTCTTCCTTGGTCCGCTAGCATTTGTTTCAATTGGTGATCCAGAAAATGAAAGCTTAGTTAAAGCGTATGGCGAAGATAACAGTGCTTTATATATTGATGGAAATAACATCACATTAAATGATTTAAGAATTCAAAACATTGATGAAAACATCAATAGAGCAAATCTTAACTTTGTTGGAACTTGTATTAATATTAAAGGCACAAATAACACACTTAAAAACTCAGTAATGAGTAATGCTAAAAACATTGTTAGAGCATTTGATACAGATGGACTTTTAATTAATAATTCAATTTTAAGAAGAAGCGCTGAATTTAATTTAATGGTTGGTTCTAATTCATATTCAAAATATGATGAATCAAGAAAAATTGAAATCAATGAAGGCTCAGTTAAAGTAAGCGATACATTTACAAATTACTTTAATACAGCGACAAACGATAGCAACACAAACGCAGTTGCTGATACTTATTACACAAAGCTTTTAAATGGTGATTCTACTATTAATGAAAATGATTTATATAACACACTTAATAAATCACAAGAATATTTGGATAACGCATCTAAATATATTAATAGTGATGGCTCAATAAACTATGCAGCTAAAATTAATGTAAAAGATACATTATTTGGAGATTCAGGAATATTTAGTATTGCGCTTGAATCATTATTCAATGGATGCTTCTTATATAACGCATATCCTAGTATGGTTAGTGGTTTATTATCATCATTATTTAATGGTTCAAATCCTGATAAAATAGGTGGAACAAGTGCTCCAGTTGAATTAACACTTAGCGGAACAACTAAGTTCTATGACTTTAAAAGAATTGAAGAAATTGATGTAAACTGCCTTGTTGAACAAATCATTTCAAGTTTCTTAACTCAACTAGGAAAAGATACAGTTATTACAGTTGATGATATCTTCCCTATGAAAACAATCTTAAAAGAAATGGCAAAAGAACTTGGATATATTTATTCAAAAGATAACGAAGAATATTTAAATACAGAGATTGCTTGGTATGGTGGCGGTAAGAATTTAAGTACGGTTAAATGCGATTTAACTACTGATTTAAATACTTATAGTGATTCTATGAGCGTTGATGTATTAAAATATAATTTAAAGCATATGGGAAGCACTGATAAAATCACAAGTATGCTTAAAGAATGTGTCTTATTTGCAATTGGATTCAATCCATTTAAATTTGTTACAAATGATAAAAGTGAATCATCTTCACCTAAATTGTTTGATAAATCACCAGAAATTAATGAATTAATTAAAAATGCCTAGGAGGTATATGTATGTTTAGAAAAAGAAGTTTAGTATTATTAACTAGTTTATGTTTACTAGGAAGTGTATCAAGCTGTACAACATTTTTTGGTAGCGATTCTTTCATGATTAAAAGCTACAACATCACTAAAGAAGAGAATGGTGATCAAATTTTAACTATTATCTTTGATGATGAAGATCAAGCTCCTATGGTAATTAAAATTCCTAAAGGTATCTCTGGTGAAAATGGTGTTGGTATTGAATCAGTTATTCCTACAAAAAGTGAAGATGGAACTCAAGTTACAATTACAATAACTTATACAGATAAAACTATTAAACCAACTGTCATTAGTGTTCCTTTAATTCAAGGAAATGATGGCGTTAGTGTAACTGGAGTTGACGTTAAAACTGATGAAGCAACAGGAAACATCGTTATTAAATTTAAATATAGTAACGATACTGAAAGCGATGAAATCGTAATTCCTAAAGGAATAGATGGAAAAGATGGAAATGGTATTAAATCCATGGTTTCTAATCATGATGACGAAACAAATATCACAACAGTTACAGTTACATTTACAGATGAAACTCTCGCACCAGTTACTTTTGAAGTAAAAGATGGAAAAAACGGTGTTCAAGTTTCATCAATGGTATATAACGAAGAAAAATCAACTGAAGATACATATGTAATTACTGTTACTTATAGTGATGATTATAAAGAAGACATCAGTTTCCCAAGACCAAAAACAACAAAATGGTTGAGTAGTGCTAATTCACCTACAAATTCACTTGGTAATGATGGTGATTTCTTTTTAAACGAATCAACAGGTGATGTATATAAAAAGATTAATGGAAACTGGTCACTTTTATTTTCAATGAAGGGAACTGGTTCAACAACAGTTTTAAATGTTACATTCGACATTAATGGTGGCGAATGGACATACACAAGTGCTGATGATAATAAAGAAACACGTACTTTAACTTGTGATTATGGCGAATATTTTAAATTAGACAATCCTAGACTTGAAGTCTATAGAACTGGATACACATTTACTGGTTGGTGGACAGATAAGGATGCTTCAATCAATCCAAATGCTGGACACTTAACTTCACTTACACCAATTTATAAAGATTTAGTATTATACGCAAATTGGAAAGCTAACGCTTAATTTTTTACAATGAAGAAATTTAGAGACTCAATTACAAATCATATTACTGCTATCGCCGGACTTATATTAGTATCACTTGCTACTATAGGTTTTTCAAGCTGGTCTTTAGGTGGTGGTGTAACTGGTGACAACGGGAATCTAAATATTGAAATCGGGTCATATGGCGATTTTAAAGATTGTATCTTCATTGATGATTCAAAAGAAAACGGTGGTATACAGCCATTGCTTTATAGTAGTGGTGGTTTTATAAATGACCAAGGTTTATCAAGTAAAAGTGCAACTGGTACAATGTCTGTAGATATCAAAATCAATTTAAAAAAAGCACAAACAAAAGTGGCAACGGATGATGTTTATGTTGTTTCAAATTTAACTTTTGAAGGAGCAACTAAAGGCAATGAAAGTGCTTTGAAACTAACTGGTCCACTTATGTATTTAAATTCTACGCTTAAAGATACAGGAACTAATGAAGCTATTTCTCATGGTTTTATTGGAAAGAATTTATTTTTAGATTTTAAAAATTTAACTTCTCAAAATGAATTTCTTGAATTGCGTCTAGATTACCAAATTTCACCAAATGGTGAGCATTTTAAATCGTTTTATGATACTTATCTTAATAAAACGAATAACAATTCTCACCTTGCTCTTTATATAACTTTAGGAGAAAAGAATGCATAGATTTAGTTTCAGTAAACTTTACAATTATCTATTTTTAGGTTTAATTTTAACCCTTTCTTTTACTATGGTTGGATTATCAAGTTGGAATGTTTTTGATATGTTTAATCTTGATTATGTTAACCTCGAACCTGTTTGCTTTAACGCTACACAAAATAATAAAGAATATTACACAATTGAAGGCGCTTTAAAAAACGCTAAAAGTGGCGATACTATTTACACATACATTGGGAAGAATCCAACAATTAGAAAATCGGTAGAAATTAAAAGTGGTGTTACACTTTGTATTCCTTTTGAAAACACTAATAATACTTGGAATGGTAGGCAAAGTGGGCAAGACACATCAAAATGGTTTGATGATTGTGGCGGTTATTATGCTGATGTTAATTCTAATAGTGTTGCTAAATGGAGAAAAAATTCAATTAAAATTGCTAAAAATGTCACATTAACTAATAAAGGCAATCTTTATATTGGTGGTGTTTTAGGACAAGAAAATATGGGTTTAAGCGGGCACACAAGTGGTGCTTATTGCGAACTCACAATGGATTCTAATTCACAGCTAATTAACACAGGAACAATTCAATGTCTTGGATATATTAAAGAAGTAGAAAAGAACAATAATTCTAAACTTTTTGCTCAAAGCGGAAAAATTTATTCTCCTTTTGTTGTTCAAGATTATAAAGGTGGTACATCAACTGTTGGTACATATCAAGATGGTAAAATTACACCATTTAATGTTTTTTCAATGCCTAATATTCAAGTTCAATCCAAATTCACATATGATTCAACTTTAGTCGGATTAGTTGATTTATATACTGGAGCTACTTCAATTCTTGGTTATGAAATTAAACCTCAGCATAACGCAACCGATATTAATATTATTGGAAAGAAATCAAGTCTTATCATGCTTGCAGATAAAAACGCATATGTTGAAACTAAATACAATTCTCCAAAAGCAGAATATACGACAAATGATGATGTTTCTTCTACCACTATGAAATTCTATGGTGGTGCAAGTAACGGATCTATGAAGATGGAAGTCAAAGTTCCAGTTTTAGGAACGAAAGTTGTTGATACAAAGTTTGTTCTTTTCCCTATTAGCTATAAATATGATATATCTTTTTATAAAGGAACATACAATTTTGTTACACCAATCAAATTATTAAATGGATCAAGATTATTTATTGATAATAGCGCTAACTTAAATGTTAACTCTGACTTCATTATTTATTCGCAGGATTTTGATGATGTAGGATACAGTGGATTAAAATATCCTTCTTCAAAGCCTCATGCAGAATTAATTGCTAATGGAAGTATTACATATAATAAAGCTAATGGTGGTTTAACTCAAACTTTAAGTACGAAAGCTGATTTAAGCTATATTTATGAAAACTCATCTACTTTAAGTATTTCTTCAAGAGAAGGATATGGCGTGAGAGAAAGATTAGTGGATTTCGTATTTAAATGTACAAAAACAGTCGACGAAACGGCAAAAGCTAAACTAGAAACCTCAACAGGCTCTATTATAGGTAATCTTGAAAGAACTGTTTATGTTAGCGAAGTTGGACAAGATTATTTCGTTAAAGCTTCTAATTTAGGAAAATACACAATTAATTATCATTTAGATGGTGGCACAGTTGATGGAGAAACGGCAACAAACGATGTAATTACAAAAGAATACCCTATCTTAAAAGATAAGACTAAAACTTTAACAGACTACGCACTTTCTTCACCTAAAAAACGATTTTATTCTTTTTCTGGTTGGAAACTTGCTAGCACAACAGGCGAAAGTGCTTCAGGCCAAGAAGTAAAAGATGGTATAATACTTGATGTTTACGCTTCTTATGAACTTAAAAAATATTCAATTACATATAATGTTCAATATGCTGAAGGATTAGAAATAAGTGGTAAATATCAAAATACTAATCCACAAGATTTTACCTTGGAAAATCTACCTTTAACTATTTCTAAACCTACTGATGGAAATTTAACATTCTATGGTTGGTATTTTAAAAATGATACTTCTAAAGAAACACTTGAAATTACTGAGGATATGGAAAGTGTTGGCTATGATGATATTAGCGTAAGTGGCTACTTTAGCGATAAGACTATGTGTGTAATTAGATTTGATGCTAATGGACACGCTGATTATTTTGAAAATTTAGCTTCTTTTAATACTGTTAGTAGCAATCCTAAAACAGTTATTTTGCCAGAATCTTTATATGATAATGATTCAACTAAAGAATTTTATTTAATTGGATGGGAAGATCCAAATGGCAATATATTCAATCCTGACACATACAAAGCATTTGGCAGCGATACATTGGTATTGAAGGCTAAATGGGGAAATAAATTTAAATTAATTTACAAAGACAAAGATGGAAATAATACATTGTCTACACGATTTGCACGACCTAATACGAGTACTCAGCTTTTAACTGCTGATGAGTTGGATATTAATGACCAAAATGAATACCGGGAAAGCGATAAAAGAGTGCATAGAGCTATTGGGTGGATTTTTAATGGTAATTCTTACGGATTTGGAGATTATATAAACGTAAATTCAGACATCGAATTAAAAGTGAATACAATAAAAGTTAGAGATAATATTGATAATTTAAGTATCAACATAGAAAGTGGGCGAAATGATACAAAGAAGGATATTTCCATTATATATGCTAATGATGGAGGTCAAGAAACAACTATTGCGACTGCTTATAACGCTGACTCTAATAAAAACTATGCTAATGGAATTAAAATTAATGATATTCTTATTTTAAGAGCAAGCGATAGTAGGTCTTTTGAAAATGAGCCAACTGTAATTGGTGCTACTAAACTATCAGGAAAATCTACGGAATATAAATATGTTATAACAGATTATTCTGTTAGTGTTTCTATCTGTGCTGCATGCTTGATTTCATCTACAAAAATTTTAATGGCTGATTTAACGACAAAAGATGCTATCGATGTTAAACAAGGTGACATCGTTATGACTTATAACCATTTCGAAGGCAAATTAGAACCTTCTGCAGTAATTATCAATGATGATGCAGATAAGGAAGCATCTGATTATGATGTACTTACTTTATACTTTAATGATGGAAACGAGATATCAATTGTTGATGAACATGGATTCTTTGATATGAATATGAATAAATATGTTTACATAACGAATTCTAACTATAAAGAGTTTATAGGACATAGATTTGCTAAAGTTGATGTTAATAATAATGCATGCTCAACAAGTACATCAGTATTAGTGAGTGCTAAAATACACACAGAAAATGTGAAAGTATGTTCACCTGTATCAGCTAATAATCTTAATATTGTAAGTGACAATATGCTTTCTATGGCTGGCGGAATAAGTGGATTATTTAATATCTTTGACTATGAAGAAAACAGCTTAAAATATGATAAAAATAAGATGCAAGAAGATATTAATAAGTATGGGTTATTAACATATGAAGACTTTAAAGATATGATGCCAGAAGAACTTTATAATGTGCTTCCATGTCAATACATGGCAGTTGCTGTAGGTAAAGGGTTAATAACTTGGGAACAAATTAATTTATATTACTCAAAATGGAAGTATCAATTAATTGCATAATTTTCATAGCAAAATCTTTAGATAGATATAAAATTAATTTTAAAAATTAGTCTCCCATATATTAAAAAAGTTACTTAATAGACATAAGCAACAAATCGTTCTTTGAAAATTATTCATTATTTATCTAAGTTAAATTTTTGATTAGTAGAAGTGTGTCTCAAAGGGGTTCATAGAACTTTTTAAACTACATGATTTAAAGATATTTCTTACTTTACTCTTTTATCTCTTTTTAAGACAATATTCTTTAAAAATCACATTATGATTTTTAAAGAGATTATAAGATTAATTAGTTTATATCTTTAAAAAATTACTTTATGGTATTAGTAGTAAGAAACTACGTTTGATATCTTAAACATTTAAATATAAATAAGCTAATAGTTTATTAGCTTAAAGAGATCTTTAAATTCAAGAAAGATACAAACTAAATAGTTTGTTACTACAACTAACTCATTGCTTCTATCATGAACTATTTCATTTCTATTTAAATACTTTAGTTCTATATAAGGGAGTAATCTAAATTGATACTTTGTAACTTCGCTCAATTAAAATTTAACTAGGTTTTTATGATTATGACCAGTAGATTCTAATTCTATTTTGATTTCTTGAGAATGGTCAAGATATGATTAAGAATCTTTAATTGTTTCATAACCTTTAAAATCATTTTTAAAGGTTATTGACTAAACAATAACTTCTCCGTCGCTGGTCATAGGAATGAAGTCGTGCTTAATTTTAGCTACTTTAATCATCAATGTAGTAACACTTGCTTTTCCTTCTTGTTTATTTACTGAGCTCCACATGTTTTTCTCAATTTTTGCTTGTATGAAACGATACGCTCGTTTGTTATCTAACGTGTTAAAATGTAAAAAAAGCAGTGGTGAGGCATTCCTAAAGCAGTTAAACACTGCAAAAATAGGAAAATCAACAGTAGATTTCATTTATAGCAGATGGGCTCTACTTCTAACATTCTCAAGAAAGGAGAAATTCTAAATTATTCACTTTTGAGATAAATTTAGAATGCAAGAAGTGTTATGCCTACGTATAAATTAAGATGTGGAAGATGCGGATACACATATTACTTAAGTAGCTTTGAACCAGATACATTTTTGAGGCTAGGTGCAACATTCCAAAGATGCCCTCAATGTGGTGGATATTTATATTACCCATATTTTAAGGAGTGGATTTGTATGACATCAAATGAGAAGAAGTTTTCTTTGTGTTTTGGTTTTGGTGCTTCTTTTAAAAGTTTTAATCCAAATAGTAAATTTCTTAGATTCGTTCGAAGAAAAACTATGGAAAAATGGGATAATTTTAAATTTGAAGAAAGTATGCTTGAAATTCCTGAAATTAAGGAAAGTATTGAGAGAACTCAAAATGAAGAATATAAAAAGATGTTAATTTTAAAAGGGTATAGTTTTTATGGAACAAGAATCGAGTAATTTAATTAAAGTGATTAGTGATCGCTTTGGGGATAATAAACTTTGCTTATATATCGATAAGTGGGTTTATTCTCGTTATAAAAGAAGAATTTTTGGAGAACCAAAGTTAAAAGAACAATTTACCTATAAATATGAAGACATTTTAAAAGTTGAAATGTATAGCAGCACATTGAACTTCGCAACAAACTATACGGTATGTATAACATTGAAGAAACTTAATGCTAAAGGTAAAAATCTTATTGTAAATATTCCTGTTAATTCATATTTAGATGGACCAGAGAAGATGCGAGAATTTGCTAATTCTTTAGAAACTATGCGTATGATTAAACTTGAAGAAAATTCGGATTGACAATGTCAATATAAATATACCCTAGAATAGCGGTTAAAATTTTAAAACATGTAAGGTAGGCGTGTTATGGAAAAATATTCGAGTATTATTGTTGGAAAAGTTACAATTTCAGGCAAGGATTATGATGCTGAATTAATTAATTAATGATGTTTTAGCAATTGAGTGTGAAATAATGATAAAAGAAGGTAATACAATTTTAAATACAACTATAGAATTTATTCCAATTGCTAAGGGCGGACCAATTTATTATTTATTTATAGACAAGAAAAATACTGATTTTTATTCATATACGTCATATCATGTTTTGCTTTTATATAAACACTTTAATGGTGAAAGAGAAATTAGCTTTGAGATTATATCAAAGGGATTTACAAATGCTGTTAATATTTCAAGACGCAATTTAAAAGATCCCTTTTACAATATAAAGAAAAACTTAGGAAAAGAATTTCTTAAGGCAGATGTGTGTATATGTGAAAACGAATATAAATCTTGTTTTATTAATCACGGATTTATAAAAAAGAATAATCTTTGCCCGGCGGATTTTTCAACTAGCTTAAAATTAATACCTAAGGATAATAGGTTTATAGATAAAATTAGTGATGTTTATAATTTTGCAATTAAATTTCTTCAATTTATTACTTTAAATAGTTATCCAAAGATTGATTGTTTTAAAATTTTAAATGATGTTGGCGGATACTCAAAGATTGAAATTAATGATGATTATTCAGAATGCGATGATTCCAATGATAAGTTTTTATATATAAGGTGTTTAAATAAAAATATTAATAAGATTATAGATGCTTTTCCTAATGCTATGACTAGACAGCATAATCTCTACCACTATAAAAGTGGTTGGGTGTTTGAATTTGATATCGTTAGATTATCAGGAACGTTTGAAGGTGTTTTTCGCGAAAATGTAGAAAAAAATAAAGCCTATAAAAAGATTATAGAAAAGAGGAAAAAGAACATTCACTATAATGACCTTTTAAAAATACTAAATGATTTTGGAACAAAATACGAAATAAAAAACAATGATGATTTTAATGCCTGCACTATGATGCTTAAAGAATATGCAGGAACTTTGAAAAACAAATTAGAATTTGTGCTTAATGATTTTTGCGAAACAATGAATATGATTGTCATCGATGTAGGATTCTTTTACTCGGCAATGAAATTTGAAACTAGAATAAAAGATTCTCGAAATTCTATTTGCCATGGCTTAAATAAGAAGAAAATTGATTGGAAAAGTATTGGGAATGACACGTTACTTCTTCAAGAATTAATATATTTTATGTTGTTGAAATATAAAATGAAAATATCATCATCGACGATAAAAATGGTATTGGATGAGTCATTTGGTGATTTAAATTCACAATTATCTTTATATAAGAAAGATGACCCTAGAATTGAATGGTCAAAGTAATTGTTTCGAGGCTCTTTTGCCTCGGTCTCAATTTTACAAAAGCAAAAATAAATTAAGGGGGTGAAATTTCACTCCGGAGGTGTGAAATTACACACCCTATTTTTTTCTTTCTAGCTCACCGCTATCCAGCCCTTTTTGCCGGGTTGACAGCGCTATGCGGGGGGGGGGTATTATATTTGTGTATCTTTGGTTTTAGTAAAAATGAAGACTCCTACATACCAATATTTAGCAAAAACGTTGACCAAGTTTGCGCATATATAACGATTAAATAGAGAGTTCTTTACTTTGATTAATTAAAATAATCTAAATACTTAAGCATTTGTTCATTTGAATGGGGGGTTTTATGAAGAATGATTTAAAGAATTCTTTTTCTAGAAAGATTAGTGAATTCCGCAATATGCATATTAGAAATTTATCAACTTGCATTTTCTTCTCTTTATGCTTTTTGTTTTTGCCTTGTATGAATCATGGCTTTGCGCAAAGCTTAGAAAAAGGTGATAGTCCTATAAAGCATGCAATATCGATGGATGATATGAAAATTGCTAGCAAAGAAGAGATACCCGAAAATTATGTAGGAATCTATAGCGTTGAAGATTTGAATTCAATACGTAATAATTTAAGTTCTAAATACATACTAATGAACGATATTGAGTTTCAAGCTAGTGACTTTTTACCATCAGGCATTTTTTATAACAATGGGAATGGGCGGCTTTCCATTGGAACAGAAGAGAATCCTTTTGAAGGAATTTTTGATGGAAATGGTTATTGTATTAAAAATTTAGACATCCAAAGAACATTAAGTAACGAGACATCGTACAATGGATTATTTGGATACTCATTAGGAGAAATCAAACGTGTATGTCTTGAAAACTGTAAAATAAGTATTAAAAATTCATCATCATTGTTATATGTAGGTGGTGTTGTTGCTTATAACAAAGGTTCTATTTCTAAGTGTATAAGCAACTGTGAAATAGATATAGAAACAAGCGTTGATAAAAAGAATTATAAAGGAGTATATGCTTATATTGGTGGATTGATCGGTCATTCTGAAGGTCCGATTTCGCAATCTACTAATGGAAGTAATATACAAATTAAACAATCAACTATCGATTACGCTGACCCAAGTTCATTAGAGATTGGAGGCATTGTTGCTCGTTGTGGCACTTCAGAAATAATGAATTGTACTGTGGCTAGTCAGATTATTTGAGGAAGAATTTATCACTTTATTTGATGATTTTTT
>OJML01000458.1_pt1 | contig 24480 bp, 19 predicted proteins | sample 1597221 | NCBI WGS metagenome assembly OJML01 (sample SAMEA2452123, study PRJEB22498) | human gut metagenome | biome: human feces; feature: human gut; material: feces | place: Australia | collected 2012 | reverse complement strand
TTTGTCCTAAACCTTTAAAATTCTGCTCATCTAGTTTGTCCGCCTCCCCCCTTTAAAGCTTAGAGTCCTTAATTTCACTGCGTCGAGCGCTCGGGGCTTGAACCCGGCGCGAGACATCTTCAGCGCCGGGCGAACGCGTCCAGTGTGAGCCCGTGCGCACGAAGTACTTAAAAGGGATATGATTGCGGGGAAAATTTTTTGTGATTTCTTTTTAGAGGAGATCGCGATCACCCAAAGTTTAGAAGGCCTAAAGTGATCGCGATGCGTTCAACACGCATGCTCATTTTAGCGCAAAGTTCTTTTGATTTCATCGATGAAGGCGAGACCGGCGGGAAAATAATTAGGAGGGCTCGCTTAAAGCCCGGTGTCATTTCAAAGCTGCGTTGCCCCTTTTGCGGCGGTAAACTCACGATCCATGAATATCACCGCCGGCATTTTCACGATCTCGAACGTGATGAGGATGTGATTTATAAGCTGCCGCGTCTCATCTGTAATTCAAAGCAGTGTCCCCACTGTGACAACGTAGTCAGAAAAGAACGGCGGCGAGGTAGACGTAAGATCCCGTCAGGTGCTACGCATCTCGTGTTCCCGTCTTTCATGTGCCCCTATGTGCGCATCAACTCCAAATACATGACATTGCTGGCCAAAGCCCAAATGGAACTGGATGCCGAGAATTGTCATGTGCATCCTAACAGCGGGGAATTCAAGGAGGTTGTGGAGCACAACGTCCGTCTCTCAGATCTAAAGCGTCAATGCGGTGACTTATGGGACTATTTAAAGCTAGAGCTAAACTCCCGTGCCGGCCACTTCTACTGCTCCTATTTCAAAACACTTTGCGACATGGCGGGTATGTATTTTAGGAATTACGTACTCAATCACTTCTACTCCAAACACAGCGGGATCATAAACGGTTTTATACGTACCGTCTCCTGCAATCTTACCCCGCATCTCCACCGGGCATGCTCGTTGCTGCGGGTGTTGCTCTCTGAGTTTGTCCATCATCGCCCCACATACTCATTCTGGCCGCCTCCAGTTTTTTTACGGAAAATTCGCTCCGTGAACTGAAAGGGAGGACTTTTCATGAAAAATGACAAGATTTTTAGAGATCAGGAAGAGCGTCTAAGGCTTATTGCCCCGCTGTTAAATGCCGAGGAAGAGGAGCTGCGCACATTACTAAAGCAGATAGCTAAAGACAACAACATCAGTGTTAAGACCTTAAAGCGTTACCTTAGCAACTATCGTAGTCACGGCATTAAAGGACTCATTCCCAAATATAAGGGATCCGGAACCCATGTAAGACTGTACAAGGACTTTGATTTGGCATTGGAGCGGGCGGTACAACTGCGCATTCAAGATCCTCATATCAGTGTCCGCAACATCATCGTCGTACTTGAAAGTGAGCACCTGGAATGGAAAGGGATTTTTCGCCGTTCCACCTTGCAACGACATTTGCAAAACCGGCATGTGACCTTAAGCGACTTAGAGCATAAGGAGAAGTGTCGCGGGCGTACAGTATACGGTCGATATCGTAAGGAAAACATATTGGATCAGATCCAATGCGACGTCAAAGAATTCCCCAAGGTATGTGTTAATGAGCAAGGGATCAAATGCAATGCCTATTTGCAGATCTGGATGGATAACCACTCCCGCAAGGTATTGGCCTTTAAGCTTTCCGACACCCAAGATGTGAGCATAGCATTAGATCCACTGCGTACTCTTTTAGAGCGCTACGGACGCTTTGACTCCATTCTGACCGACAACGGTTCTATTTATCGCAGTGCTCAGCTTGAGCATGTCTGTCAGGTGACGGGAATTAAGCTTAAATTCTGCAAGCCTTATACACCTGAAAGTAAGGGAATGATTGAACGTCTATACCTTACTGCGAACGAGATTGAGCATCAGATAGAAAAATGTGTGGACTTAAAACTCTCCGCCCTGGAGAAGATTGTGGCCCTGTGGATCAATCGTTACAACACTACCGCCAGTGCCGCACTTGGTAATTTGAGTCCCGACGCAGTATTTGCTAATTCGTCACGAGCGAAACAAACGCTGGATGCGGAGATCATAAGCTTAGCCTTCAAGCAAGCTCAAAGCCGTAAGCTCGCCAAGGACGGCACCATCAGTATACACGGTATTCTCTATAAAGCCGATGTCAGCGGTGTCGATGAGCGCAGACGGGTTTCTCTGTATATAGGTTATGACGGCAATGTCGAACAGCTGTTACCCGACGGCCGTACCATCAAGCTGTTCCCCTTGGAATGCAAAGGTGATGTGGATTTTAAAGACACGGCCAAAAACGAGGAGAAATGCACACCGGATGCAAATAGTACCGACAGGGAGATGCCGGCCCTTTTGCTGTCTTTAATGCGTGAGGATGCCAAGAAAAAAGGAACCTACAGGGATGAGAGCTCATTCCTTCAAGAAGTGAAGGAGATGCTGTTCTATACCCACAAGGAAATGCCGGAGGCGGTACACGACATTAATGATCCCAAATGCGGTACTGTCGCCGTGCCGTCGAGCTCGTCCTCTCCTTTCTCCAAATTACAAAGTCGTCTTGACACAGGTGCAAAATGAACGGTATGTCTCCACTTGATTTTTTAAGCTACTTCGGAATGAAACGCACTCCCTTTTCTCAAGGACTGCCCACCGAGCAATTATATAAGTCTAATGCCGTACAGGATGTTTTGGCCCGACTGTCTTTTGTCGTTAACAACAACCAATTCGCCGTGCTGTCCGGGCCCGTAGGCTGTGGGAAAAGTACGGCCCTCAGGATCCTGTCTGCGTCTCTCAACCCCGAGCAATTCCGCTGTCTGTATATCAGTGAATCCAATCTGACCACGCGGTGGTTGTATTCCGTTCCGTTACGTCAGATGGGTATTGAACCCAAGTATTATGCCAATGACGTCAAACGTCAACTGCATGAGGCCCTGATGACCGAATCCCGCGTAAGGCACAAGAAAATAGTCATGATCATAGATGAGGCTCACCTCATCAGCGGTCGTCACCGTAGTGAGACGTTGGAGGAGATCCGTTTCCTCCTCAACTGCGATTACGACAGCGGTAATCCGCTCTCTCTCATTCTCTGCGGACAAAACGAGCTGTGGGAACTGCTCAACCACGAAAACGCAGAAGCCATAGCCCAACGTATAGATGTGATCGCCAGACTGCCACCCATGGATCAACATGATGTGTCCTGCTACATAGATCAGCATTTGCGGTATGCCGAGGCCTCGTGCGATCTGTTTTCCGCCCAGGCTGTCGCTGAAATCAGCGCCGTCTCCGGCGGTATCGCCAGGATCATAAACAAGATCTGTATGCACTCATTACTAATTGCGGTAGCCAATCAGACAAAGAACATAACTGCCGACATAGTCAAGCAGGCGGTGACTACGGAGCTACCCAAGGCGGTACTCAATCGCTAGCAGTTCCCGTGCCGTCCATCCGAAGGCGATCGCTACCCCCGATCGCCTTTAGTTTTTTTAAATCGGACAAAATAGAAGAGCAAATTTTTATAGTTTCGGACAAACTAGATGAGCATATTTGGGACAGATTCACAGAGCTTTGACAAGCGTAAACTCATATAGTTCTGTTTAGGACTATATCATAATCAAATTTGTTTAAATCTTATCCCATAATTATTATGGGATATCAAATACTATAGCCTCAATCTCTGTTCCTAAACTTCCTTCTTTAAAAATCGGCTTCCGTACAGTTAAGGGAAAGTCTTATTTCTATCTGCAAACATATACCTTCCATTACGATAAAACCCTAAAACGCAGTATTAGGGATTCTCAAAAGACGGTTGGAAAAATCAAAGGCTCGGAGCAGTTCGGTCAGATTGAATGGTATGAGGAGTTTCTTAACCAATACCAGGAGTTAAGAAAAATACGTTCATTTAAGTCCAAGAATGGGATTGAATTTAAACCCTTGGAAGAAGAAATTCCGGACCGTTTGGTAACTGAGCGACCGGTACAAAAGAAATTAGCTGGCGCCTATTGGGCTATATCAAAGGCCATGGCCCAAACAGGAATTGGTAATGCTTTAAAGCAGGTATTTTGGGACTATCATCGAGATCTAAAGCTGGCGTCGGTGGTGATGTATATGCTCATCAAAAGAAACGGTGGGATCATGCATCATTACCCGCCTTTCTCCAAGCTCCATTATCTCCCTTGGCCAAATGAGCTTAATGATCATCAATTGGGCTCCTTACTTTCGCACGTTACCTATGATCGTCTTATAAAGTTTTTTAATGCCTTGGGACGGGAATACTACAAACATCATGAGGAATTATTTAAAAGAAAGCAGCCACAGCGTTTAATTCTGGCATTGGATTCAACCTCGATTTCGACCTATTCCAAAGAGCTTCCTAATGCCGAGTGGGGACACAACAAGGATGGAGATTGCCTAAAGCAGATCAATTATTTGCTTTTATGCGATGAGCTTACGGGGATGCCGGTATTTGGGAAGATGTACAAGGGTAATGTCGTTGACTGCTCCACCGTTAAAAATCTCATTTCAGATCTGGCCATTATTTTTGAAAAAGCCGAGGTTAAGCCGGAGCTTATTTTTACAACCGATCGTGGTTACGAAAGCACTGACAATATGGAGAATTTTTTACGCAACGGACACAAGTTCATCATACGTAGCAAGATCAATACGAAGTGGGTACAGGACATTGTCGATTCGGTGCGGGACAAGTTTGCAGATGAGAATCTGCACGATGAATTCACCAAACAGTACATGATCACAACGGATGTGACGTATAAATACGATCCAAATCCCATACCCGGAAAAAGAAAGAATAACTCCGAGAGCGTCAAACTCTATGCACATGTGTACTTTGATGAGGAAGTGTTTTACCGCAGACGAGAAAATCTCCGCTTCAACATTAATAATGCCAAGACTATATATAACGCTGAAATTAAAAAAATTCATGAGGAGTATGAAAAAGCTGACGGGAATAAATCTAAGACCGCAAAGGGAACAACGTCGACAGAAAATAAGGCAAACAACTCTACGCTTGCGGAAAAAATTGCCGCGGTAAATATCGGTAAGATCCAAAGCTTTATTGACAACTATTGTTGCCTGGACAGTGAGGGCTATGCCTTAATTGATTTAGATAAATTCAAAGCTCGTCTTAAAAATGCCGGAGTGATGATCATTCTGTCTAATGTTGCCGAAACCGCATCATCTGCCTATGCTGCTTACTTCCGCAGAATGACCGTGGAGAGAAATTTTCAAAACTTTAAATTCGCTCTTGATTTTGACCGTCCTCGCGCCAGCACCCACTCATCACTGCAGGGACGCTTTTTGTGTGAGTTTGTCGCCTCTGCAATCTATGTATTATTCCAAAATCGTATTGCCACCTATGAAAAGACACCTGAGGCAAAAGAAGATCATATTATTTTGAGTAATCTGTCCTTGCCTAGGATCATAGAAGAGCTCAATACCATCATGCTTACATGCTATAAGAACGGCGGTTACTTCGACGAAGTGTGCGGCAAATACCGTACTCTGTACAAAGCCTTGCAGATCCCATTACCCGAATCGTTCATTGAGGGAATAAAGGATTTTGATATGACAGATGAAGATACATCCCCGTATGAGAAGGAGGCTCCTGACTTACAGATCAACGAGGAGGAGCTGTAACTTAAAAGCCCCCAAGAAGGGGGCTTCGTTAGAACTCTAAATTAGTATGCTATAAAAAACTTAGCAAATAAGTGGTATAAATCAATATGTTAAATTAAACAGTTTCCAAGTAAATAGATGCAGGACAACTATACGCGTTTCTTAAATTCATTTGTACGAGTATCTATTTCAATTTTATCGCCAGTTTTGACAAAGTCGGGAACAGAAAGTACATAACCAGTACCGGCAAGTTTGGCTGGTTTAGTTACCTTTCCTGATGTATCACCGCGAACTGCAGGTTCAGTATACTCAACCTCACGAACAATGCTGATAGGAAGTTCTACACTGATTGCTTTACCATTGTAGAATGTAACTTGGCAAACGTCTTCCATTCCATCGATAAGATAATTAAGCACGTCGCCCATGTTTTCTTTATCAATATCGTACTGGTTAAAATCTTCATCCATAAATACGTAGAACGGATCATTTAAATACGAATAGGTGCAATCCTTGTGTTCCAATATCACATCATCGAGACGATCGTCTGCGCGAAATACTTTTTCAGTACCAGCATTGGAAAGCAAGCTCTTGAGCTTCATTTTGACTACAGCAGCGTTGCGACCGGATTTGCTGTACTCTGCTTTCTGGACAACCATTGGATTATTGTCGACCATGATTACATTGCCGGCACGGACTTCTTGAGCTAACTTCATTTTGTTGAAACCTTGTGTTTAAAAGAAAACAGTACCTCATTAGAGGTGATTAATCTATACTGCTAAAATCAGCGTCTGAATGGCTGAGTTGCTAACTTTTGATTTTAACAGAATTTGGTATGAAATTACAGAATGACCTATATGAGTATTGCATTGTCATAACGCATATAAGTACCAATTTGGGTAATATTTGACTAGATATAGTTCCTCTTTCTTAATCTCTTTATGATAGAAAAAATGATAGCTTTGCTTTCTGCTAAGTCGATAATTTTTTTTCTTCTATAAAATTAATCAAATGTTGTGTAAGAGAACCTAAAGAAAAAAGGTGTTCAGACCATAAGTTCGTAACTTCATTCCACTCTGGTAAAAAGTCTTCGATAATAGGGAAATTTTTTCCTGTTTTCTCGCCGTTATACTCGAGATTGAGATCTCGTATGATATCGATGTTTTTATGTGTTTTCGTCGGAAGATATGTCTTCATGCACTCAAAAAGAGCTTTTAGTTTGATGATATGCGCTTTATCTGCTTGAGGATAAATCTGCCATAAAAATGGTTTTCCGCATAACATTCCTCTAACAGCAGATTCCTCCCCTCTGACCAAATTGAGGTCAGAATTGGACAGGAGTTTGTCGTAATTTTTTTGATCGGTCATTTTGCAACCGATTAATTTTAGATTAGATAAATTTTTATAAGATCCAATTCTTAAATTTATATTTCTATATAAATAATTTATGTTTAGGAGGGGCTTTCCCTCAAAAAATTTTAATTCGTAATTTTCTTTTCCTCTTAGAAGGTTTTCCATTACAAATTTTATTTTTGGATTTTCATATGAAAAAACAGTAACGGAGAGAGGCTGTTGATTGTCTTTCTTATATGAATTTTTATGGATAAATGTTTGTGGAGGAATAGCATCATCGAGAATAAGTCCTCCTGTTTTAGGTGTAAATCCTGGAAAAAAGAAATAACTATTAATGCCATTCGATGATGATGAAAGACCGTGACATTCATCTGCAAATTTCTCTGCTGTAAGGTAATCCAACTCAATGACGATCGAATTTTTTATTTTTATTTTTGATAATAGTTTATCTGGTAAACGACACGAAAAAGCTTCTATAACTGTGTCTGATGGGACATAAATACAAGGATCAGGCCACAGGCCTATTTTTAAAAAATTATTTTGACAGTCTTCATTGGATAGAAGACATTCAATAGCAGGTAGATAATCACAAAATAGATTTACTCTAATTTGTTGTTTTGTAAGACTCCTTGCAAGACGAAGACTGAATCCTGCGTCTCCAAAATTGTCTATAACATTACAAAAGATATCCATTGCAAGGTCCCTGTGATAAAAATTCTTTGTCTTTTTTTTTTGACTACAAAATACGTGCAAAATTATGAGGTTTTAGCAATGTCAATATCTTACCTAAGACTTTGCAGTCTTGTAATTAAAAGTCAATTTTTAGATAATTTTGAAAGAAAAAAATATAAAAAATCTTTATTATTCAATAAATAACAATAAAAGGCTTAGTTAAATCCGATATTTATGCGATCGGTAATTTCTTAACTAAGAATATGGTCCAACTACTTAGGAAGAAGGTTTTTCTCTAATGATCCCGTTCATTATGAAACGCGACGGAAGGAAAGTTGCGTTTAACGAGCAAAAGATATCTAACGCTATAAGAAAAGCAGTGGTTTCTGTTCATCAGGATGCAAGGCTTTCCGCTAAAGATGAGGAAGTAATAGCTAAACTCTGTGCTCTTGTTGTGGCAGATATTGAAAAACATCTTCCAGAAACCCCTACAGTGGAGCATACACAGGACTTAATCGAGCAGGTAATGATTAAGGCAGGCCTTGCTATAGAGGCTAAAAACTTTATTCTTTACCGTCAGCGCAGAACAAATGCGAGAACATATAACGCCGATTTAACAAGAATATATCGCGATCTGACATCAAAAAGTACGGCGGATATGGATTTAAAACGAGAAAACGCCAATATAGATGCCAATGCACCTATGGGGTTGATGCTTAGATTTGGATCTGAAGGTTCTAAGGATTATGTGCGCAGGTATGTGTTGCGGCCTGAACATGCTTTAGCACATTCGCGAGGTGATATACATATTCACGATCTTGATTTCTATATGCTGACGATAAATTGTTGTCAGATAGGTCTCAAACAGTTATTTAAGCGCGGTTTTTCAACAGGGCATGGATTCCTGCGCGAGCCTCAATCAATTCAATCTGCTGCAGCATTGTGCTGTATTGCCATTCAGTCAAATCAAAACGATATGCACGGTGGGCAATCAATACCTTTGTTTGAGTATGATCTCGCCCCTTATGTGGCTAAATCATACAGCAAACATGTAGGAAGAGTCATGGAAATCTGTCTAAGAAAGGAAAAGATGGAATTTTCAGGAATAAGAGCTTTGTGTGACGATATATATTCAAATAGAAATACAGTATTGGATGCTGAAGCTCAAGAACAAATAAAAAATTATGTAGAGACTTTCCTTCACAATGAAGGCGATAAAAATGCTAAATCTGATGCTACGTATGTAATAGATGAGAGTCTAAAACTTACAGAGAGAGAAACGTACCAAGCCATGGAAGCTCTTATTCATAATTTAAATTCCATGCAGTCTAGAGCTGGGGCTCAGGTGCCTTTTTCATCGATCAATTATGGTACTGGGACTACAGCCGAACAGCGTATGATCATGAAGAATGTCTTGCTCGCGACAGATGCCGGATTAGGTGGCGGAGAAACTCCCATATTCCCAGTACAAATTTTTAAGGTTAAAGACGGTATTAATACTAAAAAAGGAGATCCTAACTACGATTTGTTTGAGCTGGCGTGTAAGGTATCTGCCAAGCGTTTATTTCCCAATTTCTCTTTTTTGGATGCACCGTTTAATATTAAATACTACAAAAAGGGTCATCCAGAGACTGAAGTAGCCTTAATGGGATGTCGTACCCGCGTCGTTTCCAACGATTTTGATAAAACAAAAGAGGTTATTCCAGGACGCGGAAACCTATCATTTACTTCAGTGAATTTACCCAGATTGGGAATTGAAGCTCACGGATCCATAAGCAAGTTTTATGATTCCTTGGATCGAACTTTTTCAATGGTATTTGAGCAACTGATGGACAGATTCAATATCATCGCACAAAAACGTGTGTTGAATTATCCTTTTTTAATGGGCCAAGGAATTTGGATTGGTTCAGACAAATTGGAACCTGATGATTGTATTGAACATATAATTAAGCACGGTACCATGTCAGTCGGCTTTATTGGTCTAGCGGAGACATTAAAAGCACTTTGTGGAAAGCACCACGGAGAAAGTAGTGAGGCCAATGAGTTAGGTATGGAAATTGTTCGTCATATGAGAGCTCTTACGGACAGACATACTTTGGAAACAGGGCTTAATTTTTCATTATTTTCCACTCCAGCAGAGGGATTATCTGGTCGTTTCGTAAAAATAGATAAAAAGTTATATGGGAAAATATCTGGTGTAACAGATCGTGCTTATTATACCAATAGTTTTCATGTGCCCGTATATTACGATATTTCGGCTGCCGATAAAATTAAAATCGAAGGACCGTATCACGAACTGTGTAATGCAGGGTCAATCTCGTATGTTGAGCTTGATGGTGATTTGACCAAAAATATTGAAGCCTTTGAAAAAGTGGTGTTGTACATGAAGGAGTGCGGGGTCGGATATGGTTCTGTAAACCATCCTGTAGATCGTTGTCCTGTTTGTAATTACGTCGGTGTTATTAACGATGTGTGTCCTCGTTGCGGTCGTAAAGATGGTGAAGGAATTACAATTGAGCACCTAAGACGATTAGGTGTGGATTGTAACTGTTTTGATTAATTATTTTTTTTGTTGTTAAGTAAAATTTAATAGAACATTTTGGTCTACAGTAAATTTTTTTGTATGTTCGTGTACTTATGACGAAGCAACTGCAGTTGTATAAATTGCTGATATTTAATTAATTGTTTATTCAAATGCGTTGTTCTAGTTAATAAGATTTTTTTTTGATGTAAAGAATTAGATCGCTGTTATAGGAGTTATATATGCAATCCAGATTACATGCTCACAATGGAGTTGTTGGTGAGGGGGTTAAATTTGAGCGAATCAGACGAGTAACTGGCTATTTGGTAGGCACTCTTGATCGTTTTAACGATGCAAAGAGAGCTGAAGTTAATGAAAGAGTTAAACATTTGCACGTTTGAAAATAAAAATGATTGATCTAGAAATTCTGGATCGTACTTATTTAAGAATAGCCGGGGCTGTCCAGGAATCCATTGTTGATGGTCCCGGATTCCGTTATGTTATTTTTACTCAGGGATGTAAATTTCACTGCAAAGGATGTCATAACGCACAATCGTGGGACTTAAATGGAGGTATGGAAGTAAAAATGCGAGTCCTTTATGAGGAGATGCGTTCTGATCCGCTTATTGAAGGAGTTACATTTTCCGGAGGTGAGCCTTTTTTACAGCCTGAACCACTAACGATTTTTGCGAAAATAGTTAAAGAACAAGGGTATTCATTGTGGGCATATACTGGTTTTACTTTTGATCAATTGCTTTCTGATCATAAACGTAGAGTATTGCTGGAGTTATTAGATGTCGTTGTTGACGGTCCTTTTGTTCTATCTAAGAAATCAATGCAGATTGACTTCAGAGGGTCAACAAATCAAAGAATTATAGATGTTCATCAGTCTTTAAAAAAAGGAAAAGTTATATTAGCTTCAGGTTTTAATTAACTGTATTTCTAATATCTTACTTGTAGGAGCTTCTCATGTCTGATGCTGTTCCTAAAGATCATATCGTTTTATGCCACTCTTGTGATGCCCCTGTGATCCTTCCTCCCTATAGAGCTGGATATCAATGTCGATGTCCTCGATGTCATTCAAATATTCGGTCGGCATTTAATTACTCTTTTTTTCAAGGTGGCGTTATTTCTATTTCAGCACTTTTATTGTTGTGTTGTTCATTGACTCAACCCTTTTTTTCCATTCAAGCCGCAGGATTGTCTTTCACTGTATCATTACAAAATATTTTGTTGAGCCTGGACGGAGTTTGGAAAATCCTGATTTTAATTTTTGCTTTATCTGTCTTGGTTTTTCCTTTACTTTTGCTTTGTATTCTGACGCTAATCGGTTTTACGCGATTCAAAACTGGCAGGATAACCGCTGAGGTCTATTCTATAAGTCATTTTTTCTGCTTTGTAGATGTCTTTGCCTTGGCCGTTGGGATCAGTCTTATCAAGATTTCTGGCTTAGCTTCTGTTTCGTTTTATTCTGGGTTTTACATATATTTGATTTTTTCATTCTTACTTATTTGGTGTTGGAAAAGCTTTCCTGCTAAAAAGATATGGGATGAAGTAAAATATATTGAATATATTAATATCTCTCTCAATAAAATTGGAAAAGAGCAAGGAATAAAGCTTTGCAAACATTGTGGATTTGTTTTTGCATCAAGAGATAGTTCTGAGCTCTGTCCGCGTTGTGGGAGAAAAACCGGCTTTCGAAAAAATATGTGGTTTCAACGCTGTCTTGCCTTGCTAATAGCAGCTACTGTAATGTTTTTTCCTTCAAATTATTTACCTGTAATGTTCACTACTTATTTGGGTAACAGCTTTGGTTCTAATATCATGGATGGAGCACTGGAGCTTTTTTTATCAGGATCTTGGTTCGTTTCTGCAGTAATTATCATTGCATCCCTTTTCATTCCTGGCTTTAAAATATTTGCGTTGAGCTACCTAATAATTAAAGTTAAACGAAGAAATATCTCAAATCCAGCATCACTTACAACGCTTTTCAGGATTGTCGAATTTATAGGTAAATGGTCGATGTTGGATGTTTTTGTTGTGATTGTTATGGCCTCATCAGTCAAATTTTATAACTTGATGGATATAGCTCCTGGATTTGCAATCATTGCTTTTTGTTCAGTTGTTTTGCTAACTCTTGCAGCAGCTGTTTATTTTGATGAACGATTGATATGGGATAGCAGTGTTGAAAAGTAGTAATAATACCGCATTGGAAAAGAGGAAAAGACCAGTATCACTTATTTGGGTTGTCCCTTGTTTAGCTGTGATTATCACTGGTCTCTTATTATGGACATCGTTTTTTAATAAAGGTGAATTAATTACTTTAGAGAGTAGTAATGCATCTGGAATGGAAGCCGGAAAAACTTTAGTTAAGTATCGATCCGTTACGGTTGGAAAAGTAGAAAGTGTATCTTTGGCAAAGAACAGGCAAACGGTTGAAGTAAAGGTAAGGATGGATCCAAACGAAAGTGGATTGCTACGGGAAGATACAAAGTTTTATGTTATTAAACCTCGCGTAGAGTCATCAAACATTACTGGATTAGAGACACTTATTTCTGGCAATTATATTCAAATTAGTCTAGGAAAATCTGATAAATTTAAGAATCGATTTCCTTTACAGGATGAAGTTCCATCTTCAGAAAAAGAGATTAATTCCCTAGTGCTTTCATTAATTTCAGAATCGGGACGAAGGATACGAGACGGAGAACCTGTTTTATATCGAGGTTTCGTCGTCGGAGAGGTAATTAATGCTGAGCTTGACCCTCATAGTGGCAAAATTACATATCAGGTCAGCATTCAGTCAAAATATAAATCGTTGGTAGGATCAAAGACTGTATTTTGGGTGAACAGTGGATTAGATTTTTCGTTTGGAATGCAGGGAGTATCATTTCGCACCGAAAATTTGCAAAACCTTCTGTCTGGTGGAATTACTTTTGAAGATCTAGGGAAGCATGGAACGGAGATTAAAAGTGGTCATGAATCAATTCTTTATGATAGCTACAAATCGGCAATGATAGGTATTTCTGAAACTCATGCACATTATGTTCTGATGGTAAAACCTTCTTTAGGAGTATTAAAACAGGGGGCAATTGTAAGATATAAGGGCATGCAAATAGGCCATATAACAGATAGCCCATGGTATGAAGATACAAGTAATATCTTAAATGACGAAGATAAAATCCCAGTAAGAATAGCTTTATCTATACAAGGGGTTGAAGATTCATTGTTAATAGAAAAGTTTGATCGCTTAGTAAATTGTGGATATTTGGTGGCTTCTTTGACATCTTCATCATTATTGTCTGCAAACGATGTAATTGATCTAAAGGTTTATAAAAAAAAGAAGTGTCACAACGAAATGGGATTATACCGTGGTATAAAAATTTTACCATTAACTGGTTCCTCTTCATTTTCTTCTCAAATCAATGCCTTATTGGATAATATGAATAAAATTGATTATGAAGGTATTTCAAAAGAGCTAAAGAATGATTTAGCGGAACTTAATGTCCTTATCAAACAGCTTAACCACAGCATAAATTCTATAGAGAATGCAGAGCTTGTCAGAAAAGCATCAGTTATTATGGATGGTTTACAAAAAACTTTGGATCAAATGAATGGGAGTAAAACTCAGGATTTTGTATCAGATCTGCGTTCTGTAGTGTCTGATATTGACAGTATATTAAAATCCGTAAAACCGGCAGCGTCCATGGTAGGTCAGCAGCCAAATTCGTTGATATTTGATAACGTAGGAGAAGATCCCACGCCAGGATCCGATATTAAATGAAAAATTTATTATTGCCAATATTTGTTGTTCTTATTTCTTCATTGACGCTTGTTGCGTGTGTAGGAGGAAGTAATAATATTAACTTAGCGCAATATTCCATGACTGATGGGGTTAGTAGCAAAACTCTCTCATCATTTAGTTGTGTTAATGTTAAGTTGTATGGAGTACTCAATGATGGATCTATTGTCGTAAAAACATCCGATGTAGAATTAAGGCCTGCGACAAATCATCGTTGGAATGGAAAATTATCTGAGCAACTAGCTTTGATAATGAAGGATGTTATGGACAGAAAAGATGTTGGCGAAAATGTAAAAGCAGAGATATTTGTAAAGGATTTCTCTGGAGCTGTTTCTGGCGATGTTTGTATTGATGCTTTTTTCAAGCTTAGTAATAATGGTCAAGATTTTTTTTCTAACAGCCTGATTTATAATGGTAAGCAAAAAGAACCAGGATATCCTGCGCTGGTCAATGAATTAAAAAAAGGATGGGAATCATTATGCGAACAAGCTGTTTTAAGTTATTAATTTTGTCGGTTAAATAGAGTTTATATTACGTAAAACATCACACTAAACAGTTTCACTATTCTTTGATAATCAAAATTATTTACCAATACAGAATGTGCTAAATATTTTACCCAGAATATCATCAGAGGTAATTTTTCCAGTGATTGCGCCAATGTGATCCTGCGCGCAACGCATTTCCTGAGCACATAGCACCAAATCACCAAAGGTAAGCATTTCTTTAGCTCTTATAAGAGCTAAGTGTGCATTTTTTAATTCTGACAAGTGGCGGGCTCTAGCACTGTAAACACCTTCAACAGGCATTATTCCCAAACCCAGTGATACAGCTTTTTTTAACTCCTTAAGACCATCAGTTTTCTTTACTGAAATACGTACTTTGGTAAAAGAACTTAATCTGTCAGAGCTTAAAAAAGATTCAACGCTGGAATGTAATGGCAAGTCAGATTTTGATACGGCAATTAGCACTGGGGTAGATTGTTTTTTTAGTTCATCCAATCTGGAAAGAATTTCATTTTCGTTAGGTAATAGAGCACTTCCATCCAGCATGAATATTACAAGATCTGCTAGCTTTAATGCCTCAAGTGCTTTTCTTATTCCAATAGCCTCTATTTCATCGGAAGGGGTGTCACGAATTCCTGCTGTATCCGTTATCATTAACGGAACACCATCTAGTTCAATATTAATGGAGAGTATATCTCTGGTAGTTCCAGGAATGTTTGTAACGATTGCGCTTTCAGAGCCGGACAGTGCATTTAATAAGCTAGATTTTCCCGCGTTAGGTGCACCAGACAGGACGATACGCGCACCATCATTGAGCTTTATCCCTTGAGTAGCTCGTTTTATAGCTAAATCAGATAAATTTATGATTACTTGTATTTCGCTATTGGCTCTTCCTGAGTCAAAGAAGTCCTCATGTTCCTCTGGAAAATCCAAGCAACCTTCAATTCTTACTCTAAACATGGTGATTTGATCTGTGATCTTTTCCATGTCTTTGGAGAATGCTCCATCTAGTGATGCCATAGCTGCCTTTGCAGCGCTGTTCGATCCTGCTGAAATAAGATCTTCTACAGCTTCAGCAGAGGTCAGATCCATGCGACCATTCAGAAATGCCCTTTTTGTAAATTCTCCTGGTTCTGCTTGTCGAACTCCTGGAATTTTTAGGACAGCTTCCATTACTCTGTAAGGAACGATATTACCGGCGTGTCCCTGAAGCTCTAAAATGTCTTCTCCTGTATAAGAATGCGGAGCTGGGAAATATAATACAATTCCCTCGTCGATCACCTCATTCCCGTCTTTGAATTGTCTGAAGTGAGCAAAACGAGGCTTAGGTGATATGCCAGAGATTTGCTGGGCAACTTTTAATGATTGTGGACCAGAGAGCCTTATAATGGCAATGCCACCCCTTCCGCGAGGGGTAGCGATTGCAACTATGGTGTCTTCTTCAGTATGACTCATTATTTTTTATCTGTTTTAGGCGTTTTGACAGAAAGGCCGCGTTTTTCCAATGATCTGAAAATTACAGTCTGCTGGAAAATAGTAAAACAGTTAGAAACCAACCAATACAGAGTCAAGCCAGCAGGGAATGTACAGAACATAAAGGTAAAGACAAACGGCATTGCCATAAATACCTTACGTTGAATAGGATCGTTTATGGGAGTCGGTGACATTTTTTGCAGGAAAAACATAGACACACCATATAAAACAGGGAGCACGAAGAATGGATCATAAACCGAAAGGTCAGTTATCCAAAGTATAAAGCTGGACTGACGTAATTCGGTAGATTCCATTAATGTCCAGTACAAGGCAATGAATATAGGCATCTGAATTAAGAGGGGAAGGCAACCTCCCATAGGGTTTACCTTTTCGGTCTTATACAAACGCATTGTTTCCTGTCCGAGTTTTTGGCGATCATCACCGTATTTTTCACGAAGCTCCTTCATTTTAGGTGTAAGGAGTCTCATTTTTGCCATTGATGTGTATTGGGCTTTGGTGAGAGGAAACATAACAGTACGAACTATTAATGTAAGTACAATGATTGAGAATCCCCAATTTCCAATAACAGAATGGATAAATTGCAATATTTTAAATAGCGGAATAGATATAAACCATAACCATCCGTAATCAACAGTCAAATCAAGATTAGGCGCAACAGCTTCAAGATCGTCTGCGATTTTAGGTCCCAACCACAACTTTGCGTTGAACTCTTTAGAACTGTTAGGTGCTATGGTCGTATTTTCTGTTTGTATACCAATGATGGCATCTTTCCCATCTCTACTGGCATTTGTATAGACAATATTTTTTGTTTCTGTATCACCAATCCAAGCAGAAACAAAATAGTGCTGAATCATCGCAACCCAGCCATTTGTAGTCTCTTGTGAAAGAGGGCTTCCAGAGGTCTTGTTATCGATGATTTCATCGTACTTAATTTTTTCGTAACGAGATTTCTCTGTGGAATAAGCAGCACCGCGATAAGCCGATGCTACCATGCCGAATCCAGAGGAATTCTTAAGGTAACTGTCATCATCGGTTTGTTTTAATTGACCGTAGAAACGAACTACTTGTTCTTTATCAGTATGGTTATCTACACTGTATGACACGTCGACGGCATATGAACCACGATGAAGGGAGTATGTCTTTGTATAGACGATATTATTTTTCTCAAATTTTAAAACAGCTGATACCGTATCCTGATCATTTTCTAACTTGAATTCTTTCTTTTCACTTGAATAGACTGGACGTTGCTTTGTGTCCAGACCATCTTGACCAGCGAGCCCTGATTGAGCTTGGTAAGTAAAAAACTTATTACTCATCAAAAGATGAAAAGGATCTTCTTTATCCTGTTCCTGTTTAATTTTAAGCAGTTTGGCGTCGACAATGTCTCCGCCTTTTAGTGAGACCGTAAGAGCTAATGAGTCGCTGGAGATATTGATGGTTTCATCAGTAGAAGAATATGAATCGATATCAGCAGAATTAGTTGTTGATTGGGTTATACCCTGCTCAGCCATCTTTGCAACGGTTGCTTTATCCGTCTCCCAATTCCAGAATAGAAAAAGAGATACGCATAGCAGAACAATTAATAACAGATTTCTTTGTTGTTCCATAATTCTTAGGCCTCAGTGGCTTTTTTTATGCGGATTTTGTGGAACAGGATCAATGCCTCCAGCATTTAACGGATGGCACTTGCTAATCCTTTTTATACCCAACCAAACACCGCGAAAAAATCCCCATTCTTTGATGGCTTCGAGCGTGTATTGCGAGCATGTTGGATAAAATCTGCAGTGATGTCCCAACAAGGGGCTGACAAACGTTTGGTAGAAACGTATGAGCAGGATCCCTAGGCGGGCAACCGGCGAGAGATTTGATCCCATAAGCTTAATAATGACCGAGTTAATTCAGCATTGCTTATATCTTTAATGCCAGGTTTAGCAATTACTAAAAAGTCAACGCAGGGGAGGGATTGTTTCGATAATCTGAACGTCTCTCTGGCGACACGTTTTACTCGGTTACGCCAAACAGCTCTCTTCAAAATTTTTTTCGGAATAACCAATCCAAGCCGGCAATGCCCGACGTTCTGTGTTTTATGACCAAGCACTAGAACTCCGGGCACGCTGGCACGGATGCATTTTTTAAATACCCTATCATAATCCCCTGAGTTTAGTATGCGATTATCTCTGGGGAAGGTATTGTCAGCCATTAAACGGTAGTTAAACGCTTACGGCCCTTAGCGCGACGACGAGACAAAACCTTGCGGCCATCAGCGGTACGCATACGGATACGGAATCCGTGGGTGTGTTTACGTTTATTAACGTTAGGCTGGAAAGTACGTTTCATTTTTTTTCTCCAAGGACGGTACAAACCGCCTGTAAAAAACAGATCACCAGATAAACTTAGCGTTGTTTTTATAAACAAACTTTGTTTATTTGATACCGTTTATTCAAATTGAATAAACGGTATTAGTGAAACTGTTAAATAACTCAAACGAACCTAATTTAGAATTCGCAAACCGTGCGATGTGGAAATCTTAAGACCATAACAGTTGTCATATTCCCCTTTTCGCTTTTTGTTGACATCCCAAATTTTCTGTAGTCACAGAAAATATTTTGTTCAATTGTGAACGTAATAAGGTTTACCTATGACTGTACATAAAGTTCAATTCACAGGTGACGGGATATGTCGTGCCCATTGTTTTCTTAACAGATACTCAGCGTATTTTAAGAAAAATAATTGCGAAATTAAATTGGTATACAACTAAATCGCAATTGTGAAAATCCGATGTATTTTACTCTGTTGATATGAAAGAGGTCAACAAGTATCAGCGGTATTACATAGAGAATGTGGTGGACTACATCCACCCTCACTTATGCTAAGGCACTAAGGCTGTGAGGGTGGGGAAGGAGGATGATATCAAACATCGAGATTTGCTTTTGCAGCATTTTCTGTAATGAATATCTTACGATTATCTACGTTATCCCCCATTAGCTCCGTAAATAAACGATCAGCTTCCATTGCATCAGTCAAATGTACTTTCAATAAAGAACGTGTATCTGGGTTCATAGTTGTATCTGATAACTCTGGTGCGTTCATTTCACCTAGTCCTTTGTAACGCTGAACCTTAACTTCTGCGAACCCTTTATCCATCATAGTGTGGTAGGCATCATCAAAATTTTTAACTTTAATTTTTTCATTGCCTATTTGAACATATCCGCCTTCTTCAATCAGGTTACAAACTTGTTTGTTTATTGATTTTATCAGTTGAAAATCAGGAGAACGCAAGAATTGCAACGTTAGTTCGTTTCTATAATCAATTCCGTGGATATGTTGGATGATCACTGGATAGTATTTATTTTCAAGACGATCAAATTTAACCTCGCTTTTAAAAAATACCCCTTCTGAGAGATTGGATGGGAGTTTGTTAGTAAAACTTTTGGTCCAAGCAAGAACTTTGGCTTCGGAGTTCATATCGTCTTCGTTTAGCAACTCCGTATACATTAGTTCTGTAACGATATTTTTTTCTATTTTAGCCGTGAGCTTCGGCATACGTGTTTGTATACGATTATATTCATTAAATAACTTTTCAAGAGGAATCCCTGCAATGGGGGCTGCATCGCTATTAACGTATAGAGCTCCGGCGTTTAAAGCCATATTAGTATGATACTGTAAAGCCTCTTTATCACTTAAAACATAACTTACAGCCTGATTCTTTTTCCCTTTATTTTTTACATACTTGTAGAGAGGCGGTTGTGCTACATAAACATATCCGCGTTCAATAAGTTCAGGCATATGACGGTAGAAAAAAGTTAGCAACAAAATTCTAATGTGTGCTCCGTCAACATCAGCATCGGTCATAATTATGACATTGTGATATCTGAATTTGTCTGGGTTGTATTCTTCTTTACCAATTCCGCAACCAAATGCAGAAACCAGAGTACCTATTTGTTGAGACTGCAACATGCGATCAAAACGAGCTTTTTCGACGTTAAGAATTTTTCCTCTTAACGGTAAAATAGCCTGAAATTTTGAATCACGTCCTTGTTTTGCAGATCCACCTGCAGAGTCTCCCTCTACTAAGAAAATTTCAGCATAATCAGGATCTTTTTCTCGACAAGGAACTAGTTTTTCGGGATTAGAAGCAATATCTAAGCCTTTTTTACGGGATAAGTCTCTTGCTTTTCGCATAGCATCTCGAACGCGAGCACTTTCGATGATTTTCATACATATTGTTTCTGCATCCTGAGGATTTTCATCAAGGAAATAGGATAAATTTTCCGATAAAGCAGAATTGACAGCTCCTGAAGCCTCAGATGAAACCAACTTATCTTTAGTCTGTGATGAAAATTTTGGATCTGGCATTTTTACAGATATAACAGCCGTCAAACCCTCGCGAGCATCATCACCAGAGGCTGAAATCTTGTGTTTTTTTGTATAACCTTCTTTTTCCAAGTAATTATTAAAGGTTCTGGTGAGGGCAGTCTTAAATCCAGCTAGATGTGTGCCACCGTCTTTTTGGGGGACATTATTAGTAAAACAATAAACGCTTTCTGTATAAGCATCAGTCCATTGCATACCGATTTCAACATAAATATTGTTATCGCAAAGCTTATTAAAGTGGAAAATTTTTTGATTAATCGGGTTTTTATTTTTATTTAAAAATTTAATAAATTCGAGAATTCCTCCCTCATGATGAAAGACATGTTGGTAGTTTTCTTCCCGTAAATCTGTAAAAGTAATCTTTATGCCGGAGTTTAAGAAAGATAATTCACGTAAACGTTTTTCGAGTTTATCCGCTTGGAATACAGTATTAGAAAAAATTTCAGGGGAGGGCCAAAATCTTACTTCTGTACCAGTTTCATCCGCTGGCCCCAAATTTCCAACCTGGTGCAAAGGTGCCTCGGGCGTACCTCCGTTTAAGTATGTTTGTTTCCATATGTGATCATCTCGTCGAATTGTTAATTCAAGGCGATCAGATAAAGCATTAACCACGGAAATTCCTACACCGTGCAGTCCTCCTGAAACCTTGTAAGAGTTGCTGTCAAATTTTCCTCCCGCATGGAGTACTGTCATTACTACTTCTGCGGTGCTACAGTGTTCCTCAGGGTGCATAGCAACAGGAATCCCGCGTCCGTTATCTTTACAACCAACGGATCCATCTGGATACACTGTGACTTCTATGTGAGTACAAAAACCTGCAAGAGCCTCGTCAATCGAGTTATCCACTGCTTCAAAGACCATTTGGTGCAATCCAGAACCATCGTCGGTGTCACCAATATACATACCCGGACGTTTGCGTACAGCCTCCAAGCCGTGCAACACCTTGATGCTGGATTCGTCGTAAGAACTGGAAGCCATTTTTACCTCAGCTTTTTATATTTCAGCAAAATTAGTCAAATAAAACGTGATAGTAAACTACTATTTAACTAAATAACTAACTGTTTTGTTTAAATATTATTATGAACGTAATTATATACATTATTAAACGCTGTCATAGAGTCATTATGAAACGGATGAAAAAATTGATTCTTGTGATTGGGAAATTTTTAATTGATCCTGAATATTGATCAGATTAGGATTGACATCGTTCGGAAACATTATGTCATCGTTAATATTGGTGATAAAAATTTGATTCTTACAACCAAGCATCTCGTGGATCAATAATTCACGTGAACACTGATCCAGTTCAGAATTAATATCATCCACCAGATAAATGCAATTTTTGTGTATTTGTTTGGCAAGAACATTTCCCTGAGCTAAACGCATGGCACAAACCAAAAGCTTGCTTTGTCCTCTGGACAGGGTTTCACTGGCAGGATATTTGTTGGCTTTTATCTTCAATTCAGCCCGATGACAACCATAAAAAGTATACCCTAAATTTCTATCTTTTTCAAAGTTTAAGGCAAGCAAATCTTTCAATTCAACCCCATTCGGCCAACCTTTAGAAAGTTCAAAATGAAATTTAAAATTAGGAAGAAATTTATTTGTAATCATTTCCAATTCAGGAGCGAGTTCTGACAAATAAATATTCCTTAGTGAGTTTATTTTTTCTGACAAAGATGCTAAAGCATCGTCCCATACGGTTAAAACAGATTTTGAAAATGAATTTGATCTGTCCTTTAGGAGGACATTACGTTGGTTTATTATTTTTTTATATTTAATCCAATATTCTTTAAAATCTGGTTCAGAGTAGTAGACCCCCCAGTCAAGAAAATTTCTCCGCCCCTCTGGAGATCCTGTAATAAGTTCGTTTCCGAGAGGGTGTATTACCTGAATACATAGTTTATCTACGATATCAATAAGTTTGTTTGTATGTTTACCGTTAATACTTATTTGTGTAGGTGTGTTAACTCGTGATCTTGAACGCATTAGACCAACAGAATCAATAATATTTCCGTTGTCACGTTCAATCTGTGCGGAAATAGTGAGTTCCTGACTTTCATTATTTATGAGATGAGAAGTTTGCGAACCGCGAAAAGAGCGTCCCAATGCAAGAGAAGAAATAGCTTCCAGAACAGAGGTTTTTCCACATCCATTTGGACCGTATAAAACATTAACCATATCAGGCTCTATCATTAGACGCCTGATATTTCGAAAATTTTGAATTTTAATGCGTTTTAAGATCATAAAAGTCGATCTTAATCTTTGGTATTAGATAACGAGTTTAGATATTACATATTGAGCTCTAATATCATCATCTTTAGGTTCTTCGTTATTTACAGGGCAAATCATGGCGCTGTTTAAAGGATTGGGAAAACTGATTTTTGTCAGTTCTGTTTTTATATGGGACATGGTTTCGGTTACATACGAAGCATTGAGAGAAACTTCTACAAGCGGAGTTTCATAGCCAGAAAAAGGTTCTGTGTGGATAGCACTTTCTCTCTCTGAGTTACTGGCTCTAAGGCTGTACACGTTATTACCAAAAGTCATTGTCACACCGTTTATGCGTTTTGATGAGATTAAAGCCACACGAGAAACAAGAGATGAAAAACGTTTGGTGTTAACTTTAACTTCACTTTCCATATTTGTCGGAATTGCTGTGCGTACATTTGGATACGGACATACTAAAAGCTTTGATTTAAACTTATAGCCGTTACATATTAATGAAACAGTATTTTTCGTTACGGAAAGTTGTACAGGTTGTTCAGAATTTCCGTCAATAATGTTGGCAATTTGCGTTACACAGTTTCTTGTAAATAAAGTTCCCAATGGCTCGGATAATGGTTCTAGTAGTGTTGTTTGTAGCATTGCCATCCGATGACCGTCAGATGCGTAGACTGAAAGATTTGTTCCATCTCCTTCAAATCTGATACCTTTTAAATAATCTCTGAAATCGTTGTTAGAAAGACAGAATAACGACATATCTATAAGAGTTTTAAGTTGTTTTTGTTTCAAGGATATGACGTTTCCAGAACCTACATCTTCAAAAGAGGGGAAGGTATCTGCAGAAGGGCTTCTTATTTCGTAAACAGTATTGTCAGTTTCTACTTTAATCATCTGAGTACTTTCGTCTAATGAGATGCTTGCAGTTGCATTTTTTTCAGATTTGCTGCAGACCTCAAAAAGTTTACCTGCATTTACAGTTGTAGATCCCTCAGATTCTGTATCGATTAGTGGAATTTGAGCTTCAAGCTCAATATTACCGTCAGTGGATCTTAATGTCAGTTGCTTACCAGAAACGATCATTAGAATATTTTGATTGGTATCTTCGGGTTTATTTGAAGAAGCTATTCTAGACATTTCTTTGAGTTGATTTGAGATCTCGGAAAATAATACAGTGAATTTCAGTTCGGACTCCAGCGAGTTAATTTCGCTTTAAAGACAGGGTTAATTTTTGGTAAATTGCACTTAGTTCAGTGTTATCTTTAACTCGTTTTCTTGTACGCTTAATAGCTTCATGCACGGATGAATGGTCTTTGTGAAAAGACCTTCCTATATCGTTTAATGATAAGCTGGGGATTAAATCCGAGGCAAGGGTCATGGCTATTGAACGAGCCTGTGAAATAGCGCGTTTACGAGAACGCCCTTCCATATCTTCAATAGTTACAACAAACTCACTGGCGACGTTTTCTTTAATATTATCAATTGTAATGATTTGGTTCGAAGTATTTATTAAGCTCTGTAGAGCTGAAACAGCATCTTCATAAGTAAGCTCCTGTTGTGTCATCTTCACAGCACTTAGAGTTTTAATAGCCCCCTCGATTTCCCTAACATTTGAACGTATATGGGTTGCAATATATTCAATAATATTACAGGCGAGATCAACATGAAATTCTCTGCACTTACTGATGGTAATTGCTGCACGTGTTTCAGAATTAGGCGGAAAAATTTCGCGGCAGACTCCGGAACCGAATCTCGATGTCTCCCGCTCATTAAATCCTTTTAGCTTACCAGGGGGGACATCGGAAGCTAAAATAAGCTGATGATTAGGTTTCTCCAGAAAATCAGAGATAATCTCAAAAAAAGTCGAACGTGAACCAGGCGCTTTTATAAAATTTTGAATATCATCAACAATGAAT